>Ga0213836_100237_pt1 | contig 50549 bp, 47 predicted proteins | sample SWPATP03_FD_160578 | JGI IMG/M metagenome (GOLD analysis project Ga0213836, IMG submission 160578) | Coastal seawater microbial communities from Marineland, Florida, United States - SWPA TP0 #3 | ecosystem: Environmental > Aquatic > Marine > Coastal | place: USA: Florida | collected 2016-08-05
TCATAAATCCCATATGCTTTGCGGTTTAGGCTTTATCATTACGGCCTCATTATAGAGTTGTCGAGCATTTCGCGCCGGAGACGGCGTAAACCCGAAAATAAAGTCGAATGGCATTTATAAAAAAAACTCTTGTCACTGCCGTGATCGTGTCCATCGTGGCCGTCGGCGGCTTCTCCTGGTGGTCGAAGAGCCCGCTCACCACCGGGCAGGCGCCGATTCCGTTCACGATCACCCCCGGCAGCGGCGTCGGCGCGGCCGCCCAGCAGATGGCCAAGGCCGGCGTGCCCGTCAATACGATGCTGTTCCAGGTGCTGGCGCGCGTCACCGGGCAAAGCGCCCGCATCAAGGCCGGCAGCTACGAGCTCAAACCGAATACCTCCGCGCGCGGCCTCTTGAACCAGCTGGTGCGCGGCGAGTTCGCCCAGGAAGCGGTCACCATCATCGAAGGCTGGACCTTCCGCCAGATGCGCGAAGCGATCGACGCCTCGAAGAGCCTGCGCCACGAGACGGCCAAGCTGTCCGACAGCGAGCTGATGGCCAAGGTCTCGGCGGACTATAATCAGCCCGAAGGCCTGTTCTTCCCCGATACCTATCTGTTCGCCAAGGGCGCCAGCGACTTGCAGATCTATAAGCAGGCGCACCAGATGCTGCTCACCCGCCTGAACGCGGCCTGGGAAAAGCGCAATGCCGACCTGCCGTACAAAACGCCCTACGAGGCGCTGACCATGGCCTCGATCGTGGAAAAGGAAACCGGGCAGAAGAGCGAGCGCTCGATGATCGCCGGCGTGTTCGTCAACCGCCTGCGCACCGGCATGATGCTGCAGACCGACCCCAGCGTGATCTACGGCATGGGCGCGCGCTACGACGGCAAGATCGCGAAGAAGGATTTGACGACCGATACGCCGTACAACACCTACACCCGCTACGGCTTGCCGCCGACCCCGATCGCGCTGCCGGGCGTGCAGTCGCTCGAGGCGGCGCTGGCGCCGGCCAGGACCGACGCCCTGTACTTCGTCTCGCGCAACGACGGCACCAGCAAGTTTTCAAGCAACCTGAACGACCACAACCGCGCCGTGAACCAGTACCAGCGCGGGGCGAGCACGCCATGAAGGAAATCGAAAAAGCGCGCGGCAAATTCATCACCGTCGAGGGCATCGACGGCGCCGGCAAGTCGACCCATATCGGCTTCGTCACGCAATTGTTGGCGGCGCGCGGCAAGACCGTGGTCTCTTCGCGCGAACCGGGCGGCACGCCGCTCGGCGAAAAACTGCGCGACCTGCTGCTGCACGAGAAGATGCACCTGGAAACCGAAGCCTTGCTGATGTTCGCCAGCCGCCGCGAGCACATGGCGCAAGTCATCGAACCGGCCCTGGCGCGCGGCGACTGGGTGCTGTCGGACCGCTTCACCGACGCCAGCTTCGCCTACCAGAGCGGCGGGCGCGGCATGGACCGCAGCAAGATGGAAGCGCTGGAAGCCTGGGTTCATCCGCACCTGCAACCCGACCTGACCCTGCTGTTCGACGTGCCGCTCGACGTCGCCCGCGAGCGCCTGGACGCCACCCGCACGCTCGACAAATTCGAACGCGAACAGGGCGAATTCTTCGCCCGCTGCCGCGCCGAGTATTTGCGCCGCGCCGCGCAGTATCCGGCGCGCTTCGCCGTGATCGATTCGACGCGCAGCATCGCCGAGACCCAGGGCAACATCAGCGAGGCGCTGGAGAGCTTGTTGTGATGATCTACCCCTGGCAGCACACCGCCTGGAGCCAGCTCCAGGCCATGCGCGCGCGCCTGCCGCACGCGATCCTGTTCCACGGCCCGGCCGGCATCGGCAAGGCCGGCTTCATCGAAGCCTTCGCCCAGTCGCTGCTGTGCGAAAACGTCCAGCCCGACGGCCAGGCCTGCGGCGCCTGCGCGTCCTGCGGCTGGTTCGTCCAGCACAACCATCCCGACTACCGCCGCGTGCGGCCGGAAGCCCTGGAAGACGAGCCGTCGGGCGAGGGGGAGGAAGGCGAGGGCGACAAGAAATCGAAGTCGACCAAGGCGCCCTCGAAGGAAATCAAGATCGAGCAGATCCGCGCCCTGGCCGACTTCATGAACATCTCGACCCACCGCCAGGGCTTGCGGGTGGTGGTGCTGTATCCGGCCGAGGCGCTCAACATGCCGTCCTCGAACGCCTTGCTGAAAACCCTGGAGGAGCCGCCGCCGGGCACCGTCTTCCTGCTCGCCTCGAACGGGATCGACCGGCTGCTGCCGACCATCCTGTCGCGCTGCCGCAAGTTCGGGATGCCGATGCCGGACCATGCCGCGGCGCTGTCCTGGCTGCAGCAGCAGGGCGTGAACGACGCCGACAGCTGGCTGCGCGAGGAGGGCGGGGCGCCGCTGGCCGCGCTGGCCCAGTCGCAGGGCGGCAGCCGCGAGGAACTCGACACGCTGCTCGGCTTCCTGGCCCGCCCGAACGTCGAGGCCGCCTTACGCCAGGCCGACAAGCTGAGCAAGACGCCGCTGGCGGCACTGGTATCCTGGCAGCAGCGCTGGCTGTACGACCTGTTGTCGAGCAAGCTGGCCGGCACGGTGCGCTACTATCCGCGCTACCAGAAGGAACTTGCAGCCTTGGCCGGCAACGTGCACACTGCGAATCTGTTACGTGCGATCAAGTCCGCGAACGAAAGGCGCGCGGTGGCGGATCATCCGCTCTCGCCCAAGCTCTTCGTCGAGGACATGTTGCTGGACTATGCAGCGTGCTGCAAAGAAGCTTGAACTGCGCTCGAAAGGCTTGAACATGACCGGCAATACCACCGACCCCAATGCCTCGCTCGTACCGCGGCCGTCGGTCCTGTCGCTTGCGATCAAGGAAAAGGCGGCCCTGTACGCGGCCTACATGCCCTTCCTGAAGCATGGCGGCATGTTCGTGCCGACCAACAAGGCCTACAAGATCGGCGACGAGGTGTACCTGATCCTGTCGCTGATGGAGGACCCGAACAAATACCCGATCGCCGGCAAGGTCGCCTGGATCACCCCGGCCGGCGCCAACAACAGCAAGGCGCAGGGCATCGGCGTGCATTTCCCGCCAGACGAGACCGGCCAGCGCGCCAAGGCCCGCATCGAAGAAATCCTGGGCGCGGCGCTGCGTTCGTCGCGCGCCACGCATACCCTGTAAATCCACTCTGTTCTTTATGCCGTCCTACGTCCACCGTCTTGCCCGCCGCGACGACCTGCCGGTCATCGTCGACATCTACAACTCCACCATCGCCTCGCGCGACGTCACCGCCGACACCGAGCCGGTCACGGTCGCCTCGCGCGAAGCCTGGTTCAACGAGCACACTCCCGAGCGGCGCCCGCTGTGGACCATCCACGACGCGGCCGACAACGCCGACCATCCCGCCGTCATCGGCTGGATGTCGTATTCGAATTTCTATGGCCGCCCGGCGTATTCGGGCACGGCCGAGCTGTCGATCTATATCGCCGAGGCCTGGCGCGGCAAGGGGCTGGGCAAGTATTGCCTGGAGCAGGCGATCGCCTTCGCACCGGAAATCAAGGTGCACACGCTGCTCGGCTTCATCTTTGGCCACAACGCGCCGAGCCTGGCGCTGTTCCGCAAGTTCGGCTTCGACACCTGGGCCAATTTCCCGCGCGTGGCGAACCTGGACGGCATCGAGCGCGACCTGGTCATTCTCGGCAAACGCGTCGTCGAATAGGGCAAGTTCGCCGGCTCGCCGTACAATACCGCCATGTACATCGATTCCCACTGCCACATCAATTTCCCCGAGCTCGCCGCGCGCATGCCCGAGATCCTGGCCAAGATGGCCGAGAACCGCGTCACCCACGCGCTCTGCGTCTCGGTCGACCTGCCGGACTTCCCCTCGGTGCTCGCGCTGGCCGAGCAGTATCCGCACATTTACGCCTCGGTCGGCGTGCATCCGGATTACGAAGACACGCCGGAACCAAGCGTCGCCCAGCTGGTCGAACTGGCCCAGCATCCGAAAATCGTCGCCATCGGCGAGACCGGGCTGGACTATTACCGCCTCGAGGGCGACCTCGAATGGCAGCGCGAGCGCTTCCGCACGCATATCCGGGCTTCGCGCGAAACGCGCAAGCCCCTGATCATCCATACCCGGGCGGCCAGCGAAGACACGATCCGCATCATGCAGGAAGAGGGCGCGGGCCTCGACAAGGGTGGCGTGGCGGGGGTGATGCATTGCTTTACCGAGTCGCTGGCAGTGGCCGAGGCCGCGATCGCGATGGGCTTCTATATTTCGTTTTCCGGCATCGTCACCTTCAAGAGCGCGAAGGACTTGCAGGCCGTGGCGCGCGCGGTGCCCCTTGACCGCATCCTGATCGAGACCGACTCGCCCTACCTGGCCCCGGTGCCTTTCCGCGGCAGGGTGAACGAGCCGGGCTATGTCGCCCATGTGGCGGAATACATCGCCACGCTCAAGGAGGTGCCGCTGCGCGACGTCGCGGACCGCACCACGGAAAATTTCTTCAACCTGTTCCAGCACGCCAGGGCCTGACATGCATCCACCGCGCCGCCTCGTTCTTCGCAGTCTGGTACTGGTGTGCGGCCTGGCGTGCGGCCTCGCCGCCGCGGCCCCGGCGCCCCCGGGCGAAGCGCAGCTGACCAGGTTCTTCAAGGCCGTGCAGTTGAACGACGCAAAAACGGTGGGTACGCTGATCGGCACGACGGTCAACGCCAACCAGCCGAACCCCATCGGCGGCGAGCCCGGCCTGGTGCTGGCGCTGCGCGAAGAGGCGATGGAGGTGTTCAAGGTCTTTCTCGACCATCCGGGCACCAACCTGGAGGCGCGCGCCGCGAACGGGAATACGGCCCTGATGATGGCCGCCTACAAGCGCAACCGTCCAGCGGTGGAGGCGCTGCTGGCCAGGGGCGCGGCCGTCAACCAGCCGGGCTGGACCGCCTTGCATTATGCGGCGGCCACCGGCGACGAGGATCTCGTGCGCCTGCTGCTGGCGCGCGGCGCCCAGGTCGACGCCCTCTCGCCGCAGGCCAGCGGCGCCATCACGCCGATGATGATGGCCGCGCGCGAAGGCCACGACGGCGCCGCGCTGCTGCTGATCGCCCATGGCGCCGACCGTACCCGCAAGAACACCGAAGGCCTGGACGCCGTGCAGCTGGCCGAACGCGCCGGCAAGACCCGCGTGGCAGCGGCGCTGCAACGCGGCGCACGCTAGCCCCCGCTTGCACGGCGGGCGAATTGGCAGGTGTTTCCGCCTTTCATCCTGCTATCGAACGCCGCGCCCGCATCGGATAATCTCGTTACCGAAACGAACATTGCGACATAGCAACTGTGTCGCCAATCAAGGATTATCCATGCTGAACGAACGCGAAATCGAAAGCTGCTACCTGGGGCAATTCATCCCGGTCCATTATCACCACAACATGCTGATGGACCAGAACCGGATGGGCGCCTTCCAGGCAGCCATCGCTCACGCCGTGCGTCCCGGCATGAAGGTGCTCGAACTCGGCGGCGGCACCGGGGTGCTCTCGTATTTCGCGGCCCAGCAGGCCGCCAGGGTCTACTGCGTCGAATTCAATCCCGACCTGGTGACGGAGGCCCGCCGCTTCCTGGCGATGAACCCGAACGGCCACAAGGTCGAGGTGATCCACGCCGATGCCTTCGAATACCTGCCGCCCGAGCCGGTCGACGTCGTGATCTGCGAAATGATCCACGTCGCCATGCTGCGCGAAAAACAGGTCGCCGTGATCGAAGCCTTCAAACAGCGCTACCTCGAACGTTTCGGCGGCCCGTTGCCTGTCTTCATGCCGGAAGCGGTCGTGATGGCGGTGCAGCCCCTGCAGCAGGATTACAGCTTCCACGGCTACTACGCGCCGATCGTCCAGTTCCAGGACACCGCCGTCGCCTACCCGGGCACGCTGGCGCTGGCCGAGCCGGCCGTGTACAGCGTGCTCGATTTCGCAGCGCCGGTCGACAGCCTGATTGCCTGGAGCGGCAGCTTCACGGTGGAGCAGGACGGTTCGCTCAACGCACTGCGCTTCATCACCAAGAACGTGCTCTCCATCGTGCAGGACGAAGCGCGCACCATCGACTGGCTGAACCATTACATGACGCTGCCGCTGGCGAAATCGTTCGATGTCGTGGCGGGCGACGTCGTCGACGTGGCCTTCCAGTACCGCGCCGGCGCCTCCATCCCGAGCCTGCAGGCATCGATCCGCGCCACGCTCGCCGGCGACGCGGCGCCGGTCCCGGCGCCGGTGGCGCGGGCAGTCGAATTCGCCTGAGCCAGGCGCTCCATCTCCGGGACCGGCCGGCGCACGGCTGGTCCGTCGCCGTTTTCCGCAGGTTGGCCGCGCCAGCCTGCCATTCGTCGCATTTTGCTTAACGCCTGCCAGCGCACGCCTTACACTCGCTCCAACCTTTTTCCTGGAGCGCGACAATGTTCGGATTCCTGCTGTGGCTGGTCCTCCTGTTCCTGTGCTGGCCGCTGGCCCTGCTGGCGCTGGTGCTCTATCCCGTGTTCTGGCTGATCCTGCTGCCGTTCCGGCTGATCGGCATCAGCGTCGACGCCGTGTTCGGCCTGCTGCGCGCCGTGCTGATGCTGCCGGCGCGGGTACTCGGCCTGTCTCCCGGCAGGTGAGCGGCTTTCCCCAGTCCGGCAGAGTGTGGGGCAATTAACAGACGCATGGCCGATGTTCGCCTACTGTGGTGCTGTACGCTTTCATCCGAAAGCGCGCTTATTTTCACTGTAAGGAAACGATTATGCGCCTGGATATTTACCGCAGAGCCGAAAGCGACGGCAAGTTCTCCTACTTGGCTGTGCCCGAAACTCGCAACATCCCCGAAGAAGCCACCAACACCGATTGGGAAGTGGAGGCACGCGCCTTCGAGGTCGAGGACAACGCCGACCAGCTGCCGACCTACGAGATCGAGAACGTGGCTGGCCAGCTTGCCGAAAAAGGCTATGCAATGACGGCGCTGAACCACGAGTCGTAACAGGGTTTGCACCCGGTATTGCCTAAGCGCGCCCTCGTCGTCGCACGCGCTTAGGCACGCATACGACAAGCAAGGCCGTTTTCACCGGGTGCCCGACGGGCGCCCGGTGGATATGCTATTCTTGCGCCCTGTTTAAATTGACGCTGGCCTCCCTGGCCGGTCTGGGGGCACGATGAAGTGGGCGGTGGTCGGTTTCTATTTCCTCGCAGTTCTTCACATCCATTTCCGCGGCAAGGTGCGCCTGCCGTTCGGACGCCAGTTGTTCGACCATTCGTCGTTCATGGCGCCCATCAATTTCTTCATGCACCTGTTCTCCAAGGTGCCGAGCACGCCTTATATTCCCGTCCGTGAATTCGCCGAACTGGCGCCCTTGCAGGCGAACTGGCAGGTCATCCGCGCCGAGGCCGAGCACCTGATCTCGCTGAAGAAGATCAAGGCCGCCGAGCAGAACGACGACGCCGGCTTCAATTCCTTCTTCAAGACCGGCTGGAAGCGCTTCTACCTGAAGTGGTACGACGCCAGCCACCCGTCGGCGGCACGCCTGTGCCCGCAAACCCATGCGCTGCTGCAGGGCATCCCGACCGTCAAGGCGGCGATGTTCGCCGAACTGCCGCCCGGCGCCAAGCTCAATCCGCACCGCGACCCGTTTGCCGGCTCGATGCGCTACCACCTCGGGCTGGCCACGCCGAACGACGACCGCTGCTTCATCGAAGTCGATGGCGAGCGCCATAGCTGGCGCGACGGCGAAGGCGTGATTTTCGACGAAACCTATATCCATTGGGCGATCAACGGCAGCGAGAGCGACCGCATCATCCTGTTCTGCGACATCGAACGCCCGATGCGCTACCGCTGGATGTCGGCCATCAACCGCTGGCTCGGCCGCACCATGATGACTGCCGCCAGTTCTCCCAACGAGACCGGCGACCAGACCGGCCTGGTCAGCAAACTGTTCCGCATCTCGCACGTGATGGGCCAGTACCGGCGCCGCTACAAGGCCTGGAACAAGACGGCCTACAAGATCACCAAGGTGGCATTGATCGTCGGCCTCGCCGCCCTCATTTACTGGATCTAGGCGGGATCCAGGCGGCTCACCGGTACACCAGTACCGGGATCGCGCTGTGCACCAGCACCTTCTGCGTTTCGCTGCCCAACAGCACGCCCTTGATGCCATGCCGGCCGTGCGAGGCCATGACGATCAGGTCGCAGCCCTGGTCGCGCGCGGTGCGCAGGATGGCCTCGTGCGGATCGTCCGAGCGCACCAGCATGGTCGTGCATTCGACGCCGGCCGCGCTGGCCGCGTTGGCGATCGTCGACAGGTATTTTCCCCCACGCGTTTCGCTGGTGCCGAGGTATTCGTCCTCGGTGCTTTCCAACATGTCGGCGCTGGCCGTGAAGGTTTTGAAGTCCGGCATGGCGGTCACGCCGACCACCTGGGCGCCGACTTCCTTGGCGAAGCTGACGCCGGCCAGCACGGCGCGCGAGGACAGGTCGGAACCGTCGGTCGGTAACAGGATTCGTTTGAACATTTCTCTCCCCCGTGCAAGCGTCTGGTGGCGCGCTGTTGCGCGCCTCAGGCAAGTCTGGTCTCAGGGGACAGGGCGGGCTTGATCGGGCTCAATCGCGTCAGGATCCGGCTTGACCTCGGTGAACTGGTAGTCGGCCGCGGAGCGCTCCAGCGCCAGTCCGAGCACGTCCTTCAGTTCGCCGGCGCTCGCCCCCTGGTCAAGCTGCTGGCGGGCGAAGGTGTTGCGCAGGGTGCGCCCGCCCGAGCGCGCCAGGTCCATGCCGGCACGCTCGAAGGTGGCGCGCATCTGCACGTAGACGGTCTTCCTGGTCATCTTGTTGCCGCTCAGGTTGGCCGGGAAGACGAACTGGCCCGGGATCGCCATCGCTTCCCGTTCCTTCAGCCAGGCCAGCAATTCCTCGACGCCGGCGCGGGGGAGGGTGACCGCATGTTCATGGCTGGTGTCGTGTTTTTCGTCCGGCGTGATGGTCAACACGAGCGCGCCGTCGAGCCCCGCCTGGCGGCCGACCTCGGCGACGAGCAAGCCGATCGCTTCGGACACGCGCAGGCCCGCCAGTGCGATCACGACCTGCATGGCGCGGTCGCGCCGGCGCTTCCAGCCATCGAACGGGGTGCTGCGGCGCCGCCGCGGGGCGTCCGCCGGCAGCGCCGCGAAGAAGCGCGCCAGCTGCTCGTCGGACAGGCTGCGGCCGGCGTCGTCGCGGGCGATGTGGGCGCGGTCGACGCCGAGGATCGCCTGCTGGGCGGGATTGGGCACCGCGTCGAGGTGTTCGTAGCAACGCTCCAGCAGGCGCAGGTAGCGGTAGGCGATCTTGCTGTTGAGGACGCGCTTGCCGTTCACGCTGCGGCCGATGAAGCGCAGCAGGTCGTCCCGGGTGGCGGTGGAGAAGTGCAGGCCTTCTTCCCGCAGCCAGAGCGCCAGGTTGTTGAACATGAAGACATAGATCTTCGCCGATTCCGCCGACAGGCTGCGCACGCTGCCGTCGGCGCGCAGGCGGCGGCCGGTTTCCGCGAAGGCGGTGGTGGAAACGAATGCCTTGAATGACCGCACCGGGTCGGCATCCCACGAAGTCGGATTGTGCATGGACGGGCTCATTGGACAGGGATGGCGCACCTTACCATAAAACGTAACTAACCCACGGGCGGTTCAAGAACGCCAAGCAAGACGCGAACGCTGCGGACTGCGGAAACGACAGCACACTGCGGGCAAGGCGAGCAGGAGAGAGGTGACTGGCCTGGCGCCGGGTCGCGCGGATGGGCAATACCAAGTATCATGGCGCTTCCCGGCCTGTCGGCGGGGCGCGGCGCCGTCGGCCGCCCGCATCGAATGCGCCGCTCGTCGACTTCCTCACCCTGATCTTATGCGCCGTTGGGTTCTCATCATCATGCTGCTGGTGTATCCGTTCCAGGTTGCCCTGGCAATGGCGGACCGGTGCTGCGTGACGACGCCGGCCGGCCTGTCGCATCACGGCGCGGCGCAGGGCGGCAGCCTGGAAACGGTGCAAACCGTCGTCCTCGATGACGATGCGGCGCCAGGCCGGGCCGATCCCCATTGTCCTGCCTGCGTGTTCGGACAGATCGCCAGCCTTCCCGCGAAGCCTGGCTTGCCGCCCGTGGCCGCGCCCCACGGCGTGGCTATCGCCTCCACGACTCCCTTCCTGACCTGCGTGCCGCGGCTGCGCCCCGAGCGGCCCAACTGGCCGGCTGCCGCCTAGCGCGCAGCATTTCGCATCAACCAGCGAGCCAACCGGCCCGCGTGCGTCTGCGCGCCTGATCGACCTATTTCAGGAGCAGACATGACCATCCAAACGAGGCCGCTGGCAATGCTGGCCGCCGTATCCCTGTCGTTGTGGTGCGGCAGTGCAGCCGCGACCCCGGCGCCGATCGACCTGCCGGCGGCGATCCGGCTCGCCCTGGCGCAGCCCGGGCTGCGCGCAACAGAGCACGAAGTCGACGCGAGCGAAGCCGACGTCGACCAGGCGGGCAGGTATCCGAACCCCACGCTCGACTACCTGCGCGAAGGGCAACAGGCGGGCACGCGCACCACCACAATGCAGATCAGCCAGCCGATCGAGCTCGGCGGCAAACGGCGCGCACGGGTTGCGCTCGCCCAGGAGGGCGTGACGCTCGCACGCAGCGAGCTCGCCGCGCGGCGCCGCGACGTCCGCGCCGAAGTCATCGCCGCTTATTACGCGGTGCTGGTGGCACAGGAAAGGCAGCGGCTGGCGCGCTCGCTGGTCGAACTGGCCCGCCGCAGTGTGGAAGTGGCCGGCAAGCGCGTCGCCGCCGGCAAGGTGTCGCCGATCGACGAGACCAGGGCGCGCCTTGCCGCGGTCGACGCCTCCACCGAGCTGAACCAGGCAAGTGGCGAGCTTGCCATCGCGCGCACCGAGCTCGCCGCGCTGATCGGCCAACCAGCCGATGCCCTCGCCCTCGCAGCCTCGCACGCCGGCCAGCTTCCCGCGCTGAAACCGCTCGCCATCCTGCTTGCGTCGATCGACGGCGCGGCGCCGGTGCAGCGCGCACGCGGCCAGCTCGCGGCCAGGCAAGCGCAAACGGCGGTCGAACGCGCCGCCCGGATGCCCGACCTGACGCTGTCGCTGGGCAGCCGGCGCGACGATGCGATCGGTCGCCGCCAGGCCGTGGTTGGCCTGTCGGTGCCGCTGCCGCTGTTCGACCGCAACCAGGGCGCGCTCGGCGCGGCGCTGCGGCGCACCGCGAAGGCGGAGGAAGAACTGGCCGCCGCCCAGGCTGCCGCGGCATCCGGCTTCGCCAGCGCCTACACCCGTTACGAGCTGGCGCGCAGCGAAGCCATGCTGCTCGCGCAGGACGTGCTGCCCGGCGCCGACGCCGTGTACGCGCTGACGCTGAAGGGCTTCGAGTACGGGAAGTTCTCCTTCCTCGACGTCCTGGATGCCCAACGCACCCTGTTCCAGTCGCGTTCGCGCCACTGGAACGCGCTGCGCGAAGGCTGGCGCGCCTATGCCGAGATCGAGCGCCTGGCCGGCGCCGCCACCACAGTACCAGACGGAACCACCGAACCAGGCGTACAGCCATGACCAGGAAGCAAACACGCCTCATCGCGCTGATGTGCGCGATCGCCGCCGTCCTCGCCGCCCTGATGTTGTGGCGGCCGACGGCGGCGCCAGGCGCTCAGGGCCACGCAGCCCATGAGGATTCGCACGGCCACGATGACCGGCACGAAGAAGCCGCCGCAGGGAAATCCGAGGCCGGACAGGAAGACGCGATCGCGATGACCGATGCCCAGGTCAAGGCCAACGGGATCGCCATCGACAGCGCGGGGCCGGCGACCATCCAGGAGCGCTTGCATTTGCCGGCCCAGGTCAAGGTCGATGCGGAGCGCACCGTGGCGCTCGCGGCGCCGGCCGGCGGCATCGTGGAATCGGTGCCGGTCTCGGTCGGCACGGCGGTCAGGAAGGGCCAGCCCCTGGTCGTCATCCGCAGTCCGGCGGTTGCGCAGTGGCGGGCGGAGTATGGCGGCGCGCAGCAGCGCCTCGCGCTGGCGCGCACGGCGTACCGACGCGAGAAGACCTTGTGGGAAGAGCGCATCTCGGCGCGCCAGGACCTCGATGCCGCGCAAGCCGCATTCCGTGAGGCCGAGCTTGACGCCCGTGCGGCCGGAGAGCGCCTGGCCGCCCTCGGCATCGCGGCAGGCGGCGGCGTGTCGAGCAGCGTGACGCTGCGCGCGCCGCTGGCGGGCGTCGTGCTCGACAAGCCGGTGGTGGCCGGCCAGGCGGTCGACGAGAGCCGCGCGCTGCTCACCATCGCCGACCTGTCGCAGGTCTGGGTCGAAGCCGCCGTGCCGGCGGAGAGCCTGTCGCAGGTCGGCGCCGGCATGCGGGCCCGGGTCAGCGTCAACGCCGCGCCGAAGCAGCTCGAGGGGACGCTGTCCTTCGTCGGGCCGGTGCTCGGCGAGGCGACCCGCATGGCCACGGCCCGGGTCACGCTGCCCAATCCGGGCTTGCGCCTGCGCCCGGGCATGCTGGCCACCGTCGACCTGCTGGGGCAGCCGGCCAGCGTGCCGGTGACCGTCGCCAGCGACGCCGTCCAGACCATCCATGAGCGCAGCGTCGTGTTCGTCCGGACGGCGGCCGGCTTCCGGCCCGCGAGCGTGACCGTGGGCCGCTCGGACGGGACGCGCACCGAGATCCTCGCCGGCCTGGCGCCTGGGGCGAGATACGCGGCTGGCAACAGCTTCCTGCTGAAAGCGGACCTCGGTAAATCCGAGGCCGAACACGACGACTGAGCGCAACCATGTTCCAGAAAATAATCGAACTTGCCATCGCCCGCCGCTGGCTCGTCATCTTTGTCGTCGCCTGCCTGGCCGCCGCGGGGGTAGTCAGCTACGGCCGCCTGCCGATCGACGCGGTACCCGACATCACGAACGTCCAGGTCCAGATCAATACCAGCGCCGAAGGCTATTCGCCGCTCGAGGTCGAACAGCGCATCACGTTTCCGATCGAAAGCGCGATGAACGGCCTGCCGCGCATCGAGCAGACGCGCTCGTTGTCGAAATACGGCCTGTCGCAGGTGACGGTCGTGTTCAAGGACGGCACCGACATCTATTTCGCGCGCCAGCTTGTCAACGAGCGCCTGCAGCAGGCGAAGGCGCGGCTGCCGGACAAGGTCGAACCGTCCATGGGGCCGACCGCCACCGGCCTGGGCGAAATCTTCTACTGGACGGTGGAGGCGAAGGAGGGCGCGCGCAAGCGCGACGGCAGTCCGTACACGCCGGCGGACCTGCGCGAAATCCAGGACTGGATCGTCGCGCCCCAGCTGCGCGGCGTCGCCGGCGTCACCGAAGTCAATACCATCGGCGGCTACCTGAAGGAGTACCAGGTCGCGCCCGACATGGCGAAGCTGTCCGCGCGCGGCCTGTCGCTGGCGACGCTGGTCAGCGCCATCGACCGCAACAACGGCAACGCCGGCGCCGGCTACATCGAGCGCGGCGGCGAGCAGTTCGTCGTGCGCACGCCGGGCCAGGTGAAGTCGCTCGACGAGATCTGCAATATCGTGCTCGACGTGGCCGACGGCGCGCCGCTGCGGGTGCGCGACGTGGCCGATGTCGAACCGGGACGCGAGCTGCGCACCGGCGCCGCCACCGAGAACGGGCGCGAAGTCGTGCTCGGCGCCGTCTTCATGCTGATCGGCGAGAACAGCCGCGCCGTCGCGGAACGCGCGCGCGTCAAGCTGGACGCCGTGAACCGCTCGCTGCCGGCCGGGGTGCAGGCGCTGCCGGTGTACGACCGCTCGGTACTGGTCAACAAGGCCATCGCCACGGTGCGCAAGAACCTGGTCGAAGGGGCCCTGCTGGTGATTGCGATCCTGTTCCTCTTCCTCGGCAACCTGCGCGCCGCCCTGATCACGGCGCTGGTGATCCCGTTGTCCATGCTGATGGTCTTCACGGGCATGGTCAACGCCGGCGTCAGCGCCAACCTGATGAGCCTCGGCGCACTCGACTTCGGCATCATCGTCGACGGCGCGGTCGTCATCGTCGAAAACTGCATCCGCCGCCTCGGCCTGGCCCGGGGCGCGGCCGGCAGGCGCCTCACGCGCGAGGAGCGCTGTGCCGAGGTGGCGGCGGCGGCCGAAGCGCGTCGTCCCTTGCTCTTCGGCCAGCTGATCATCATGACCGTCTATCTGCCGATCTTCGCCCTGTCCGGCGTGGAGGGCAGGATGTTCCACCCGATGGCGATCACGGTGGTGATGGCGCTCCTCGCGGCCATGCTGCTGTCGGTGACCTTCATACCGGCGGCGGTGGCGCTCTTCGTCGACCGCGGCGTCGCCGACCACGAGAACGCGCTGATGCGCAAGGCGCGCGCCCTGTACGCGCCGCTGCTCGATGCGGTGCTGCGCAACCGGCCGGTGGCGTTCGCCTTCGCGGCGCTCGCCATCCTCTTGTCCGGCATGCTGGCCACGCGGTTGGGCACGGAGTTCGCCCCCAACCTGAACGAAGGCGACCTGGCGGTGCTCACCATGCGCATTCCCGGCACCAGCCTGCAGCAGTCGGTGGCGATGCAGCAGCACCTGGAAAGCACGCTCCTGAAGCAGTTCCCCGAGATCGAGCGCATGTTCGCCCGCGTCGGCACGGCGGAAGTGGCGACCGACCCGATGCCGCCGAACGCCGCCGACAGCTACATCATCCTGCGTCCCGAACACGACTGGCCGGCGCCGCGCAAGACCCACGCGGCGCTGGTCGCGGCGATCACCGGGGCCGCTGGCCGCATCCCCGGGAACAACTACGAGTTCTCCCAGCCGATCCAGTTGCGCTTCAACGAGCTGATCTCGGGCGTGCGCAGCGATGTCGCGGTCAAGGTGTTCGGCGACGACACCGCGGCCATGACCGCGGCCGCGCAGCAGGTCGCCCAGGTGCTGGGCAAGCTGCCGGGGGCGGCCGAGGTCAAGGTCGAGCAGACCGAGGGACTGCCGGCCCTGACGTTGACGGTGGACCGCATCAAGGCCGCGCGCTATGGACTCAATGTCGCCGACGTGCAGGAAGCGTTCGGGACCCTGGTCGGCGGCAGGGATGTCGGCACGGTGTTCGAAGGCGACCGCCGCTTCTCCATCACCGTGCGCCTGCCGGAGGGGACGCGCAACGATATCGACAGCCTGCGCCAGCTGCCGGTGTCGCTGCCGGCCCGGGACGGCCACGCGGCCAGCATTCCCTTGTCGGAAATCGCGACACTCGGCTTCGTGCCGGAAGCGAACCAGATCAGCCGCGAGAACGGCAAGCGGCGGGTGGTGGTCACGGCCAACGTCCGGGGGCGCGACCTTGGCTCCTTCGTCGCCGGGCTCGAGTCCGCACTGGTCGAGGTCAAGCTGCCGCCCGGGACCTGGATCGGCCTGGGCGGGCAGTTCGAGAACCTGCAGGCGGCCAGCCGGCGCCTCGCGATTGTCGTTCCCGCAGCGCTGGCGATCGTGTTCGCCTTGCTTTACCTGATGTTCAACAGCGTCAAGGACGGCCTGCTGGTCTTCAGCGGCATCCCGTTCGCCATGACCGGCGGCGTGCTGGCCTTGTGGCTGCGCGGCTTGCCGCTGTCGATCTCGGCGGCCGTCGGCTTCATCGCCCTGTCCGGCGTGGCCGTCCTCAACGGGCTGGTCATGATCTCGTTCGTACGTTCCCTGCGCGAGCAGGGCCAGGCGCCGGAACAGGCCATGCGGGAAGGCGCGCAGGCACGCCTGCGCGCCGTGCTGATGACGGCATTGGTTGCCTCGCTGGGCTTCCTGCCGATGGCCCTGGCGACCAGTACCGGCGCCGAGGTGCAGCGCCCGCTGGCGACCGTCGTCATCGGCGGCATCCTGTCGTCGACCGCCTTGACCCTGTTGATCCTGCCCGCGCTGTATGTCTGGGCGCATGGGCGGCGGCGTGGCGTCGCCTAGATTTGTTCGATCTGGCGGTCAATCGCCGCCCGCGCCCGTTCGCTGCGCTCGCTGTAGCGGTCGGTCAGGTAGCCGGTGCGGCCGCGCATCAGGAGCGTGAACTTGAACAGCTCTTCCATCACGTCGACGACGCGGTCGTAGTAGGCGGAAGGGCGCATTCGGCCGGCCTCGTCGAACTCCTTGTAGGCCATCGGCACCGAAGACTGGTTCGGGATCGTGAACATGCGCATCCAGCGTCCCAGCAGGCGCATGGTGTTCACCACATTGAACGATTGCGAACCGCCGCAGACCTGCATCACGGCCAGGGTGCGGCCCTGGCTGGGGCGTAGCGCGCCTTGTTCCAGCGGTATCCAGTCGATCTGGTTCTTCATCACGGCGGTGATCGCGCCGTGGCGCTCCGGGCTGCACCAGACCTGGCCTTCGGACCAGAGCGACAGCGCGCGCAGTTCCACGACCTTCGGGTGGTCTTCCGGCACGCTGCCGGCCATCGGCAACGCCATCGGGTCGAAGATCCTCACCTCGGCGCCGAAGTGTTCGAGGATGCGCGCGGCCTCCTGGGTCAGGAAGCGGCTGAACGAGCGCTCCCGCAGCGAGCCGTAGAGCAGCAGGATGCGCGGCGGATGATTCGGCTCGCCTTGCTGGGCGAGCTTGGCCATGTCGGGCATGTCGAATAAATGTTCCTGGATGTTCGGCAGGTCGGGAAGGGCCATCATGGTCTCGCTTGGTGAGGGGCGGCGGCGGCGGGCGCTTGCGCGAAGTCGCCCGGCGCGACGGTGCCGCCGACGGTGGCCGACGCCGGCGCCGGCGGATACAGCCAGCAGAACATCAGGGTGGCGGCCAGGGCGCCGGCCAGCTGGGCCAGGATGAACCCCGGCGTGTCCTCCGGCCGGATGCCGGCGAAGGTATTCGTGGCACTGCGCGCCAGGGTGACGGCCGGGTTGGCGAACGAGGTCGAGGCGGTGAACCAGTAGGCCGCCGTGATGTAGGCCGCCACCGCGAACGGCGTGACGGCGGGCCGGCTGCGCGAGCAGCCGATGATGACGCCGACCAGGCCGAAGGTGGCGACGAATTCGCTCCACCACTGGGCCGGACCGGTGCGCGCATGTGTGGAGGCGGCGAACAGCGCTTCGCCGAACATGCCGTGCGCCGCGGCCACGCCGGCGAAGGCGCCCGCCAGCTGCACCGCGATATACGGCAGCACCTCGCGCGCCGGTACATTCTTTTGCCAGGCCTCCGACAGGGTCACCACCGGATTGAAGTGCGCGCCGGAGATGGTGCCGAACATCAGGATCAGCGCCACCAGTGCGGCGCCGGTGGCGATCGCATTGGCCAGCAGCGCGATCGCCACGTTGCCCCCGGCCAGGCGCTCGGCCATGATGCCCGAGCCGACCACCACCGCCAGCAGGAGCGCGCTGCCGAGGCCCTCGGCCGCGAGGCGGCGTGCGAGCGTCATGGCAGGCTGCCGATGCGGTCCAGCTCGGCCTTCAGGCGCGCGCGGTCCTGCTGCAGTTCGGCCAGCGGCAGCGCGAAGAAGGCCTCGATGCGATTGCGCAGCGTGCGGTAGGCATGCATGAAGGCGGCATCGATTTGCGCGTCGGTGCCGCTGGCGTGCGCCGGGTCTTCCACGCCCCAGTGCGCGCGCAGCACCGGCCCCAGGTAAGCGGGGCATTCCTCGCCGGCGGCATTCCCGCACACGCTGATCACGATGTCCGGCGTCAGCGGCAGCGCGTCCCAGGATTTGCTGTGATATCCCGCGGTGGCGATGCCCTCGCGTTCGAGCAGCGCCAGCGAGCGCGGATGCACATGGCCCGCCGGCTTGCTGCCGGCGCTGACGGCGCGCCAGCCCGCCGGGGCCAGGTGGTTGAAGGTCGCCTCGCCCAGGATCGAGCGGCAGGAGTTGCCGGTGCAGAGGATCAGTACGTTCATGCGCAGTTTTTCAAGGGTTGAGCCGCGCCGCAAGGCAGGCCGGCGCAGCAGTTGTCGGTCAGGAAGCCGATCAGGCCATTCATCGCCGCCACGTTCGCCGTGTAGATCACGAAGCGCCCGTCCTGCTTCGAGGCGAGCAGCCCGGCGTGCGACAGCTCCTTCAGGTGGAAGGACAGGGACGAGGGCGCAATCGCGAGGTGTTCGGCGATCTTGCTGGCGGCCAGGCCGGCAGGCCCGGCCTGGATCAGCAGGCGGAACACCGCGAGCCGGCTTTCCTGGGCCAGGGCGGCCAACGCCGCCAGGACTGCCTTGGTATCCATGCGTGAGTCCATTTCGACGATTCGATAACAATGGAATTATTCTAGCAAACTATCCGCGCCTGTGGCGATCAAACCTGTGGGGGGGACGACCGGGTCGTCCCGGTTTTCCACCAACACGGCCTGCGGGCGAGGGAGAGCGGCGATGGACGGTTACGAGTACCAGAAGCAGGAGGCGGCAGCGCAGTCGCGCTAAAGCGTACTGGCAGTGGGTCGCCGAGGCACAGTCGAAGCACCGCTTCGACCTCGACGCCGGCTTCCTGTTCAGGGTCGTCCGGGTGCCGCGGGCGTCCGGCGGCGATGGCCACCTGATCGTCTGCAGCCACCACGCCATCGTCGACGGCACCTCGCTGATGCGTCTCCTGAATCAAATCCTGCAGCAGGCCGGCGCGGTGCACGAAGCCGCCGAGCGCGGCAACCTGCCGGCCTGCGAGCCCACCTTTGCTACAACGCGATCGGCTGCAGTCCGGGCGTCGACCGCGCGATGCTGGCCAATGTCTTCGCGCAGGTCGTCGAACTGATGGAGCGACTGGCCGGCGAGGACGAGGCGGACACGCTGACCCTGTCCGGCTATCTGGCGCGCCAGCCATGCGGCGCGTCGTGAACAGCGGGATGCGCCATGTCCAGCCCCGTCCCCGGCACCCTCGCCGACATCGAACGGATCGAGGCCAGTCCCCTGGACGCCTACCTCGACGCCCACTCCAGCTACGAGGCCCTGCTGCAGGCCTGCGCCAGGTTCCCCGACAAGCCGGCGCTGCGCTTTTTCTTCGACGGCTTCTGCTACGATCCCGGCCGCATTCCCGTGCGCGCGCGCCTGCGCGCCCTGGGGGCCTTGCTGCGCTATCGCCGGCATGTGGCGCGGCCGTATGAGGAATGCACCTTCGCCCGGCTCGCGCGCCAGGTGACGCAGACCGCGCGCCTGCTGCGCCACTACGGCGTCCAGCGCGGCGACGTGGTCTCCCTGCTGCTCCCGAACCTGCCCGAAACGCTGGTGTGCATGCTGGCTGCGGAAACCGTCGGCGTCGTCAATCCGGTCAACCCCTTGCTCGAGCCGGAGATCATCCGCGGCATTTTGTCGAGCGCCGGCACCAGGGTGCTGGTGACGATGGGCGCGCTACCGTGCAGCGATATCTGGGGCAAGGTCGACCAGATCCGCGCGCAGCTGCCCCGGCTCGAGCGCATCGTCGTGGTGCGCGGCCGCTGCCCGCCCGACTGCATCGACTTCGGCGCCGCCGTGCGCGGCTTCAGTCCCGCACCGCTGGCGCCGCCGGACTGGCCGCGCCCCGGCGACCCCGTCAGCCTGTTCCACACCGGCGGCACCACCGGCCTGCCGCGGCTGGTGCGCGGCACCCATCGCAACAAGATCGCCAACGCCCGCATGCTGGCGATGGCGGCGCCGGTGTCGAGCGAGGACGTGGGCTTGCTGGCTTTGCCGATGTTCCATGCCAACGCCGCCATCAACTGCCTGCTCGCGCTCACGCTGGGCATGACCACGGTCGTGGCCGGGCCGGCCGGCTTCTGTACGCCGGGCGTGCGCGCCAACTTCCTGAAGATCCTGGCGAAACACGGCATCACTTACTTCAGCGCGGTGCCGTCGATCTTCGCGGCGCTGCTGGAGGAGGGCGCCGACGGGGACAACCTGGATGCCGTCCGTTTTGCGATCTCGGCGGCCGCGCCCTTGCCGGTCGAGGTGATGCGCGCATTCACGGCGCGCACCGACATTCGCATCCTCGAAGGCTATGGCCAGACCGAGGCGACCGTGGCGACCTGCCCGACGCCGTATGCGGGCGTGCCGAAACCGGGCTCGGTCGGCCTGCGGCTGCCGTTCGCCATGCTGCGGATCGCCCGGATCGGCGACGACAACCGCTACCTGGGCGCCTGCGCCGTCAACGAAATCGGCAACCTGCTGGTGCGGGGCGCGCATGTCGGCGCCGGCTACCTGAACCCGGAACACGACCGCACGCTATGGGTGGTTGATGAGGATGGCGTGCGCTGGCTCAATTCGGGCGACCTGGCGCGCATCGACGAGGACGGCTACGTCTGGCTCACCGGCCGGGCCAAGGAACTGATCATCCGCGGCGGACACAATATCGATCCGCGCATGATCGAGGAGGCATTGCAGTCGCACCCGGAGGTGGCGATGGCGGCCGCGGTAGGGCGCCCGGACCTGCAGGCGGGCGAGGTCCCCGTCGCTTACGTCATGCTCGCCGCAGGCGCCGGGGGCGACAGCGCAGCGCTGCTGGCCCACGCCTGCGCGCGCATCCCGGAACGCGCCGCCTGGCCGAAGGCCGTCAGGGTCGTCGACGAACTGCCGCTGACGGCGGTCGGCAAGGTGTACAAGCCGCTGCTGGTGCAGTGGGAACAGGCGTCGGTGTTCCGCGAGATCCTGCAGCCGGTGTCTCCCTGGCTGTCGCGGCTGGACGTGAGCGTGCGTCCGCATTTGAAGTACGGGCTGCTGACCGAGATCCTGGTGGACGTGAAAGACCACTGCCACCGCGAGCTGGTGGCGGCGATGGTCGGCGCGGCGATGCGGCCGTTTGCGGCGAAGTACGAATTGACGCTGGCATCGGCTACACGTCGCTGGCCGACCTGAAGCGGTTTCCGCTGGCGGCCCCAACGGTCGAACGCTCCTTCGTCCATGCGGTGCATAGCGCGCCGGGTGCCGGGCTGATTGCCAAGACGCTCATCGCGATGGGGCGCCAGCCCCAAGCTCGAGATCGTGGAAAAGGGCGTGAGCACAAAGAGGAGCGCAGCTTCCTCGCGCACAGTGGCAGTGGAAGGTTGCTGGGCTAAATGCTCGGGAAACCAATGCCGATCGAGGCGTTCGACTCGCGCTATAGCGGGGCCGGGTTTGGCCATCTTTGGCGTGCGGGTAACGCAATTCGCCAAGATGAATAAGCCCGGCTGGCGGGCCTCGCAAGCCTGGACTGGATCAACTGAGCTTTGGTGGTTCCGGCGATTGGGCGTGAATGTCCAGCAGCCGCCGCCCGATTTCGAAGATGGCCGCCATTGCCAGTGAATGGATAGGGGCGATCACGGAATTGTCGTGAGTGCGAAGCCAATCTTTTCCGTCAGGCCTGACAGCCATCAACAGCGAAGAGGCATCGTATTGGTCGAGACCATCCAATATAGCGCTGCCATACATCGCACCCACGGAAATCGAGTGATACCCGTTGCTGACCCAGACGATCGGCCAAGGCAGCCAAACCGTCGCCTGGTGATTACTATCTTGCCGAAAAGGGTTCTTCCCCAAATTTTCCAGAGCCCGGAACAAGCGATATCGCACCCAAGGAGCGGAAAGAACGATGGTTTGCGATAACGCGAGCGGCGAACAACCTGCGCGAACGCTAAGTAGATCCCGCAAGGTTTCCGATTTTTCGGTTAGCGGCAAATCCTCTTCCCACAACATTACTGACACGTCGGAATGGGGTTCGACTCTCACGCGCGCATCCATCATCAGGGTCTTCAAGTAGTCTGCCTGAATGATTTTTCCAAATGCGAGCGCCAGGCCTTTCAGCGAGGCTTCGCCGTGGAGTTCGGCGGAATCGATTGACCATATTATCGAACGCCATTGGTCGGCGCTGGACAAAGGGCCACGCGGAGGCAGCTCAGGGACAGGGACGTGCCCGGCGTGGCGTCTTGTCTCGCCGGCAGTATGCTCGGCGGCGATTTTGTTTAGTGTTTCTAAGAGCTTGTTGTTCATCGTGCGCGCGGCTAAAGCTGGTTATCTTATGCACTGAATATGAGAAACAGATTGAGCTCTCGGAAGTAATGTTGTTAGATGCGTAGGCGGAGAGCGCACTGGAGAGGGGACATCAAGCCGCACTCGATCTGGCAGTTTTCCTTCCTAAATTTGGTAGCAAAATTGTTAGATCGAAGTCACTGGAATTAAGTTTGCTACTTCGGTGACGATTTGCAGTCCCGAAACGAGATCAGGCAATGGCAGGGTTACCTGGAAAGGGAGGGTCCAACCCCAACGGGGGCAGCGCCATCGGCTACACCCGCAAGGCCTTATCATGGCGTGCAGATGAACGCAACCGCGGCGTCGGCCGGCAACGCCTGGGCGCACAGATAGCCCTGGTAGGCGTCGCAGCCGTGCTCGAACAGGAAGTCGAGCTAGGCTACCGTTTCGACGCCTTCGGCCAGTACGGGCAGGCCGGGGCTCCGCCCCGGCGCGATGATATTGCGGCCGATCACCGCGTTGTTTTGATTGGCTAGCAGATCGGTTTACTCGGCGAGCGGGATGAACTCGACCGGCGAGACGATGCCGCGCGTCGGATGGTGCCAGCGCACCAGCGCTTCGACACAGGTGACCTGGCCGTGGCGGTCGATCTGCGGCTGATGATGCAGGTCGAACTCGCGTTCGTACTCGCGCAAGGCCTGGCGCAGGTCGTTCTTGAGCGCCATGCCCGCTGACAGCGCAGACTGCATGCCCGGGTTGAACAGGCGCAGCGTATTGCGGACCTCGGCCGTGGCCTCGTACATCGCCATGTCCGCGCGCTTGAGCATCTCGCCGATGTCCTCCCTGGCATCGCTAAACAGCACCATCCTGATGCTTGCCGCGCCATGGTGGCAGTATTGGTCGAGCTGGTGCGGCTGGCGCAGCGTCAGAAGCATGCGCTCGCCCACCGTCCGGGCCTGGGCGCACGCCCGCTCCATGTCCGCGCTCATCCCTTCGAGCAGCACGACGTACTCGTCGTCGCCGAAGCGGGCGACGGTGTCGTGGTGGCTAACGCAGCCGCCCAGCCGCTACGCCACCTGCTTGAGCAACTGGTCGCCCACCGCATGCCCGAAGGTGTCGTTGAGTGACTTGAAGTTGTCGAGGTCACCGAAAACACGGCGTTCGTGCAGCGACGCTCCGCGCAGTTGTCCAGCGCCGGCTCGCTTCTGTTCCGCAATATGGATGCCGAGGTGTAAGATGCAGGCTGTTAAGCCTCTTTTTCTTTGCTTCTCAGGCGGGTGAGGAATGAACACCGATTTTGAGCCACATATTTGCGCGTACCTTGACATCCTGGGTGGCGCCAAGCTATTCAGCACGGCCACTACCGACCAGAACTCGGTGGAACGATTCCTCGCGTCCATCCGCGGATTTGAACGCCGATTGAGCGGTAGCCGGCCGGGCCAAGCGATCGTCAAGGCCTTCAGCGACAACGTTTTTGCAGCGATCCCGATTGCGGGGACGCGCACCATAGGCGAAGAGCAGTGGATCGCATATTTCCTGAATGAGATTGCGATCCAGGTTCAGCAAATTTTCCTGATGTATGAGTTGCCATTACGGGGCGGTATCACGATTGGCGATCTGTACAAGGAAAAGGACGTGGTGCTTGGGCCGGGCGCGCTGGAAGCGGTTCGGCTTGAAGAGTCGGCAGACTATCCCCGTGTCGTCATCAGCGACAGCGTCCGCACCCGGCTCTCCAAAGGCGGGGAGGTGCCGGCGGACATGTTTGTGGAACATCCGTTGCTGTATACCGGAGCGGACGGCGTCACCTCGCTCAACTACCTGTGTCTGTATCCCTGGCTGCTCAAGCCACATGAGGAAATTATCGAACGGCGGCTTTCGGAGTTTGCGGGCGAGCCGGGCGTACGGCGCAAGTACGAGTGGCTCGAATCTTATCATCTCGGTATGGAAGGGCGCATGAGGGACCTTCGGCTTTTGTAGCGTCTGACGGTTCCTGGCAAATCCATTGCCTGCAGCAAGCTTCACCCTCCATATTCTCGACTACCACGAATAAATTCAACATGGCTGTAAAAAATGCCCAGGGCCGCATCGTCGTTTTCGACGTAGAGGAGTTTGTAGACCAAATTTTCAGCGGCCAACACTGCTGTCTATGCGGTAAAGCGATCAATGACGACAACTCGAACCGGGAACATATCATCCCGGACTGGTTGCTCAGGCATGGCAATCTATATCAGCAAACAATTTCCCTTCCAAACGGTACGCCGTTCAAGTATGGACAGTACGTCATACCTTGCTGTGTATCGTGCAATTCTGAATACGGCCAGCATCTCGAGGCGCGAATTTCGCTGCTGCTGACGTCCGGATACGACCATTTCATGCGGAATGCTACGCGCGAAGACTATCAATACCTCTTCGTCTGGCTTGCATGGGTGTACTTCAAAACGCACTTCAAAGATACCAGCTTGCGACTGCACCGCGACCGCCGTAAAGGCGATGCCATGATCGGCGACCTGTACGATTTGTCACGCCTGCACCATGTGCATGCGATCGCTCGCTCGCTGCACTCAGGCGCGCTATTGGACGATAGCTGCTTCGGTACGCTGCTGGTGTTTCGAGCAGATCAAGGAAGCGTAGCTCATATCTTTGATTACCGTGATTTCAACGCGCTGAACACCTTACTGATCCGCATAGATAGCCTGGCGCTTCTGGTGTCACTGGACGATGGCGGGGAGTGCAGCGAATTCATGCTCGGGCTGAAGCAAGGGATTTGCGACAATGCGTTAAGTGCCATCCAGTTGCGGGAATTGCTCGCGCACCTGACCTACGAACGCGCTTCGCTGCTTCAGCCGCCAGCGTACGCCACGGCATATTATCCGGCCAGCGATACCGCGCGGATCATCCAGTCACAACCGGCAACGTCGGAGAGAAAAGAATATGAACCGCGCGTTTATGGCGAACTGCTTTATTACAGCGTACACGACTTGATTGGAAAATCCGGATTCGCCGACGAGGCGGCAGCCGTCGAAGCGATCAAGTCGGGAAATGGCGGGTTCATGTTTGATGAGAGGAATCGTTTCGTGGCGAACGGCGCGCCGCTGCGTGCGTAGCGCTCAGTGCGGATCATATCCAGGGCGACGTCGGGAAGCATGCGGGCCGTTAAGACCGGTTGACGAGGTCGAAACCCTCAGAAGCAATTTCGTTAATGCATACGCATCCAGCTCATAGTTGCGGTGCCTGCCATGCAGGAGTCACCGGAAATGAATTGGTTACTTCGGTGACGATTTGCACTCCCGAAGCGAGATCAGGCAATGGCAGTGTTGCCGGGAAAGGAAGGGACGAACCCCGAACGGGCGGCGGCGCCATTGGCTAAACCCGCAAGAGTTTATCGTGGCATTCAGATGACCGAGACTGCGGCGTCGGCCGGCAACGTCCGGGCGCACAGGTAGCCCTGGTAGGCGTCGCAGCCGTGCTCCAACAGGAAGTCGCGCTGGGCTACCGTTTCGACGTATTCGGCCCGTACGCGCAGGCCGGGCCTGCGCTCCAGCGCGATGGTGGTGTGGGCGATCACTGCGTCGTTCTGATGGGTCAGCAGGTCGAGCACGAATGAACGGTCGATCTTGAGCATATCGAGCGGCAGCTGCTTGAGGTAGGCGAGCGAGGAGTAGCCGGTGCCGAAGTCAAATGTCTCAAATTTGCTTCCGAGAGCTGTACGCGCGACCGAATTGCCGTCCGGATAATGTGAAGAACGATACTTCGCATTCTTGGTAGTTCGGGTGAAGTGTTGCGTGAGTTTTAAGTGTGAAACCCAGCGGATATACCTAAATTTGCGTTGCGTTCTCCCTGGACTCGCTTCTGTTGCGCTCGAGATTGCGCCGAGCGCAACACTCAATGGGCGTAAAGTCGCAGCTTCTATCGTAGCTGTTGCGTTCAGCGCGAGTCGGGAGCTCATCCTCTTCGGGTGCGGCCCGTTCGCCAACATCAAGGCGCTGACGGGCACAATCGATAGGTTCGTCAGCCAACGAGAGCCCCAAGCCGTTCACAAGAACGGCTGCCGTCGCCTTGATCCTCGAAAAAGTAGCTCGCCGTCGCGGTCGAACTAACGGGACAGGACATTAAGTGGTCGAAATGGTAGCCACTTCTGGAACGGCCGGTCGGCGGGGAGCCGCCGTACCACGTTCCCATGCTCGTGCTAGCCCTTGATCCCACTCACCGCTTGAATGAAAGGTGGCACGACCTTTTCTTTCGTCACCGACGGCATTGAGTCCGCATTCAAGAACGGCAGCGGTAGAAGGGCGCCAAAAAAGAGGTCGCCCGCGTAGGGGGGGGGACCTCTTGACATACAGACGAGCATTACGTGATGTCGTCGACGTATGTGTTCTCACAAGGCTCATCCGCCGCAGGGAAATACTTCTGGACGCTCTTGGCAGCACGATCGAAACCGAACTCGCCGCGCGACATCATGTGGATTGTCTCGACCGCGGTCTCTGCTTTGACGCGTGCGCTGTTGTAATCGCCGCCGTTAAGGCGACCGAATACGCCCATCGCAAGATCGACGCACAGGTCGGGGTCGCGCTTTGCCATCTTGGCGAACCCGTCATATTCCTTGAGTAGATTGCCCTTGTGCTGCTCATGTGTCAGTTGTTTGCTCATCGCATTTCCTCTCTGGATCTGCAAAACATGATTGTTCGGCATTGAGCCAACTTTATGTTCTCCCGACGCTTGTTGCAACGAGCTAGAATACCGTTTGTAGCGTTTTGTACCGGTACATAGGCCATGAAACCCAACGTCATTTCAGCCACTCTTCGCAAGAACGGAATCAGCCAGCGCAAATTCGCCGAGCACTTGTGGGAGAACCACGAGAAGCTTTTCGAGTCGCTGGATCGCACGACGCGGTCACTGGAGGCGCGCCTCACCTTGTTGGGCAGGGGTGAGCGGCTCGAATGGTGGGAGAAGAATCCTGGTGCGCTGCAAGTGGTGGCGCGGGAACTGGGTGTCGAACCGAGCTTACTGCTTGCAAGTCGAGGGCCGAACAAGCACGTGTTCACGTTCGCGAGCTTTCCGGCATTGCCTGCACTGGACCTGAAGCGCGAGGATCGGTATCACATCGGCAGGCCGGAATTCATCTCGGACGAAGAGAATAGGCGCAACACATGGCCCAATCTGGATCATTGGTTCTTTGGCGAGGGATCGAGTCGAAGCCCCGAAATGCTCGACTGGTTGCAGATCGAGGACGAGACCGAGTTTAGGTTGATCGCGAGCCACCTCGCTGCAGCGAGCCGCCACACCGTTCTGGTGCTGGCATCCGCGGCAAATCTGCTCGGGGAGCACGTCGACGTCATGCGCCACAGGTCACCCTTGATCGTGGCAATCGATGACAAAGTAGGTGCGGGACAATTGCAGTCCTTGCGGGATCGCGCGCAAACTGCGCCTCTGCTCGTCATTTCCCGTCACGCGCTTCCCAGCCACCAGGGAGGCGCTTTGCCGATTGTTGCGGACCAGGTCGCAAAAAGCATCAACATATGGCGGTGGACGCTGGACCCAGATTGGCGCGGCGCGGTCATCACCTGGGTCGAGCAGCGCCTTGCGGAATACGGTGTGAAACCCGGCACGAGCGCCAAAGAGTTGATTGCCTGGCTCGCGACCTTCGACCCAGGGCACCGCTGGCTATCGCGCACTTGGGATGTGCTGCAGCTTTGTCGAATCGCGCAAGGCGAGTCTTTCGCCACGTTCGTGGAATTGGAAAGAGGACAGAACACCCGCGCATTGCTGGAACGGGTATTCGTTATCAAGGCCAGGCATCTGCGGGTGATGGAGTCAGTCGTTCGCAAGCGCTGGAATGACTGGCGTGGAATATGGGATGGCGAGCTGGGCGAGGCAGGCTGGAAGGCGGCCGGCGCGACCGACAACGAATTCCAGACCTTGACGAGCGCCGGGCAACTTCTGCCGGGCGACAACGGCTACCGATTCGCCAATCCCTTGCTCTCCCGCCTGGTGCTGCGCCACGTTCTGGGCACACAGATCCGTACATCGCCACCGGATGCCTGGTGGCCGGCGTGTTTCGACGGGTCCCGCCGCGCGCTGCTTGACGCCACGCTCGACACGATGTCGACTGCTGGATTGGCACAGGCATCGCGTCTGCAGAAAAATCGCATCGACGAAGATGGGGGACTGATGGGTGCGGCGGAAGCGCTGTTCGTCGCGATCGGCAAGCGCCTTGCGCGTGGAGCGGCTCTCGTTGACGGAATGCTGGCCATCGGCGACATCGTGTTGTCCAGGCTGGCCGAGGCGCCCGAAACAACCCTGCCATGGTCACGGCCATACCACACGACCGAACAACGGTTTGAATGGATCAGCTCAGTCTGGGTTTGGAGTTTGTTTGTTGAGGTACCAAAGGGCGCGGTGGCCAGTTGGCGCGTCCCTGGCTGGAACCGGGAACAGCTTCCGGAGAAGTTTCCGGATTGGCTAAATCCTCGCGCCAGCTACTTTCGTGAAACCATGCCGGTGCCAAGACGCGAGAGCCTGGCCTATTTCTCCGACGCGGCCTATTTGTGGAGCAAGACCCTTCGAGCCGTGCCGCAACGTGACGCGCCGCCTTTGCTCGTGCCGGCGTTAATGTGGCGCGCCGCGTGCGGCGCCTGGCCTGTCGACCCCAGCTGGTGGGGAAAAATCCTGGTCGACGACTGGTGCGAAAGCATGCTCGTCAGGTTGCTCACGACGGAGGGAGCCGACCGTGGCCCCGACGTGGCGCGCTTGCTTTGGCCGAGTCTGGTCGCTTGGCAGATGGGAGCGGGCAGGGGCGCGGCGTTCCCGCATGTCCCCGGAAAAGAATTGCAGCTTCCGAGCTGCCGCCCGGACGCTCAGCGGTTTTCCCCCTCCATTCACTGGATAGCGCAGCGTCTTGCGGAGGACGACGTACTGGGATTGCTCACGATGGACGGAAAACGCTACCTCGAAGACCATCCGCAGTGGCTGCTGACTGAACACAAGCTTGTGGTCCTTCGCTCGCTGGCCGAGCGCCTGCCGCTTGCGCTGCCGTCGTTTATGGCAATCAACTACTTTTCGGCGTTTTTGCCGGATGCAGTAGTCGGGCTTGTCGATTTCCTGCAGGACGAGCAGCTGGGTGGCGAGGCCGCCGTCGGGGTCTGGAACTGGGCGCCGTTGCTCGCCGTGGAACTGCTCCAGCGCGCGGACGGCAGCGATTTTCTGGCCCGTAGCCGGCTGATACTGACATGCCCGACAGAGCAACTCGGAGTAGTGCTAGCCGCACTGCAAAGTACGCCGGATACATTGCCGGCGGCCAGCCGTGAAGCGTGGGCGCGATACCATCTGCCGAATGCAGGCATGCACGCGTCGGCACTGTTCGAGCTATTGAAGACGTGAACGGTGGTGATCAGTAGCCCTCGAGGCACCGCAGGTCTCCGCCGACGCGAGCGCTTTCCTCTGCAGTGCAACGGAAATCCTTATAACTGATCGTCGCCATTCCAGAACGCAAAAATTGGATGGAATCTACAGGCAGCGACGTGAGATAATCGTTTCTCGAAAGAACGAGTCTCCATACCACTTCCATGCGCGAATCCGATTTGAGCCCCTCTAACACACGTTTAGCGAACGAGGTGAGCAGTTGGTCAAAAATTTCAGACTACTGTTCCAAAAACCCTTTCCTGATACTCTGGAACGTTGCATTAGTCTTGGGCGGTCTCATCACCTTCAGTCACTTTTCAAGTGTCCGCTATTTTCCTGACCTAGACATCAAGACTTTATCCGCATTCTTACTGGGGATCGCGCTACTCGGCGTCGCCTTAATCTTGTTGCTTGCAGTTGTCCTCGTCGTTCCTAGCTACTTGATTCGTAGCGAAATCTGGAAACCCTATTACTTGCACCACGCTGTGGCACCAGGACATGAGGCGGAGCGGGTGACTGACGATATCGAGAAAAAGCGTCGTCCTACGTTTGCCGTATGGAGCTTATTCCACGGTTTAGCAGCCTTTTTCTTTTGGATATTTATCGCAAGCTTTTCTATTGCCGATTCACATTCTTACTATGCAAGTGCGGTAAGGACTGTGAGTTCCCTCGGCTTGCTCTGTACCGTTGCCGCTCTAATATTTGTACATCAGGTCTGGCGAAAGCGGACGCTACCGGAAGGGCAAAGCTATGACCAGCTTATGGGGCATAGCTATCGGGCGCAGCATTTCACGTTCATATTAATATGGTGGCTTCTGTCTCCCGGTTATCTCCTATTGCTGATATTAGGCGCCGGGAAAATCGATGAAAACGAAGTTGCCGGCCACTTCTTTCTACTAGGTTTCGCGCTAGTACTTATCGTCGCAAACACTTGGCTTGCTGCGACAAATTTTGATTCGACCGGTTCATATTGGAAGGCGGTTGCAGTAGTCGCCCTACTTACCGTGTGCTATCTTGCCATTCCTTCCAACCCTTTAAACATAACCCGTGCGGTTTTTAGCTCGCTCGCAATCGGCGATGTTGGAAATAGTCAATTTGTTGTTAAACGACCTACATGCGACGCGGTCAATTTAATTGCGCCCAACGTTTGCGAAGTTGCTTCTGAAAGCGCTGGATGTATCCGGCCGCATATTTTGGCTAACCGTATCGGCAGCGAATATTTATTGATAGTGAAGGTCCAAATGCAAACACGGGATACAAGTTTAGGAAAAGCCGGGGGATCGATTATAAGCAAGAGTGTTAAAATACCCATCCCTAAAAGTGAAGTTTTGGCATGGGGCTCTATCGATTCTGATAATGGGGTTTGGGATGGTTGTAGTCCGAAAGTAACCGGGCAAAACTAGACCTTCGCTACCAATGAAAAGCACAGGCAGGGCCAACGAAAATCAAAGCGATTCTGCGACGGATCAATCGTCAGTCGATGACGCTTAACGCACACGACACTTTATAAAAACTCTTATATTATAAAATGGGACACACAAATCGTCGACGCTTAAAAAAGCCGGCAGACGCGCGCAAAATAAAGGCCGACCAGGTCGCTACCGAGTTGCGTGTAGGCGGTCTGCGTCGAGCTAACTCTTTATTTTCTTTAAAAATGAAGAGTGATGCATCGGAAATGCTTTATTTCTTGAGGAATTCGATTCGAACCCGCGATATCCTCGCTACGTTTCATGGCGTGCCGTTTCCAAGTAACGTAGATCAACTATACGCTGTGCAGGCTTATGGACGACCGGCTCGGGTGCATTCTGAATTGATCTGGGGACTTTATCGCGCGTCTCTCTTTAAAGAGGAGTTGACCCAGTTTACAAAATTACGAAACGAATTCGAAAAGGCGGTTCTCCTGGATTCGCAGGACACCGCACGGTCACTACTCGAGCAAATCGAACAGAAGTTTGGGATATCGCTATGGCTCATACAGAACCGTCTTTCGTTAGCGCAAGTCTGGGACGGCCTTGAAGAGAAGCGAAAGCTGGCCAGCGAATATCTCTCAAAAGCGCCCGCTAATAGCTTATCAAAATTCTTTATTAATTTCATATCGAAGCGTAGCGAAGCGACTGGTCTAAAAAACTACCTCCAGGACGAGTTGGAACGATTTCTGGGGGACTCGACCAACACTTACTTTGAAGCTTACGTTCGCACAAAATTATTTGATCTCGGTCATTATTCAACTTCAAATATTGCTCCAACGCTGCTCTTTGAGGCACAAGCATCGTTGATCGATCACTATGAGACGCTCGTTTTAGTCCTGCAATCAGTAGCGGTTGATGACGAACTCCCGAGTGACGTAGCTGGTGATATTCTTAAGTTCATAAAATTCAGTCTCGGGATTGACGACCCGAGAATCAGGGCTGTAGAACGCACACTAAATCCGAAATTCAGTATCGGCACCGAGGAAATTGATAAATCACGGGCCGCGGTTATCGAATCGTACAGTGCTGGCCTGTACGACGAGACGCTTAGCAGCGGAATAACCTATTTACTCGACCATCCTGAAGATATTTCTGTCTGTGCTTTGCTAGCGAAGGCTGCGGTTGCCCATAATGTTGAGTTGCCACCTATGCCTGGCTATATCGGAGAATTAGGACGGCTATTCTCTCGATTGTTTGAGTTTGGCAAAGATACTTACGGCGCAGCGTTCGCAATCTATACGATACACGATAGGTTTTACGGGCATTCTTGGGCTGTAATCGCTAGAGCGTTGATGAACGAAGCTTTGGCGCGAGAGGTCATCGATTATCCTAGTCCAGAACAAAAATATGTTCTATCGATCGATCCGTTTATATCGCCATTCACAGCGCTATCCCTCCCGGAAACGGCAGCGGCAGATTTTTACTCGCGCCTAGAGATCCGTGAAGCGTATCCGGTAACCCATGAAATCCTGATGGCTTTGGCAATAGGAATTGTTTCCGCAAAGGTCGCGAGCCCAAGATTCGATAAATATCTTGCTCGTCATAATCTTAGAGCGCGAAACTTTAGCACTGCGGCGGAACAGTTCTCCAAATTGATGTATGTAGGAAATTCAGCCGAAAAGTTCCGTGCGGCAGCGTGTGCCACGCTCGCTTATCTTGCACTGGGAGAAATCGCAAAGGCGGTTGATGCTGTCGTCTTCGGCGCATTAGTAAATAAGGAAGTGCCAATCGTACTGCCTATTCCTGACGTAGTGGCGCATCTAGATTCTGTTCAGGACTGGCCAGACTCGATTTCGCTCCCAATTTTATTCGAGCTCTACAGCACTTATTTTGGTGACGATAAGCTAACCCACCTTAAATTTTCGTTTGAGCGATATCAACTAGCAAATAATATATCCCAGCCAGACGATCTGTCCGTGGCGGCGAGTGAGATAGGGGCGGATCGCGTCATCGCTTATATGGATCGCGTTTGGCGACCTGAAATCATGCGCCAGACATTGCTCTACGAAACTCCCAAGGAAACCGAAGATGCGCGAATAGCAGTTTGCAGGGTCTTAGCGTCTCTTGATCCGGACAACTCTTATCGTTATCAAGAGGAGATTCGCGACCGTGTGAAGAGGCAGGAAATCGCGAAAGGCACGACATTAGTAGAGCAATCTAAAGTATACGTTGATATCATTGCGATTAAGAAGACGCTAAACGCTAAGCTGGGCGACACTTACACGCGGTACAAAAGCGCGACCCAGTCGAATCCTAACCAGCAAGATCGTGTTATGGAAGAACTTGCCGATTTAGTGTCAGATACCCTTTCCAAAAACGATACTTCGCTAACTAATATCTTATCCTCATTGCACGTTCTCGACTACAAGGAGTCCGAGCTTGATCTTCAATTTAGCGCACTGTTTTCTGAAGTAACGAACGAGTTCCTGAAGGGCGATCATGGACTAAACGCTTATCTCAGCACGCGCGTGCGTCATGGAACGCTCGCAAACACCTTAAGGAAGCCGCTGGCTGATGAGCACCTAGTGACCGCGCTTAAGGAAGATGAGTCAGGGTATGTGCCTAACACGAATTGGGATGATGATCTTTCGATACTGTACCCGCGTGAGCGGCAGTATGTTACCGAGGCACTAGAAATTTTTACTGAGACTTTTGACAAGATTGTCGCAAACGTGCGTGACAACCTGCTTCAGATAAGAATTCATCATAACCTTCAGGCGAAGTCAGAAAACGATGACGCTCTTTTCATATATATGTCTTCAAATCTAGAGCGGAAGTATGTCCAGGAATTCGACAAAAAGGTATCTAATATCGAGCAATTTATTGATCGTTGTATCGAGTCTTTGTGGGAGAAAACCGATCTGAACCTGGCGGCCGTTCGAAAGACGCTTCGCGACAAGATCCGAGGCGATTTCCTGGAAAACTTTGACCGTCTTTCCGATAAAATCAATGTAGTATCCGACCAGCAAGCCGTCACAGGTCTTGTAAACGCTATCGCACGAGCAAGGACAAATTTTCAGACCAAATTCCATGCCGTTCAAACTTGGTTCAACCGCAATGAGGTATACGATAGACAGGATTACAGTCCAGAGTATGCCGCCCAAATCGCCCTAAATATGGTTCAAAAGACGATCCCAAACGGTAACCATGATTTGCAGGTCGATATATCAATCGATTCAACCGGCGATTTAATGCCTGGTCGTACGTTAGATGCAATGGTCGATGTATTCGCGTGCTTACTGGATAACGCTTCGATTAGGTCCGGCCTAGGCACGGAGGAGTTGAAGATCAATGTTGAACTGGCTTTTCACGATGGGGAGTTTACGGCGACCGTGACGAATAATATTGCCCCTGAAAAGCCAACGCCGGCCGATATTGGTAAAGTTACCAAAGTTCGTGATTCTCTGACTAAAAGTGATTCCCGAGCGCGAGCTCAGCGAGAGGGGGGGAGTGGATTTCATAAAATTTGGAGGGCGATCACGTCTCCAATTTATAAAGATCCCTATTTTTGGTTTGGCTTCGAGGGCGGGCAGAATTTTAGGGCGCACATTCGCTACAATCTAGAACAGGACGAAAATGAAAATACTCCTAATTGAGGATGACGAGGAGAAGATGGAAAAGCTCCTCCACTTCATAAGTTCTCAATATCCTAGTGCTTTTGTTGAGGTCGCGCGTTCTTTTAATGCTGGCCTGCGGGCTATAATAAAATCCAGCGCATTAAACGTGATTTTACTCGACATGAGCATGCCTAATTACAATGCAACTGAGGAGGACCCTAGCGGAGGGGCGCCAGAGCACTTTGCTGGTAGGGATATCCTTTCGCAAATGAAGTTGCGGCAGATTAGCATTCCGACCATTGTTGTTACTATGTTCGATCTGTTCGGCGAGAGCCCTGATCGGATGTCGTTTGCCCAGTTAGAGGGTCAATTGAAGGCAATGTACGCGCCAACCTTTCTCGGAATGGTCTATTACAATTCAGGACAAGAGGGTTGGAAAAATGCTCTCAGCAACCTCATTAATAAATTAAATTATACGAATGATGAAAATATTATTAGTTGATGATGAATTCGAAAAGGCGCAAAGCATTATCGCCGCTCTAGCGGAAGCTGGGCTCGGGGAGAATAACTTGATACATAGGTCGAATTCTCGTGAGGCGAGACACGCTTTACAGCATTCGGAATTTGACCTAATCCTTATCGATCTGAACTTGCCGGAGATGCTTGGTGCGCCTCCAAAACAAGACGGCGGCTTGGAGTTTTTCGATCTTTTACTGTTGGATTCAAAGGTGAAGTTACCGAAGGCGGCTCTCTTTATTACAGCAAAAGAGGAGTTGCTAGCGAGCGCTGAAGCTGAATCTTTCAGGCGAGGTGCTCAGTTGTGCTTCTACAGTCCTGCAGATAACCGCTGGAAGACCATTCTCCTATCTAAAATTAGATATTTAAAAATGCAATTAGAACGCTCAGGCGCCATTTATCCGAAGGTGGACATTGTCATTATCACAGCTCTCCGATCGGAACTCTCAGCCGTTTTAAGTTTGCCGTATGACTGGGTAAATACTAGATACGCGGACAACTCGGTTAGCTACAACTTAGGAAGCCTCGAACGTGCAGATGGAGTGAATGTATCTTTGGTGGCTGCATCCGCATACACTAAGGGTATGCCTTCTTCTGCGGCCTTGGCAGCGCAGATGTGCCTTCTGTTCAAGCCAAAATACGTCGTAATGCTGGGTATATGTGCAGGAATAAAAAAGGAGACTGAACTGGGTGACGTCATTGTAGCCGACCCAACTTGGGACTGGGGCAGCGGAAAAGTTGCAGAAGATAAGGACGGCGAGCGAGTTTTTTTGATGTCACCTCAACAGCGACCATTGAACACCCAAGTAAGTCAGCTGTGTGTCGATCTGTCGTCGAATGCTGATGTCATCAGGGCGATTCGGATGGGATGGAATGCGAAAGTACCAGAGGGTGAACTCAAGGTTCAGGTTGGGCCAATGGCGTCTGGAGCAAGCGTGCTGGCAAACGATAAGGCTGTAGCCGAAATTGCCTTACAAAACCGAGACATTATTGCTATCGAGATGGAAGCGTATGCAGTTATGGCAGCTACTGAGTATGCTTTAAAGCCTGCGCCAATTGCAATTGCAATCAAGTCCGTATGTGACTTTGCAGATGCGAACAAAGGAAAAGATTGGCAGGCCTACGCTGCCTACACGAGTACTGCTTTTTTTGACCAGTTAATCAAGGCACCTGGGTTTCAGATCTAGAGTCATTTGCGCGTCTTCTGTGCTTCTGGTTTGAGAAGGCGCGCGCAGAGGGACTAGACGAATTGGAAGGTACATGTGTGCAATCAGAGCCTGTATCATGAAACTTATGTTACGTGAAATAGATGGAGGCCACGTGAATACGACGAAAGAAGAATGAACCGCCCCGGATTTTGTAGAGGCTCCATTGTTTGAGAGAATGGAGTCATGAAGAAACAACCCAAGTATTCCCCCGAAGTCATCGAGCGCGCCGTGCGCATGGTCAGCGAAGCCGGCAGCCAGTACGACTCGCAGTGGGCGGCGATCACGTCGATCGCGGCCAAGATCGGCTGCACGCCGGAGACACTGCGCCGCTGGGTACGCCAGCAAGAGCGCGATACCGGCCAGCGTCCCGGGCCGACCACTGCTGAAGAGGAGCGCGTCAAGGCGCTCGAGCGAGAAGTGCGCGAGCTGCGCAAGGCGAACGAGATCCTGCGTCTGGCGAGTGCGTTTTTCGCCCAGGCGGAGCTCGGCCGCCACTTCAAGCCGTGAGGGCATTTATCGACCAGTACCGCCATGCCTACGGTGTCGAGCCGATCTGCCGGGTGATGCAGGTCGCGCCGTCGGGCTACTGGCGCTACGCGGCGCAGCAGCGCAACCCGGCGTCGAGATGCGCACGAGCCCAGCGCGACGATGTGCTGAGCGTCGACATCGAGCGGGTCTGGCAAGCGAACATGCAGGTTTATGGAGCCGACAAGGTCTGGCGCCAGTTGCGACGTGAGGGCACCGACGTCGCCCGCTGCACTGTGGAGCGCTTGATGCGCAAAGCCGGCCTGCGCGGCGTTATGCGAGGCAAAGTTGTTCGCACGACGGTAGTCGATGCAAAGGCACCATGTCCACTCGACCGGGTCAACCGCCAATTCAAGGCCCAGCGGCCAAACCAGCTGTGGGTAAGCGATTTCACCTATGTCTCGACCTGGCAGGGTTTTGTGTATGTCGCTTTCGTGATCGACGTCTTCGCTCGGCGCATCGTTGGCTGGCGGGTCAGCAGCTCGATGCAAACCGACTTTGTGCTCGATGCGCTGGAACAGGCGTTGTACGCGCGTCAGCCCGAGCGGAACGAGCTGGTCCATCATAGCGACAGGGGCTCGCAATACGTGTCGATCAAGTACAGCGAACGCCTGGCAGAAGCCGGCATCGAACCGTCTGTGGGTAGCAAAGGCGACAGTTACGATAATGCCCTAGCCGAGACGATCAATGGGCTCTACAAGGCTGAGCTGATCCATCGCCGCGCTCCCTGGAAGACGCGTGAGGCCGTCGAACTGGCCACGCTCGAATGGGTTTCCTGGTTCAATCATCACCGTCTGCTCGAACCGCTCGGCTATATACCGCCGGTCGAAGCTGAGGCAAACTATTACAAGCAGTTGAGCAGTGAGGCTATCCCGGCCTGACTCACACTAACCGGCCTCCACGAAAGCCGGGGCGGTTCAGTTGGAGCTGAAGTTCGACGCGGACGGGAGACTCAATGCAGCAGACTGGAGGTTAGTGAGACAGTCTGATATCTCTGTCCTTGAGCGTCCAAAGCTTGCCGAAATGGCCGAATCGCTGCGTGAGAGACGGCTCAACAAAGGTATGGCAACCGGGAAACGCGTTGGAAGGAACGAGCAGTGCCCGTGCGGAAGCGGGAAGAAGTTCAAGAAGTGTTGTATCGAAAGATCCGCGTAATCAAGAAAGACCACAACGTCGTTCATGCCTCACGTCTGCGGCAATGGAAAGCGCACAAAAATAAAACTTCTAACCACCCCATTATGAAACTTGAACGAATTTACACCAAAGTCGAAGACCAATACTTCAACTCTGGAGATTTCAACGGACTTCCGGTCAGGGCGCTTGCTAAGGACTTCGACATACGCTCTCGCGAGTTCCGCGATCAAGTCAGAGAGGCCATCGAATCGGATGTGATAACCGCACGAGTTGGCGGGAATCCCCATATCCTCGCTTTCTCTTCGATGCCTAAGGACGACGTGCTGGAGGCGTTCGACAACGCGGCGGATATCGCGGGAGTTTGTCTCTATCCACATGCGAATCGGCTAAAGCTGTCGCCCAGGCTCACGGCGTACAGCGAACGTCCATACCATTTGGAATTGGCTCGCGGCCATGGACAGCTCGAATTTCGTACCTTCGACCTAGCGGTGTTGGAACAGTACCGAAACGACCCGCGCTACTCATACGAGACTGACTTCATCCATGGCCAGATCCAGATCGAGGACGATCACTACCAGTCCGATGGGGTTCCCGAGCATGACCAGATCCTCCTGAAGACGTTCGGCTTCGCGTATGACGGCGACCTGAACCGATACGTTGCAGTCTACCTGCGCTACCTTTCCGACTTGAGTCCGGAACACCAAAGGATCTGGGCCGCGAGAGAGGTAAGAGGTGACATGAAGCTGCATCCTGACTATTTCGAGACCACCATCAACGGGTCCTGGGGAACTCGTCTCTCGATCTTCGAAGCATTCGTGATGGAACTCGAAGTTATAAATACGATGAGCAAGCTCATGGGAAAGCCGGAGCTATTCAGAAACACTTTCAATGAAAGCCGTCCGGCAAAGTTTGGATTTCTGCTCCGACCTACTGCCGCCGAGTTCAACGACTTCGTTCTGCTTCTGGACAAAATGATGTCGGAGAATCTCAACAAGGACTTTTTTAAAGGGGATCTTGACCTCGAGACCGAGACACCACGCGCTGACGGCAAAATCGTCGTGCAGCCGAAGGGAACAGTAACATTGCTTGCAGAATGGTTCGCGAAGAAGTTCCGGGCGACGGATAATGCCCCCGTGCTAGCAATTGTTGCTGCGTTTAGGGAGGTGCGTAAGCTCCGCCAGCAACCCGCTCACGCTCTCAAAACGGATGCCTTCGACCAGGCCTACTTCAAGAAGCAACGGGAACTAATCATCAATTCGTACGACGCAATCCGGACGATCAGACTGGCGTTTGCCAACCATCCCGCCGTGAAACGAATTCCGCCGAAATTCAGCGAACAGCTTTTCAATGGCGAAATCTGGGACATCTAGCCTCAACAGAACCGTAAAATTCAGCCGACCTCCTAAGCCAAATACGCCCATGCTACCGACACTAACAATCCGTCCGATTAGTGAATCCGATATTGATGAAATCGTCAGGAACGCTGGCGGGATCCGGGCGCATGAGGATGCGCATCGGCGAACAAAAAAAGGTGCAGACTATCGGTTTAAAGAAGCCGTCATCGAACTAAAGATCCTTGAAGAAGACGGTCTTTCGAAGCCAGAACGCCAAGCAAAACTAGCCGCTTTATTCCAAGAGGTTACGCCCAACCGTCCAGTCATCGTACTCGACAAAAGTAAGCTACCAGATTCACTCCGTCGCGATTACAACCGCATCTTGGAAGGGCCGATAAAAACAGCGGTATCGAAAGCACGCGTCCAGCTCTCACAATCAAGGGAGGAGCTTGATGGAACGAACGCTTCTATATTGATGATCATAAACAACGGTTATACTGCACTTCGCCACGAAGATCTGAGGGCAATGGCAGCGAACCGGGCTCGGCACGATACGGCAGAAATTGATGGCGTCGTAGTTGGAGGATGCTACTACTACAGTGACGGCTTCGATTCGTTCTATATATGGCCTCTCGAATACGTTCCGATCAACGTTTCGAAACCCTTTGATTTCGAAACGCTTCGCGCCGCATGGCACTCGTTTTCAGGACGGTTCATGACCCAACTGATGCAGTTGCCACCCGGACGAGCTTCTACTAGAGGGCCAGTGATTGACCAGCAGTTCGACGTCGGCGGCACCACGTTCGTCATGCCAACGCCACAAATGGGTGAGCCTTCGAGCTTTTACTACCGAGGACGCCCCCGGCAAAATTCGTCAGGAATCGACTCCTGTCCCGCAGTGGCAATTGTCCATGCTGAAATAGTTCAGGACGATTGGCCGAAATTCCAGAATGCAGTGAAGAACCTTGCCGGGCAGACTCACCAGCAATGGCGAAACCGTCTCGGGGAACAACATGAGGCCGGAAGTAGCCTGCAACCCGTCGTCGCAATGCCGGTAAGATTCGAAGATTGGAGAGCGTGGTTAGAAAGGAAGACGCTCACAGCCTCGACGCAATCAATCCATGAGTTCGCCACCAGCATTTTCGAGAAAACAGTTAGGGATACGATGGAGCGCTCAATAGAATGGAACGAAAACCGCGTACTCCCCGCTCGGTACGTTCTCTTGATAACCGAGGAAATCGGACAGGACAAGGCAAATGACGTCTCGCGAATTGCTATCGTACAGTCGAGCTTAAATGATGAGCAGCCGCAGATTTTCCCAGTTATGGATGACACGCGTATTTTCTTTGAGCATGCACTTGCGCTCGCTTCAGCGTATGCCGTCCGGGAGCGCATTGACCACGTGGTTTGGAACAAAAACTTGGAGTATGGCTGGTATTGACCATAATGACCGAAATGCCTGCGCACCAAGAGCTTCTCAGCAGCCGCTGTTTGCCCGGCAATCTCCAGGTAGAATTCAGCTATTTTAATGAAGTTTCATACAGTAGGCGCGCGGAAAACAAATGAACAGTATCCCGAAAAATCTGAACGACGAGCAAGTTGAAATCATAACGACCCTATTGCAGGACGCAAAGCGTTTGCTTCGTGATGCGGCGTCGCCGACACCTATTTCGACACCGGGTGGTTACTCGATTATTGCCCAGCGCATCGACGACGTGCTCCGTGCTTGCGGGGTAGAAGAGTAACGAAAAAGGAATGGAAAACGTCACAGCGATGCAGGCGATCACGTTAGCAATAGCGGTCCTTGGAGCGGTGCTAGGGATTATCAACACATGGATTGGGCTGGACAAATCGCGCGTGAAACTGCGGGTCGCGCCGGCTCATGCAATCCCTGTTGGTGGTGCGGACCCTCGGCTGCGCTTCAGCCTTACGATAACTAACTTAAGTGCTTTCGCGGTGACTATTGAAGAGGCAGGTATCTCCTATAGCCGCTCTTCTAAGCGCGGTAGTTTAACGCAGCCGGTCCTCGCAGATGGTGGTGCCTGGCCGAGACGGCTAGAACCTCGGTCTTCGGTAACGCTGTACTCTCAACGCCCGGCTGCGCTTGATGGACGTCGCATCCGAGCTGCCTATGCACGAACTGCTTGCGGCGTTACCAAAACGGGGAGCAGTCCTGCGCTTCGGCAGATCGCTGCAGGCGATGCTAACTTCTAACGGATAACAGGATGGCGAAAAAATTTTGACCCAACCGCTCCCTGTTGACGTCGAGATTGCTGGCCAAAATTAATCTGGAAGTTACACCCTGGACGGCGGTGTGGTCACCGCACGCTGGAGCGGTTGGACTGATAGTACGCAAGCCGGTGCGGCAGGAGCCGAGATTATCGCAAAGTCGCTAGTTCGAGGCCTCGTACGGCGGTACAAAGACGCCGGCTAAACGGTCAAGGAAGAACCCAGCAGTACCCACGCCGCGCTCGACGCGGCATTGACATCGAGAAGGTCGGTGCGGTGCCCGCCAAGTGCGGAGTGCGATATAGGACTTTGTACCTGGTTATTGACGGGTATGCTGTTGTCCCAAGAATCCGATTCCCCCGCAAAGAACTTCCGTGAACCCTAGGTTTCTGCACGATATTGAACGTCATGATCGGTGGCGCGCAGGAGCTTAAGACAAGCGAATCAAGCTTGCCTGCAAAACCTCCTGCTTCGGTATCGATACTCCTCGCTGAATCGTACCACACCGTTTGCGCCGGTCAATTTTGCGCTAACTTTCGATCTTAGGTTTCGTCAGCCTGTCTCACGCAAATTTCGCGAATAAACTAGACCTTTGCTGGACCATGAACTAAATTTGTTAGACCAGTGCGCAATTTCACTCGACAGGAGGTGCGATGGCTGGCGTACAAACTCTGCCGTCGCGACAGCGCGCACGCGTCCTGGAGGCCTATCGCGGTCGAGGCCATCGTAATAGCAACCTGTGGCTGGTCTACAGCATCAAGCAGGACCAGGATCTGCTTCTGCATTCGGACCGAAGCTTGGTGCATTGGCTAACCTTCCTCGAGAGCGATCCAGACGTCACGGGTTTTACTCCCATTCCCGAGGAGCTGAGTTCCGTGTTGAAGGTCGGGACGGCGGCCGCAATGGTCCTCGAACGGAAGGACCGTCAGCTCGAAGTCCATATCGTCGCTGGCGGCGCGCCTGGGTTCACGACTGTCGAGACCCATGGCGGGCCCGCCAAGGTGCGGATCATTGCGCCTGAGGATCTGCAGGCACGTGCGCGGCTCGCTGTCCGGTGGCTCAAAGCGATCGGTTATGCCGGCCTGTTCCGCTACAAGGACCTGACGCCTGTATCGAACCAGCTGACGCTGGCCTTCACGCGGCGCTGGAGCGGCACGGTCAACGATCTGGTCGACGACCTCGCCGGGCTGGATCGAGCCGCGGTTCTTGCCGGCCTGGTCAAGGCTGCGATAGGCGGCCGTGTTGAACTCGACTTATCCTCGCATGGCCTGTGCGGGGCCAGCGGCTGGAAATGGACCGGGTGGGACGGGAGGTGATGTCGTGGGCACACGGCAGGCGGTCATCAAGGACGCAGTGCCAATCGAGCTCTGGCCGACGGTACTGGACGTTGATTTCGACGACGTGCAACGCAACCGGTTCCGTGCTCAGGTGGAAGCCATGCGACTGTATTTTTCATGGGTCCCGGTCGATGAGATCGAGCAGCGTACAGGCGTCAACCAGAGTGCCTTGCCCCGGCTGGCCAGGCGCTGCCTGCAAATGGCCGACGATGGCCGTGTGCAGGGATTTCGTGCCTGTATCCCTTTTCTGCGCGTTGGACCGTACGAGCGCGTCAGCGGGGTGGGCCATGCGCCGCCAGGGCAGCGGGTAGGACTGGTCGGCGCCTTGGGCGCCACGCTCAAGCGCTTTCCCGATATCGACGATCTGCTCGTCAAATATGTCAGGAACGAAGCCAAGCGGCTGGCCGTGCCGGAATACAAACTCCGGCCCTGCGACCTGCACCGTATCTTTTTGCGCTGCCTGGCAGACAAGGGCGTCGGGCGAACCGAATGGCCCTTTAATACGAAATACCTCGGGCTGCGTTCGATCCAGTCGTTCATGAAAGAGACGCTTGACCAGCATTTCGCTCGCAGTGCCGTGGTGCGCGAAGACAGTGCCGCCCGGGCGCACCTGAGTGTCGGCAAGGGAATCGCTTCGCTGCTGTGCTTCGAAGAACCTTATGACGCTGTCGAGATCGACGCGTACAAAATCGAAGCACACGTGACCGTGGCGTTCCACACCCCGGAAGGCCTGGAGACCGATGTTCGCCTGGACCGTTTGAACCTGATCGCCGTCGTCGACCGCTTCAGCAGCGCCGTGCTGGCCTACACCGTCGTGTATCGGCCTGAGGTCAATGCGGATGACATCCTCAAAGTCATCCGTGACGCCGCGAGCGGCACCTGGGCGCCGATGGAGCTGACCATCCCAAACCTGCGCTACCCCGAGGGTGGGGGATTGCCGAGCGGTGTCATTCCCGGCGCTCAGGGCGCGCTTTGGAGCGCGACGATGTTCGATGGGGCCCTCGCGCATTTGTCGAGCGCCGTCCATGCGCGCGCACGCGCCGCGCTCGGCTTTGCGATCAATTGGGGAGCGGTCGCCCATTTCGAGCGCAGGCCCAATGTCGAGCGCACCTTCAACCAGATCGCCAGGACCCTGTTCAAACGCCTGCCATCGACCACAGGGGCCAATCCGCACAATGGCCGCGCCGACGAGGCAGAGCGCAAGGCTGTCCACCACCGTATCCGTGCGGCCGAGGTCGAGCAGCTGCTTGACGTCGCTTTTGCCCAGCATAACGCGACGCCGTCTGAAGGCTTGTCGCACCTGACGCCGCTCGAGGCGATCCGGTATTTTGTCGATCGGCCTGAGCGCTTCGAATGCCGCAAGCGTCCTGCCGGCAGTGCGGCCGAGGCCGGATTCAGCCAATACGAGTCCGCCGTCGTACGCGGCAGTCGTAACGCGGGACGCAGGCCATACGTCCAGGTCGACCGCGTGCGCTACACAAACGAGGTTCTTGCGTGCTCGGGCCATCTGATCGGCGCGCGCCTCTTGCTGGAAGTGGACGAAGACGATATGCGGCAAGTGAAAGCCTACTTGGCCAACGGTGCCGAACTGGGCGTCCTGAAGGCACACGGCAAATGGGGCCTGACGAAGCACAGCCGGCGAACGCGCAAGGCCATCAACAGCCTGATCACGAAACGGCTGATTACGGTCACCACCTTCGACGACCCGATGCAGGTGTACATGCGGCACCTGGCTACACGCAAGAGTGCACGTGCTGCTCCCCGTCCGAGTCCGAAGCGGGCGACGGAAATGGTCAGGCTCAAGAAGGAAACAGGCCAGGATGCGCAAGCGATCGAGGCGCCGAGGCCCGCACCTGCAGCCGACCGACAGGCTCGCCGTGTCGTCGACGAGGCGCGGGGACGCTTGCTGTCGGAAGCGCCGGCTGAGTTCTTCACCAAGGTCAAGAACAGGAGGTGAACATGTCCAACGAAGCTGGCGACGACGACCAGTCGGACATACCGGCGTTCGACGCGGAGCGACGGGAAAAGCTGCTGAGCGGGCACCCGGTTAGGGGCGGTGACTACACGTTGCCGACGCCGATGATGCAGCGCACTTATGCGTTGGTGCGTGAGCTGGTCTGGGCGCGCAGGACCGGGACTGTTTTTTATGCCTCGCCGCGGATGGGCAAGACCCGTTGCGCCCTGGCCATTCGCGACCTGCTGCGGCAGGAATTCCCGAACGTGTACGTAACCCTGCTCAGCACGCGGCCGAGCGGGCGTCCAACCACCGCGCACATGCTGCGGCTGATCCTGGAAGCGGAGACGCATGCGCTCTCCAGGCGGCCCGACGCCGACCAGCTGTTTGGGAACGCGATCGCGGATATCCGCGTGAAAGCCGCCCGGATCGGAGCAAGGCAGTACGTACTGCTCATCGATGAAATGCAGTTGCTGAACGATCTAGACCTGCAGCAGCTGGTGTGCTTCCACAATCAGCTGGAACTGCAGGACCTGCGCATGACGGCGATTTCCTTCGCGCAGCCGGAAATCCTGCACCGGCGCACCAGTCTTTTGGCGAGTAACGCGCGGCAGATCATCGGCCGCTTCCTCAGCAATACGCTGCAATTCGACGGCTGTGCGAGCGAGGACGATTTCGGCGCCTTGTTGCGCTCTTACGACCACGCATCCGAGTATCCCGAAGGCTCGGGGATCACATACACGCAATTTTTCTTCCCGGAGGCTTTCCGTGCCGGATTCCGGCTGGAAGCTTCCCGTAGGGCGATCTGGGAAGCGCTGCGTAGCGCTGCAGGCGGCGATTCCTCACAGGGCGTGCCGATGGAACATATCTGCCTGACGATCGACGACCTGCTCCTCTCGTTGCGGCGCGACGATTGCTCCAATTTTAGCCTGAGCAATGACGATATCGGTGCCGCCGTCGCGGCATCGCAATTGAAGTCGTTCAGCGATGTGCTCAGCTGAGAGCTGCGGGGGAATATGCGACGACGACCTGGCGCGACGAGATTGACGTGGAATCCGGCCTTTCACTATCCGTTCGAGTCCGGGTGGTCCATTTTTCAGAAGGTAAAGGTGCTCAACAATCTGGGCGATTACGAGCTGATGCAGCTCATCGCACGCGAGCCGCTGCGTTCGCGAACGAGCCGCCTGGGCGACTGTGCGGACAGCAGCTGGATCGATTTCAAACGATTCAGTGAATTGCTCGAGGTGCCAGAGTACGAGCTCAGGAACGGCTTCTGGGACCAGCTTGGGATTGATGTCGAGCGCTCGCTGGGGTATGACCGGCGCTACTGCAAGATGTGCTGGCAGACCCGTTGTTATCACTGCATCCTGTTCGATCTCGTATGGGTCAAGACATGCCCCTGGCACCGTTGGCCCGTCGATATCTTCAAGCGGGAGCCCGCGCCGATCGGAAAGAGTGCTCCTGGGTGGGGCGATCCCCCGGAGGTTCCCTTTGATGACCTGCTTGCGCTTGCGCCGATGGCAAACCGGGACCAATTCCGGCTGATGGGTTACGCCCTCGAGTATCTGGAGTGGTGGCGTTCTGTACAGTCGCAGGTGCCGCAGGCGGACAAGCTCCTGCGTGGCTTGGTCAGTACCTACCACCAGAGTCAGCGGGCTCAAACCGTCTTGCGATGGCAGGCCGGGTTTGCCGAGAGCCGGGCGCCGCGCCGACCCGGTTCGTGGGTTCTGGAAAACGTGGACACGACACCGTGCCGCTACGTCCCGGTGTTGGACGCAGGGCGCAGCCCCGGGTGCATCGACGACATGAGTGCAGTGCGCGACGATACCGGGCGTAGCTATCGGGCGATCCGGCGGCACATCTTTCGTCGTTACGTGCGGCGGCACCGGAGCTGCCTGGCCCGGCTCGCGTGGCTCAGTCGCGATGACCTGCTTTCGCTCAGGGCCAACGGTGTCTGCGCCACCTGTCTTGCCTACGTCGTCTGGAGGATGTCGGTCGAAAACCTGGTCGTGATGGACGGCCTGTTCACTCGCCGGGCCAACAACTACACACTTCGCTTGAGCGAGCCATGGCCTGGGAGTCCGTCCGACGACCCGACCAGACTGAGATTTACGTACATGCACTTTTTCGGGATCTGGGCGGCAATTGTCGACTGCTGCGCGGTCGGTGGATTGCAGATTTCGATGCAGGACACGGTAATGGCCCCGCAGGTCCTCTACACGCGGGATAATTCGCGCCCGGTCGACGCACCGTTGAGAATGCTGCATTGCATTTTTCCGGACGGGGATGCCTTGGCCGTGAAAGCGGGCCGGCCCTGCACCCAGCCCTGGAAGCTGCTGTCGTTCGAGCGGCAGTGCGTCGTTCGGAGCCAGGCGTGGCTCCAAGCGCTCACGCCGCCTCCGAAGCCATCGTTTCAAATCTACCTGGAGACCAGCCCGGACGCGGTCGAGATGCTCAAGCGGATCTGGGTATAGCGGGCAGGCCGTTCGCAGGGCAGGATAGGGCGCCGTGTGGATCCTAGCCGCGCGGCACAGCATTACGGGGTGGGCGCATGTCGGCAAACGGATCGGCGGACTCCATGTATCGCATGGCTGAGTGAACATCGCGCCACCCGACATATTCCATCAGTGTCTTCAGATCCCATCCATTCGAAGTCGCCCAGGTGGCAAATCCGCGCCGCAGCGAGTGACCGCTGTATTGCTCCGCGAACGCCAGGCCTGCCGCATCAAAAGTCGTTCTCAGCAAGGGAATCAGGCTGTTGATGTGCAGACCTGTATCGCTGACGTTGCCCCAGCGGTCGACTGCGCGAAAGACGGGGCCTTCCGTCAGGCCGGCGAGCGTCGTCCAGGCGAGGTAGGCGTCAACGGGGCACAGCTCGCGTAATGCGGGTGCCTTGAAACTGCGGCCGCGGGCCTCGCGGTCGCCCTTCGACTGAGGCAGAAAACAAGTGATGCCCTCGCCGGATAGTGCATCGACCAGTTCGACACGCAAGCGCACAAGTTCGTCGCCACGGAAACCGCGCCAGAAGCCAAGCAGGAGGAGGGCGCGATCGCGCGTGTAACGCAGGGCGTCGGATCTGCTTCCGCGTGCAGAGGCGGCGGCGATCGCGCCATCGAGCCATTCGACGACCTGCTTCACCTGTTCGAGCTGGATCGGCCGCGCCTGTCTTTCTTGGGCGGGATGCAGGGTGCGGATACCTTTGAGCACCTTGCGCACGACTTGCGATTTGGTTGGGTCGGGAAACCCGTGCTTGTTATGCCAATCGGCGAGCGCGGCCAGACGCTGCTGCAGGGTATTGATCGCCAGCGATTCGGCGTGCTCGGCAAGATAGCGAGCGACCGTTTCAGAACTTGCCGGCAGCAAGCCTCCCCATTCCGCTTCGAAGTGCTGCAAGGCGGAGCGATAGCTGCGCTCAGTGTTTTCGCGCGTAGCCGCCTGGACATAAATATCGACTGTGGTCACGGATCCGTTCCGAGATCTAAACGCCGAACATCGCGCAATACATCGGCGCCACGCCGCAGGACGCCATCGCGCATCATGTACCGAAACCGGTCATCGCGGGCATAGATCTGACGCCCCCGATGGCCGATGATGACGGCATTGAAAAGGGCAACCTGTCGCTCATCAGCATCAATGACGCCATCCTCACCGTCAAAGTTGCCAATTAAAGCAAGATCATGGGAAAGCGCAAACAGGACTTCCGTGTTGCGCAATCCGAAGCCAGGTGAGCCAAACGCTTGTTCTGGCGGGTTGGTCCACTGGAGGGCGACTGGGTGGTCAGACGTTACGAATCCTCCGGTTCCTGGTAACGCGCGAACGAGCAGCCAATTCCTCCTCCCCAGCAGCGGCAGCACCTCATAAGCCAGCTTCAGCTCTTGCTGTACGTGATGTGTGGTCGAGACAGCGATGGAGTACTGGTCACGATCGAAGAAGTCGAGCATCCGTTCGTAGGGGAGAATGTTATCTGCGTCAAGGACGCCCGCGCGCGCCGCGTCAGCAAAAGTAGCCTCGTAGCGCTCCTTCGTCGCCAAGGTAAGTCCCAGAACCCGCTTCATAACCTGCTCATGGCCATGTCGAATGTTTTCGCGCATTCCCGGACTGCGCACAGCAAGCAGAGCGATCAGATTCCATATGAGATTGAGATCTTCCGGATCACGAATCTCGCGGTCATGGCAAATGCGCTCAAGCGCCTTGGCGAGGGAGCTTTCGAATACTGCCACGCCAGATTCGACGTGATTCGGGTCGACCCCATCGATGTCAATACGGTTGAAGTCGCGCGCTGCGGCCACGTTGCGTGGAACAGTCATGAATTGCCTGTTTGCTTCAAAATCGGCGACATGCAACTGGGCATTCTTACTCCGACTCTTAGCAAAACCCTTCAGGTAGCACTGGGGTACCCAGTGATGATTGCGCGCGTTGTTTCCGGCCATGAAAAACATCCTAGTTTGTCTGCCTGGACCGCACTTTGTACCAGGGAGAGACCATTTTAGCGCAGCCACAGAGGTACACGCGGGATAATTCTTGATTATCCCATGTCGTCTTTTGGGCCTGAATGAGCACAAAGGCAACGGAATTTAGTATGTACTACGTTAGTATGTAATTCGGTATGTTATTTCGTGGGGTACGTGATGGCTCGCTCAGGTGTGTATTTTTCAGATGTCAGACGCGCCCGTGACGAGGTGATCGCTCAGGGCCGACACCCATCAATCGACGCGGTCCGGGCTGCGTTGGGCAATACAGGGTCCAAGACGACGATCCACAAATACCTGCGCGAAATCGAGGTCGAGGAGGGCGGCGCGACACAGGCTGTCAGTGATGCCATCCTCGCCCTGGCGGCGCAGCTGGCAGAACAGCTGAAACGGGAGGCTACGGCTGACCTCGACGAGGTGCGGGCGCGGATGGACGATCAGCGCGCCGCTGACGAACGTGCCCGGGCTGAACTGGAAGCGCAGCTCGGCGAGGCGCGACGGGCTGTCAAGGATGTCTCGCGGCGCCTTGAAGCGCGCGAGCAGGACCTTGCGACCGTCCAAAACCAGCTCGGTGCCGAGAAGATCGCGCGGCATACCGCGGAGCAGCGCGTGCTTGATCTGAATGGCAGGCTGGCCGACGCCGAACGGCACCAAGCGTCGCTGGAAGAAAAGCACAAACATGCGCGGGACGCCTTGGAACATTATCGTACGGCGGCCAAGGAACAGCGCGAACAGGAGCAACGCCGGCATGAGCACCAGGTCCATGGGCTACAAACGGAACTGAAGCAGGCGCAGCTTGCGTTTTCGCTCAAGCAGGAAGAGTTGACGCGATTGAACAAGGAGGCGGCCGCGCTCGCGACCGAACTCGGTTCGGTCAAGCAGGCTCTGCATCTTGAACGTGAAGCCAGCCGCAACCAGGCGAAGAAGGTCGAGCAGCTGCAGGCCGTCGAGGCGCGGGCTGCCGTGCTCGAGGCACAACTGGTCGACAGCAGGACGCGGTTGGCTGAGGCTGGGGAAACGGCCGTGCGCGCGAACATCGCGTCCGACGAATTGCGGCGGCAAATCTCGGCGCTCGAAGTGGAACTGTCTGCGGCGAAAAGTGCAATCGCGTTGGAAGAACGCTTGGCGAAGCTGGACAAAGCAGTGTTTGGTGGTGAGCCGACCAGCAGGCTGAACGCGCAGTCGGGAAGCGAGTGACGATGGCAGTGCGGTTGGCGATCGGCGCGCCGTCCGGGTTCGGATTGCTGGACGGGGCTGACGGCCGCTGGCGCAGTTGAAGATCGACACCAGATCATCTAAGCTGAACGATGCGTCGCCCGACGCATTTCCCGGAAGCGGTTGGAGGCAAATTTGTGAGACAGATGCGGACAGCGGCATCTAACAGTTTTACTTCCAAAGATCTAACAGCTTTGCTTCCGAGAGCTGTAGCAACAAGACGAAAACCATTGTCGCGCGCTGTTAATAGCTGCATTCGCATAATCTATATTATGTCAAATACGCTTTCCGTGATCGGCTTGTCGTCTCGGCAGTAGTAGCCTCAATCCCCGCCCCTGGGCTTCCTGAGACTGCGCTGGCGCCGGCTTCTTCGGATCAACGC
>Ga0213836_100238_pt1 | contig 50467 bp, 50 predicted proteins | sample SWPATP03_FD_160578 | JGI IMG/M metagenome (GOLD analysis project Ga0213836, IMG submission 160578) | Coastal seawater microbial communities from Marineland, Florida, United States - SWPA TP0 #3 | ecosystem: Environmental > Aquatic > Marine > Coastal | place: USA: Florida | collected 2016-08-05
CGGTCGAGTGCGGCTTTCGCGGCACCCGGCAGTTTCGCATCGGCCGCCACGGTGATCCCCAGCCGCTTCATCGTCGCATCGGACAGCACGTTCGGCAACGTCACCGCGTGCCAATCGGCTGATTCGATCGAGCGATCGATCTTGTCGACAGTGAAGAGATGCGTGCCGAGGGCCACTTCCGGCGCCTTGATGCCGACAGGGGCCTCAAACAGCGGTTCGAAATTCTGCCGCACCATGATCTGGCCCGCCGGTGGCTTCGGCTGGCCGGCAGAGGCGTAAAGCGCGTCGATGAACTCGCCGCTTATCATCGGCCCCGTCTGCTTCAGGCCTTTCCAGCGTTTGAAGCCGGCAACGGCGCTGCGGGTCAGCGGTCCGACATAGCCGTCGGAGCCGCCGGTCTCAAAGCCCATTTCTTCCAGCAACTTCTGGGCGTCCATCAGCGTCTCGCGGTCGGTACGCCGCGTGATCAGGATGCGCAGCGCGTGCGTCTGCGCTTCCTCGAGATCATCAGGCTGCGGCGGAAGAGCATCCGTGGCGCGGTTCGGATTGGCCGGCGCGACATTCATCGCCACTTCCACCGGCTTCTTCGGCGAGGCCTTGATCGATGCAGTGCGAAGATCGACATCGGTCATCAGCGCGCCGGCAGGCAAAGGCTTGCGCGGCGAAAACAGCACGACGTCCTCGATGCGCTGCGGCACCACGTCCGCATCGGTCACGATCACATGCGCACCACGCTCGGTCAGGCCGTAAAGCTTGGTCGCAAAACCGCTCGGCAGGCGCACGCAGCCGTGCGACGCCGGATAGTTCGGAACGTTGCCCTCGTGCAGCGCGATACCTGACCAGGTGATTCGCTGCATGAACGGCATCGGTGCATTCGAATAGATGTTCGACTCGTGGTATTTCCGCTTCTCAAGGATGGAGAAGATGCCGGTCGGCGTATCGTGCCCGGCCTTGCCGCTCGATATCCGCGACCTGGCGACCACGGTCTCGCCCTCGTAGACGGTCAGCGATTGCCTGTCCTTGGAAACGATGATCTGCAGGGGAACACTGTCCGCTGCAAACGCTGGAGGCGACAGCATCGTCGCGGACATCAGACAGAACCCCAAAACCAGGCGACGCATCATGCTAAACCTCATACGCAAAACTTGAGCCGCATTTTAACGAGCGAGGTTTAACGAAGGTTTGCATCCGCGCTGATCTCGTCACGTTTAGCAGGAAAAATTTAATCACGTCTGATTGAAACTATCGGTCGCGGCGCTTGTCGCCAAACGTATAGCCGGTCTCGACGGCCGCAGCTCCGAACTTCTCACGCAGCTTGTCCATGGCCGCTTCCGCAGCCGCCCGGCGTCCGGCCTGAACATCCACGAGATCCGGCGGATCTGCACGGGCAGGGTCGGTCAGATCGGTGACGCCGATCCCGAGCAGGCGAAATTTTGTACCGTCCGTCTCCCGCTCCAGCATTGAGATACCGGTGCGGAAGATCCGGTCGGCAAGCTGGGTCGGGTCTTCCAGCCGCTTGTTGCGGGTACGGCTTTTGAAATCCGCGGTCTTCAATTTCAACACCACCGTCTGGCCTGCAACGTCCTCGCTCTTCAGTCGTTTAGACACCTTCTCCGAAAGCCGGCGCATGATCGGGACCAGGTCGTCGTGGCGGGAGATGTCGTCGAAGAACGTGGTCTCGGCCGACACGCTTTTCGCCGGGTCGTTGAGATGCACCTCGCGGTCGTCGATACCGCGAGACAAACGATAGAGGCGCTGGCCCATCGCGCCGTAGCGGCGCATCAGGTCGGCCTCTTCCATCACTTGCAACTGGCCGATGGTGCGGATGCCGTCCGCTTCCAGCGTCGCATTGAAGGCCCGGCCGACGCCCCATATCGTCGTGACCGGCCGGGTTGCCAGAAATGCCACGGCTTCCGCGCGACCGATCACCGAAAAACCCCGCGGCTTTTCGAGGTCGGAAGCGACCTTGGCGAGGAACTTGCAGTAGGAGAGCCCGACGGAAATACTGATGCCAATCTCGGATTCGACGCGTTTTGCGAGCTTTGCGAGAATGCGGCTGGGCTGATCGTGGTGCAGACGCTGGGTGCCTGCCAGTTCCAGAAACGCCTCGTCGATCGAGATCGGCTGCACCAGCGGCGTCAGATCCATCATCATCTGCCGCACCTGTCGGCCGGCAGTCACGTATTTCTCCATGTTCGGCTTGATGACGACCGCATCCGGGCAGAGTTCGAGCGCCTTGAACATCGGCATTGCCGACCGGACGCCGCTGATGCGGGCGATGTAGCAGGCGGTCGACACCACGCCGCGCTTGCCGCCGCCGATGATCACCGGCTTGTCGGCCAGGCTCGGGTCGTCGCGTTTCTCGATGGTGGCGTAAAAGGCATCGCAGTCGATATGGGCAAGCGTCAGGTCATGAAGTTCGCGGTGATACACCAGCCGTGGACTGCCGCAGGCGCGACACCGTCGCACCTCTGCCTTCTGCTCGGCAAAGCAGTCTCGACAGAAGCCGGGCTTGTGATTTGGTACGACGGTCATCGGCGGAACAAAGGTTGAACATTCCGACAATAGGCCGTAAGCTGCAACCTCTCAAGAGTAGAACGCACATCCTTCAACCACTATTTTGCGGTTCGATGATGCGGGATGTGGGACAGGATGTAGGCGTCGATCATCTCTGCGGCATGCGGCCAGTCTGTGGCCCGGACGATCGGTTGATCAGGCTTCGGAGCAAGCTGGTGCAGAGGACTGTCCGGCATCATGTGGATCAGCAGGCAGTTCTCGACGTGGTCGCGGACCGAATGCAGGTTGTGGGCCATGTCATCGATAAAGACCGAGGGAAGGGGGCGCGCGGCATGGATCATCTGCATGACAGGGCCTTTCTTTTCCTCAGTCGCGACGAGAGGGAAGGTGAGGTCGAGCCGGTCGAGAAGCCGGCGACGCTGTTCCTGATAGCGTGGCGGCATGGCAGTGAGGAAGATGACGTCTGCAGCCTTACCGATCGCCTTAAGGGTCTCGATCGAAAGCGCAGAGGGCGTCTGCCAGTCTTCTTGGCGGTCGAAGAACGCGCCGATCAGGCGTTTGACGTCCGCTTCCTCGATAGGGACCTGCGTTTCGACCGAAACGATATTGCCGGTGAGGCGGAAGGAGCGCGGCAGCAGCTCCAGCCCCTCTGCCTTGATGAACTCGGTGAAAGGTGCCGCGAAGTCCAGAACGACGTCATCGACGTCGCATACGACCAGCGGGCGGTCGCCCAGTTGGACATGGGAGAAATCGAGGGCAACGCCGGAAGAGTTCTCCATCTCAGTAGTCGCCCGAATCGAGTGCAGGCTTGGAATAATAGTGTGACGCTGCGGCAACCGTTTCCGGTCTCGTGTTCGTCGCTTCGCAAAATGCCATCAGCGTTGGCTCGTGGCTCATCAGAAAATCGATCATGCCGCCCAGAAAGCCCGGATCGTCGATCACAGAACGAAGTTGGCCGGGCTGGAGACCGGAAAGCGCCAGAAACCGGGAGAACATGTCAGGCTCGTCCGCAAGCCAGCTGAGGATTGCGCCGGCCGTCTCTTCGGGGGCTGCGGCGGGTGCCTTGTTATTCAACGGATCGAACCTCATCGCCTGCTCAAGTTACCTATTTCTCAACCAAATGCCCTTAACGTGTGCCGCTAGTGGCTTAAAGAATCTCGTGTTCGGAAAGCTTATAGACTGAAAGCACGCTTGCAAGGCGCGATTTAAGGAACGGATCGACATGCCCAAACGGGTCATGATTGTCGAAGACAACGAGCTGAACATGAAGCTCTTCCGCGATTTGATCGAAGCGTCCGGCTACGAGACGATCCAGACGCGCAATGGCATGGAGGCGTTGGATCTTGCCCGCCGTCACCGTCCGGATCTGATCCTGATGGATATCCAGCTGCCCGAAGTATCGGGTCTGGAAGTGACCAAGTGGCTTAAGGAAGACGACGAACTGCACGTCATACCGGTCATCGCCGTCACCGCATTCGCGATGAAGGGCGACGAGGAACGAATCCGACAGGGCGGGTGCGAAGCCTATGTTTCGAAGCCCATCTCGGTGCCGAAGTTCATAGAGACCATCAAGACGTATCTTGGCGACGCGTAAGGTCGGAGAATGACATGACGGCACGGATCCTGGTAGTCGACGACATTCCCGCAAACGTGAAGCTGCTCGAGGCACGCCTGCTTGCGGAATATTTCGACGTTTTGACTGCCGATGACGGCTACAAGGCGCTGGCGATCTGTGAACAGGCCCATGTCGATGTCATCCTGCTCGACATCATGATGCCGGGCATTGACGGGTTCGAAGTCTGCGAGCGGCTGAAAGCCAATCCGCGGACATCCCATATCCCTGTTGTCATGGTCACCGCGCTGGACCAGCCCTCCGACCGCGTGCGCGGCCTGAAAGCCGGTGCCGACGATTTTCTGACCAAGCCGGTCAACGACCTGCAGCTGATTTCCCGTGTCAAAAGCCTCGTGCGGCTGAAGACGCTGAGTGACGAGCTGCGCATCCGGTCCGACACCGCGCAGGATCTCACGCTGCAGGACATGATGAAGAGTGCAGCGGGGCAGGACGCTCAGGACGACGTCGCGCAGGTCCTGCTGGTCGATGGCCGCGGAAGCTCGCAGGAACGCATCGTCAGGGCGCTGAAACCCGTCGCGGATATCACTGCCATCTCCGATCCGCAGGCAGCCCTTTTCGAAGCGGCTGAAAACCCGTTCGATCTGGTGATCGTCAATACGAATTTCGATGACTACGATCCGCTGAGGCTCTGTTCACAACTGCGATCGCTGGAGCGGACCCGATTCCTGCCGTTGCTGCTGGTGACGGAACACGGCGACGACCAGGTCATCGTCCGGGCGCTCGATCTCGGCGTCAACGACTACATTATCCGGCCGATCGATCCGAATGAACTCGTGGCCCGGACCCTGACGCAGATCAAGCGTAAGCGTTACAACGACCGCCTGCGGTTGAGCGTGCGCCATACGATCGAACTGGCTGTGACAGATGCCCTGACCGGTCTGCACAATCGCCGTTATCTCGACAATCACATGAAGGTGCTGTTTGCCCGCGCAACAGCCCGTGGGCGGCCGCTGTCCGTCTGCATCACCGACATCGATCGATTCAAATCGGTCAACGACACGCACGGCCACGACGCCGGTGACGAGGTGCTGAAGGAAGTTGCGGCCCGTATCCGGTCCACGGTACGCGGCGCGGATCTCGCCTGCCGGTTCGGTGGCGAGGAATTCGTGGTGGTTATGCCCGATACGGATAGCGCCGCCGCGGCTTTGATTGCCGAACGATTGCGCAACATCATCGAGCAGACGCCGTTCGTGCTGAAAAGCACTGGCGCCAGCCTGAACATCACAGCTTCGCTTGGGATTGCCTGCAGCCGCAGTGGAGCGGAAACGCCGGAGCAGTTGTTGAAACAAGCCGACCGTGCGCTTTACGACGCCAAGAACAGCGGGCGCAACCGAGTCGTTGCAGCCGCCGCTTAAGATTTGCACGAGAATCGTCGTATATTAAAATACTCTAATATAATATCTTTCGTCTTGCAGCGAGGCTTTTTGATAAAGAAGCGCTCGTCCCCCAGTTTCCTCAATTAAATTTGACGATTCGTACGCGGCTTCGAGCCAAATAAAACGCATACGGGAATGGAAGACCGGTGCTTTGTTTGAGCATTGCCGAACGATACGGTAGCATCTACACAGAAGCGAGAAAGTCCTGCTTCTCGCTGACGATTTATAATCGCCTTTTACTTCCGTCTCGAAGCCGGGCTAATCTTCGAGCTCGCACCAAACACCGTAGGGTGGATAAAGTAAAAACGCTTTGGCTCAGAATAAACCTAACAATTGAAGAGCCGGAATAGCGTCTTTCTACAAAGACGCGTGTGGATTTTAACCATCATATCCAAACAGTTTCGTACTGATCTAAGTATGTGTTGATTTTCCATTGATTTTGCGCAATTTTGGTTTCAACGGGGCGAAGGGTTCCTTCAGCTTACGTCGAGATACCCCATGATGCTCAGGTCCGCCGCATCTCCTGGGTCGTGGGGTCGGTCGACTGGCAAGCAATTTCAACGGCTCCTCGTGCCGCGATTGCAAGCCGGTCGACCCCCAATCAAAGCGCCGCTGTCAGAAATGACGGTGGCGCTTTTTGCGTTTTGGTACTCACGCGTGAAAACAGTAGGCAAAGAAAAAGGCGCCCGGCTGATCAGCCTGCGCCTTCTTTCATGCCTTTAAGGGACCAGATCTTACTTGATCTTGGTTTCCTTGAATTCGACGTGCTTCCGGGCAACCGGATCGTACTTCGTCTTGGTCATCTTGTCTGTCATCGTACGGCTGTTCTTCGTGGTTACGTAGAAGAAACCGGTATCAGCCGTCGACAGCAGCTTGATCTTGATGGTCGTAGCTTTTGCCATGGTCTTAGCGCCTTTAAGAAAAGTGGAGCCGCGGACGCAGACGGTCGACGGCGAAATCTGGGGCGAAATTACAAATCGCGGTCAGAATGTCAACCTTGTTTCGTTGGTAAAAACCATCGAGCCCCCGAAACAATCACGTAAAAGCCAAAGAAACCGGCCAGCGCCCAGGCAAAGCCGTCATTGCCCGCGACATCCATGGCAGCGCCGATGCCCTGTGGTCCTGCAACCGTGCCGACGGCATAGCAGAAGATGAAGGCGGCATTGGCAGCGACCAGATCGGCACCTCGAAGGCGAGCTCCCAGATGCGCGAGGCCAACGGTATAGAGGCCGGAGATACAGCCGCCCCACATGAACAGGAGAACCGCGGTCATCATCCAGTTGCCGATCAGGAAGGGGATCGTCAGCGAGCCGAGAACGCCCAGCACGGCGAGGCCGGTCAGAAGCGGCCTGCGGTCACGCATGCGGTCCGAAATCATCCCCAGCGGGATCTGGAAGGCCATGTTGCCCAGTCCCATCACCGTCAAGAGGATGGCCGCATGCGATTCGGTCATCTGTTCGCGCAACGCATAGATCGGAAACAGGGACAGTCCGCCCACAGAGACGGCACCAAAGGCGAAGACGGCTGCCGTCGCACTGGGAACGAGGAATATATAGTGGAAGAAGTGCCGCTCTGGCTTGCTGTCTAGCTTCGGACTTTCGTGACGGGCGAGAAAGATCGGTATGATGGCCGTCATGATGATGAGTGCGCCAACGATGAACGGAAGCACGCCATCGCTGCCGAGAAGCGAAAACAGCATCGGCCCGATCGCAAACCCGACCGCCAGCACCGTTGCGTATATGCCGAGGACCAATCCGCGTCGTCTGGGTGGCGCGGCTTCATTGATCCAGAATTCGGACAGGATGAACAGGGCCGTGGTCGCGCCATGGAAGGTAAAGCGTAGCGGAAACCACATCCAGAATTGGTCGGCGTAGTAGAAACAGATGGCGCTGACGGCGGCGATCACCACGGCGATCATCATGCTGCGCGCCACACCAAAGTCATGAGCACATTTCGTCGTGATCGGGGCGGCAACCATGGCTGCAACGCCTGCCATGGCAGCGTTTAGCCCGATCAGCGTCGATGAGATGCCACGTTTTTCAAGGATGATGCTCAGCAGCGGCAGGCCGAGCCCCATGGCTATTCCCACGGCGCTGACGGCGGCGGTGGCTGCGATCAGGGATGGCCAGTGGATCTCCGCGACATGGCCGTTTTCGTCGGTCGTCGGCTGAGGCATTCAGACTTCCTTACAAGTCGGCTTCGGACTGGACGTCCGTACGCATGAAATAGGACGGGAAGGTGGTAACGAACGGTGGTCCATGATCAGTTCGGTCTGTTGCTCGGACCGCTGGTCGAATCGGTCCCGTCCTCGCCGCCGCCGAACCCATGCATGCGGTTTGCCCATTGCAGGCCGATGACACCGCCCTTGATGGGCTGGATCGTCGCGATGGCGGCAAGCACCGCAAGCGGTGCCCAGATGGCGAGGTGGACCCAAGGAGAGACCCGCAGGATCATATCGGTCAGCATGTAGCCGGTCATCAGCACGTGACCAACCACGACGATGACGAGATAGGCCGGAAGGTCGTCTGCACGATGGTGGGAGATATCTTCACCGCAGACGGAACAATGATCGACTGGCTTCAGGAAGGCACGGAAAAGCCGGCCCTCTCCACAGGCAGGACATCGACAGGCGAGGCCCCGTTTGATGGAGCGGCCAAGAGGTCGATCGACCGGGTCCGACCCGCCGAAGCGGACCGTCTGTTCGCCATCTGACTGCATTGCTATCTCCTGCCGCCACGGAAGGGGCGCGTACCTGGCTTTTTGGGCCGTCCGCCGGATTTGTCTCGTCGCGCAGACTTGTGGAACGAGCGGGCGCCGCCCGGCAGCTTCTTGCCTTCGCTCAGCATTTCAAACTGAAGCGCACCGGCAAGCGGAACTGCCGCCCTCAGCTTCACATCGACGGTATCGCCGATCTGGTAGCCGAGACCGGAACGTTCGCCTGTCAGCGCCTGATGCGCCTCGTCATAGATATAGTAATCGTCGCCGATCGTTGACACCGGCACGAAACCATCGGCGCCATAGGTCGGCAGGGCCACGAACAGGCCTGCCTTGGTCACGCCGGACACGCGGCCCTGGAACTCCTCGCCGATCTTCGTCGAGAGGTGGTGCGCGACAAGACGGTTTACCGTGTCGCGTTCGGCGGCCATGGCGCGGCGCTCGAAGGTGGAGATCTCTGCCGCGATATCTTCGAGCTGGGCTTCCTCGCCCGGCGTGATTCCGCCTTCGCCGAGGCCGAGCGACCCGACCAGCGCGCGATGCACGATCAGATCCGCATAGCGGCGGATGGGCGAGGTGAAATGCGCGTATTTCATCAGGTTGAGGCCAAAATGGCCGATATTGTCGGGGCTGTAGACCGCCTGGCTCTGGGAGCGCAGCACCATCTCGTTGACCATGATCTGGTGCGGCGTGCCCTGTGCCTGCGACAGGATGCCGTTGAACGAGTTGGAGCGCATCTGGCCGCCGCGAGCCATGGAAATGCCCAGCGTGTTCAGGAACTCGCGCAGCGTCTCCTGCTTGGCAAGCGAGGGGCCATCATGGATCCGGTAGATCAGCGACTGCTTCTTCTTCTCGAGCGTTTCGGCGGCGCAGACGTTTGCCTGGATCATCATCTCTTCGATGAGCCGATGCGCGTCGAGCCTCTCTGGCACGATCACACGATCCACCGTGCCATCCGGCTTCAGCATGATCTTGCGCTCGGGCATATCGAGTTCGAGCGGCTGTCGACGGTCGCGGCCGATCGTCATGATCCGGTAGGCGTCCCACAGCGGCTTCAGGACAGGCTCCAGCAACGGACCGGTCTTGTCGTCGGTCTCGCCATTGATGGCGGCCTGAGCCTGCTGGTATGAGAGCTTGGCCGCACTCTTCATCATGATGCGGTGGAACGTATGGCCGGCCTTGCGGCCTTCCTTGGAAAAGACCATGCGCACGGCCAGCGCCGGCCGGTCTTCGCCCTCGCGCAGCGAGCAGAGATCGTTGGAAATGCGTTCCGGCAGCATCGGTACGACGCGGTCGGGGAAGTAGACGGAATTGCCGCGCTTCTGCGCTTCGCGGTCGAGCGGCTTGCCGGTGCGGACATACCAAGAGACATCGGCGATCGCGACGGTGACGATGACGCCGCCCGGATTGTCGGGCGAGGTGTCCGGCTCGGCATAAACAGCGTCGTCGTGATCCTTGGCGTCGGCGGGATCGATTGTCAGGAGCGGCACGTCGCGCCAGTCTTCGCGCTTCGACATGCTGGCCGGCTTTGCAGCTTGCGCTTCTTCCATCACCTCGTTCGGGAAGATGTGCGGAATGCCGTGCGAATAGATGGCGATCATCGAGATCGCCTTCTCGGAACCGACGGAACCGACAATGTTGAGGACGCGGGCGCGGGGCAGGCCGAACCGGCCGTTGCGAACGACTTCCGACTCGACCAGGTCGCCGTCCTTGGCGTCTCCGATGTCCTCGGGTTCGATCACCATTTCCTCGCCGCGCCTCTCGGTCGGCAGAAGACGCATTTCGCCGTCAGCCAGTCTCTGGACGACGCCGAGGGCGGCGCCGCGGCGCTTGTCGATGACCTTGATGACGCGGGCCGTATAGGCGGGGCCTGACCGTTCCTTGTTCGGGAAGATCTTTGCAAGGATGCGATCGTTGAGACCCGCGGCTGGCGCCTTGCCTTTTCCGCGGCTGTCATGCGACTGGCGGATGAGCACGGCCGGGGCAGCACCCAGATCCTCCGGCCACTCGGTCGGCCGGCCGATCAGTTCGCCATCCTTGTCGCGGGTGGTGATGTCGAGAACGGTGACCGGGGGCAGGGCACCCGGACGCGAGAGCGACTTGCGGTTCTTGGTGAGAAGACCGTCTTCCTCGAGCGAATGCAGCAGATCCTTGAGCTCGATCCGCGTATCGCCTTTCAGCCCGAAAGCCTTGGCAATTTCCCGTTTCGAGCCCTTGTCGGGATTGTCAGCGATGAACTGGAGCAGCACATCGCGCGGAGGAACTGCACCCTGGACAATCACCGGTCTGCTCGCCGACTGGCTGTCGCCACGGTCAGCCTTCGCGGCGCGTTTCTGCTGGCGATTGGATCGCTCGTTCGGTTCTCTCACGTGTCCGTCTTCTTCGCCTTCGATGCGGTTGTCTTTTTGGCCGGTGCCTTCTTGGCAGGTGCCTTCTTGGCTGCGGTCTTAGCCTTGGCAGGCGACTTCTTTGTGGCGGTCTCGGTCGTTGCGTCCGCCTCTGTCTTGGCAGCAGTCTTTTTTGCCGCGGCCTTCTTGGCAGGCGCTTTCGCCTTGGTCTTGCCCGACGATGCCTTGCCGCCCTTTTCGATGATCAGCGCCATCGCCTGTTCCATCGTTACCGACTGCGGATCCATGCCCTTCGGCAGCGTGGCATTGACCTTGGCCCAGTTGACGTATGGCCCGTATTTGCCGTCGCGCACGGTGATCGCGCCGCCGTCCGGATGCGCGCCGAGGTCCTTGAGCGCTGCCGGTGTGCCACGACCGCGTCCGCCGGGGCCTTTTTCCTTTTTCTCGGCAATCACGGTGACGGCGCGGTTGAGACCGATCGAGAACACGTCCTCGATCGTTTCCAGGTTCGCATAGCCACCGTCATGCAGCAGGAACGGCCCGTAACGGCCAAGACCTGCCGAAATCATCTTGCCCGATTCCGGATGCTTGCCCACGTCGCGCGGCAGGTTGATCAGTGCCAGCGCCTTTTCATGGTCGATATCGTCAGGCAGCCAGCCCTTGGGCAGCGAGGAGCGCTTGGCTTCCTTGCCGTCGCCGCGCTGGATATAGGGTCCGAAACGACCCGAGCGCAGCGTCAGCTGCTCGCCGGTCATCGGATCGGTCCCGAGTTCCTTCGGCTCGTTGAGGCCGGAAGCTTCCGCATCCGCGCCGCCTTCGGACGACAACTGACGGGTGAAGTTGCACTCCGGATAGTTCGAGCAGCCGACGAATGCGCCGTACTTGCCGAGCTTTAGCGACAGGTTGCCGGTGCCGCAGACCTGGCAGATACGCGGATCCGAACCGTCTTCCCGCTTCGGGAAGACCAGCGGTGCAAGCGCTTCGTTCAAAGCGTCCAGCACGTTGGTGACGCGCAGTTCCTTGGTGTCTTCGATCTGGCCGAAGAAGTCCTGCCAGAACTCCCGCAGAACCTGCTTCCAGTCCAGTTCGCCAGCAGAGATCCTGTCGAGCTTCTCTTCAAGATCGGCCGTGAAATCGTATTCGACGTATTTCGTGAAGAAGTTCTCGAGGAACGCCGTGACCAGCCGTCCCTTGGAATGCGGGATCAGTTTGCGCTTATCCATGATCACGTATTCGCGATCGGAAAGCGTCTTCAGCGTCGCGGCATAGGTGGAAGGACGGCCGATGCCGAGTTCTTCCATCTTCTTGATCAGCGATGCTTCCGAATAGCGCGGCGGTGGCTCGGTGAAATGCTGGCTCGAGTTGACCTTGTTCTTGTCGAGCTTTTCGCGAGCGATGATCTCGGGCAGGCGACCGTCTTCGTCGTCGTCCTCGCTTTTGTCATCCTCTTCGCGGCGGTCCACATAGGCGCCGAGGAAGCCGTCGAAGCGCACGACCGAACCGACGGCCCTAAGGCCAGCCTTCTCGGCACCGTTTGTCGCCGAGATCTCGACGGTGGTGCGTTCCATTTCAGCAGATGCCATCTGGCTGGCAATGCCGCGCTTCCAGATCAGCTCGTAAAGACGCGCCTGATCGGCATCGAGATACTGGCGAACCTTGTCCGGCGTGCGGTTGAAGTCGGTCGGACGGATCGCTTCGTGGGCTTCCTGCGCGTTCTTCGCCTTGGTGGAGTAGAAGCGCGGCTTTTCGGGCATGTAACGTTCGCCGAACTGGTCGACGATGGCACGGCGCGCCTGGTCGATCGCTTCGGGTGCCATCTGCACGCCATCGGTACGCATATAGGTAATGAGACCGACAGTCTCGCCACCGATATCGATACCTTCATACAGCTTCTGCGCGACCTGCATCGTGCGCGACGCGCCGAAGCCGATGTTCGAAGACGCGGCCTGCTGCAGGCTCGACGTGGTGAACGGAGGGCCGGGATTGCGCTTCACCGGCTTTGCTTCGACCGTCTCGACGCTATAGGCGGCGCCGTCGAGCAGCGTCTTCAGGCGGCCGGCTTCTTCGCCGTTCGTGATCGATTTGCTCTGCAGGCGCTTGCCGTCGGCCTGCACCAGCTTGGCCAGGAACTCGTCGCCACGCGGTGTCTTCAGAAGCGCGGAGATATTCCAGTACTCTTCCGAGACGAAGCGCTCGATCTCGGTTTCGCGGTCGCAGACGAGGCGCAGCGCAACCGACTGCACACGGCCGGCAGAACGGGCGCCCGGCAGCTTGCGCCACAGGACCGGAGACAGGTTGAAGCCGACGAGATAGTCGAGAGCGCGGCGGGCGAGATAGGCGTCCACCAGCGGCACGTCGATATCGCGCGGGTTGGCCATCGCATCGAGAACCGCCTTCTTGGTGATGGCGTTGAACACGACGCGCTTGACCAGCTTGTCGCCGATTAACTTCTTCTTCTTCAAGAGGTCGAGGACATGCCAGGAAATCGCTTCACCCTCGCGATCCGGGTCGGTCGCGAGATAAACGGCGTCCGAACCCTTCACGGCGTCGGCAATATCCTTCATCCGCTTCTGAGATGCGCTGTCGACTTCCCAGAGCATCTCGAAGTCCTGGTCAGGCAAAACCGACCCGTCCTTGGCAGGAAGGTCGCGGACGTGGCCGAAAGAGGCGAGAACCTTGTAACCTGAGCCAAGATACTTGTTGATGGTCTTGGCTTTGGCTGGAGATTCTACAATGACTACATTCATCTTGTTTCTCTGCAATAGAGCTTTGCCCGGTCTCATGACGATCCAGGCGGAATCTGGCCTCCCGACATGGCGGGCGTTTGTCCCGGGGTCAAGAGGTCATCGTTAATTAGTAGAATGCAACGAACCGCAACCTGAGAGTGATTTACAATTAGTTGCAATCCTGAATAAACATCTCTAAGCTGCCTCTATAAGGTGACGTACGGGTATATTTGGCAGGTGCCGACCTATTCGATAGGATGTTAAATGGTCTCTCACGGTGACAAGGACGCACGAGGCGAAGACAATTCCCGCAACATCGCCTACATCCGGCAGATGCTGGGAGAGCTGAGGCAGGTCGCGCTGAGCGAAGGGGCCGATATGCTGTGCTATCTCATCGAGATGGCCTATGTCGAGGCCGGCGACGTGCAGGCGGGACGAAGACCTCGCTCAGTCTTCCATAGCAAGTGACACCATGCCGCCCGGATGCCGATGCAGGCGGCCGGCGAGATCGAGTTCCAGCAGGATAAGATAGACACTGGCCGCGGGAACACCCGTATGGCGGATGATGTCGTCGATTTCGACCGGTGTCGGGCTGAGCGCTGAAGTGATCCGCGTCCTGTCATCGTCATCGGGCGGCACGTGTTGGCTGCCCCGGCCGGGCTCTTCTATGACGGGATTTGGGAATGTGTGCAGATCGGAAAGCGGCGCCAGCGCATCCAACACGTCCGCGGCGCCGGTTGTGACGATGGCGCCCTGCTTGAGAAGCCCGTTCGTGCCGTGGCAGCGCGGATCGAGCGGCGAGCCGGGCACTGCGAACACCAGCCGTCCGAAATCTGCGGCAAGCCTCGCGGTGATCAGCGAGCCTGACCGCTCAGCCGCCTCAACGACGACAAGCCCGAGCGAAATGCCTGAAATCAGCCGGTTGCGACGGGGGAAATCCCGCGCCCGGGGCTCCCAGCCGAATGGCATTTCGGAGACGGCAATGCCGCTGCCGGCGGTGATCTCATCGAGCAGGGAGAAGTTTTCCGGCGGGTAGGGCCGGTCGAGGCCGCCGGCCAGAACCGCGATCGTGCCGGTATCGAGACTGGCGCGGTGCGCCGCCGCATCGATGCCGCGGGCAAGCCCTGACGTGATCGCATAACCGGTACGACCGCAATCTCTGGCAATGGCTGCGGCAAACTTCGCCCCGGCAATGGAGGCATTGCGCGAGCCGACAATGCCGACCGAGGGGCGGGTGGCGGTCGAAAGAGCGCCCTTCATGGCAATCAGCGGCGGGGCAGCTTCGATCTGTCGCAACGCGGGAGGGTAGTCGGGTTCGCCGATGCCGATGAATTGTGCGCCGTGACGGCGCGCGATCTCCAGCTCACGTTCGGCCTCACTGATGCTGGCGATGCGGATCGCCCGTGTCGATCCGCCTCGCGCCGAGAGTTCCGGCAGCATGGCCAGCGCGTTTTCCGCCGAGCCGCAGTGATTGATGAGATCCCGGAATGTGGCCGGGCCGACATTGTCGGAGCGGATCAACCGCAGCCAGGCAATCTTCTGCCGTTCGGAGAGCGCAATTCCTAAACGTCTTGCGCTGCTATCCGGCATGATCGGTCCTTTAAGGCACTAGCCCTTTTGGCCGATCTTGCTTTCGGTGCCGGCAATCAACCGCTCGATATTGGTCTTGTGTTTGATAAAGGAGATGATCGTCATGAGAGCCATGACGGCTGCGATCTTTGGTTCCTGTATGAACCACAGCACAACCGGAATGACAAGTGTTGCAACCAGGGCGGCCAAGGATGAGTACTTGCTGATCTTGGCAACCGACAGCCAGACGGCAGCAAACACCAGAACCATGAGTGGGAAGACCCCGAGCAGCGTGCCGATATAGGTCGCGACACCCTTGCCACCCTTGAATCCGAGCCAGACCGGATAGAGGTGGCCCATGAACGCGGCAAAGCCCGCAAGAAGGCCCGCTTCCGGCCCGAAGGCGTACCAGCCGATCAGAGCTGCGGCAGTTGCCTTGAGCGCATCGAGCAGAAGTGTAGCCGCCGCGAGCTTCTTGTTTCCGGTACGCAGAACGTTGGTCGCGCCGATATTGCCTGAACCGATCGAGCGGATATCGCCGAGACCGGCGGCACGGGTCAAAAGCAGGCCGAACGGGATCGAGCCTAAGAGATAGCCGAGAACAAGCGCTCCGGCTGCGATTCGCAGCGTGATCTGCCAGGTAAGAAGGTCGCTTATCATTCGTGTCCTCGAAAGCCCCGTGTTGGGTTTGCTTCACCCCGATCCTCTCCCTGCGAGCGGTCGAGGGGGCTGGCCCATCTCTATCCCAGACTATAGACGCATTTCCCGCCGACATAGGTTGCGACGGCCCGGCCGGAAAAGCGCGCGTCCTCGAACGGCGTGTTTTTCGAGCGCGACAGAAGCATATCCTTGGCGACGATCCAAGGCTCGTCGAGATCGATCAGCGTGATATCGGCTTTCGCACCCGGCTTCAGCGTGCCAGCATCGAGACCGAAGATTTCGGCCGGGCGGGTCGACATTGCAGAGACCAGCCGCATCAGCGGCACGCGCCCGTCATGATGCAGGCGAAGGGCTGCCGACAGCATGGTTTCAAGCCCGATCGCGCCATCGGCGGCATCGGCGAAGGGAAGACGCTTGGTATCGACGTCCTGCGGATCATGCGAGGACACGATGATATCGATACTGCCGTCGGCGAGCGCCTCGACCATGGCGATCCGGTCGTCTTCGGAGCGCAGCGGCGGCGACAGCTTGAAGAAGCTGCGATATTCGCCGATGTCGTTTTCATTGAGCGACAGATGGTTGATCGACACGCCGCAGGTGACGTTGGCACCTCGTGCGCGGGCAGTCCGCATGGCTTCGGCCGATTCCGCCACCGAGATCTTGGCCGCGTGGTATTTGGCGCGGGTGAGGCCGGCGATCCGCAGATCGCGCTCCAGCGGAATGATCTCCGCTTCCTTCGGCACGCCCGACAGGCCGAGCCAGGAGGCGAACAAGCCCTCGTTCATCACGCCGTTGCCCAGATATTTCTCGCGCAGTTCGAGAGAGATGACCGCATCGAACTCGCGCGCATAGGTCATCGCTCGGCGCAGCAGCAGCGAATCGGACAGGCCGTGACGACCATTGGTGAAGGCGACGGCGCCGGCCTGCTGCAACAGGCCGAACTCGGTCATTTCCTTGCCGGCAAGGCCCTTGGTAAGCGCTGCCGCGGTGTGGACATTGACGATCGCCTTGTCGCGCGCCGTCTTCTGAACGAATTCGACCAGCGCGATATCGTCGAGGACAGGATCGGTATCCGGCATCATGATGAACGAGGTGACGCCACCGGCGGCAGCGGCGCGGCTGGCCGATGAGATCGTCTCGCGATGTTCGGCACCCGGCTCGCCGACATAGACGCGCGCATCGACAAGCCCGGGCGTTGCGACAAGACCCTGGCAATCGCGCACCGTGGCGCCGTCGGGTGTACCCTGGTTCTGGGCATTCTTTCCGGCTGCGAGGATGCGGCCGTCGGCGCCGATGATGATCGTGCCGGTTTCATCGAGATTGCGCGAGGGATCGATGATGCGCAGGTTCCTGAGAACGGTGCCGTTGGACATGGTCGGGCTCATGCGCGCTCTCCCTGATTGGAGGTCAGGAGTGTTTCCATGACCGCCATGCGGACGGCGACGCCCATTTCGACCTGCTGCTCGATGACGCTCTGCGGACCGTCGGCGACATCCGAGGCAATCTCGACGCCGCGGTTCATCGGACCCGGATGCATGACCAGCGCATCACCCTTGGCGACTTTGAGCTTTTCCGCATCGAGACCGTAGAAGTGGAAGTATTCGCGCACCGATGGCACGAAGGAGCCGGCCATGCGCTCGCGCTGCAGCCGCAGCATCATCACCACATCCGCATCCCGCAAACCTTCCTCCATCGAGTGGAAGACCTCGACGCTCATGTCGCGGATGCCTGACGGCAGAAGCGTCGATGGCGCGACGACCCGGACGCGGGCGCCCATGGCATTCAAGAGGATGATGTTGGAGCGGGCGACACGCGAATGCAAAACGTCGCCGCAGATGGCGACGATGATGCCTGATAGTTTGCCCTTGGCGCGACGGATGGTCAAAGCGTCGAGCAGCGCCTGTGTCGGATGTTCGTGCTGGCCATCGCCGGCGTTGACCACCGAGCAGGTCACCTTCTGGGCAAGCAGGGCGGCGGCACCGGCCGAGGAATGACGCAGAACCAGCACGTCCGGGTGCATGGCATTCAGCGTCATCGCCGTATCGATCAGCGTTTCGCCCTTTTTCACCGACGAATTGCTGACGGACATGTTCATCACGTCGGCGCCGAGCCGTTTGCCGGCAAGCTCGAACGAGGACTGCGTGCGCGTCGAGGCTTCGAAGAAGAGATTGATCTGGGTGAGGCCCCGAAGCGTGGACGTCTTCTTTTCCCGCTGCCGGGAAATCTGCACGGCCTCGTCGGCCTTGTCGAGAAGCGTCGTAATGTCCTGCCGGGTGAGACCCTTGATGCCAAGGAGATGGCGGTGGGGAAAGAAGACCATAGGGGGCGTCTCCGCTTGCGTTCGGCGGTCTATAAGGTCTGGGGGGAAAGGCCGCAAGCGGGATGGGAGGTTATCTACGGCTTGTTCGTCATGATCGCCCGGTAATCCCGGCCGCGATAGAAGACATTGACGATGTCGATGGCTGTCTCAGCCTCGCGATAGAGGATGACGGCATGATGCTCAAACGGGACCATGCGAATGCCGGGACCGAGGTCTGGCCTAGCCGCGCCGCCCGAAGGTGCGTTGCCGATTCGATCGCAGCGCGCGATGAGCCGTTCGGTAAATTGTCGAGCGGTCTGAAAACTCTGGCTTGCCTCAAGGATGTAGAAAAAGATTGCATCGATATCGTCGAGAGCGTCCGGTCTGTATTGAACCGGCAAACGCTTCATCGACGTCATCCCTTCTGTGACGCGTAAAGCCTGTCCATGTGCGCTCGCGCCTCAGCACCGCTGATACTGGGTCTCGGATCGTCCAGCGATCTTTTGACGCGGTTGCGGATCGCCACGAGACGCTCGTCCTGTTCGGCGTCTTCCCGCAGGAGTGCATCGACCGCGGCCTGCATTGCCTCATCGGTCGAGGCGTACTGGCCGGTTTCGACACGGCTCACGATTGCATCTGCCAGATCTTGCGGTAGCGTGACGCTGAATTTTCGCAAACTCATGATTGCAACTTTCGTCTTCGCTCTGTGCCAGTATGGACTATGCGCCGGTTGTCAGCTTTTGTGAAGAACCGTCGAATTCCTTCTGCGCTACCGTTCCCACGCCCTTTAACTTCCGCTAGAACCGGCCCATGAACGACATGTCGCGCGATGAAGAAAAACTTGGCGAACTGAACCAGCCGAAGCCCTGGTCGGGAATCAATGCCTACCGCTCCGATCCCCTTGTGGTCGACCTGACCGGCGATCTGAACCGCGCGATCCGCGACGAATACGACCAGCTCGGCAATTACGTGACCTCTCCGGAAGCCCAGGAACTGGCGCGGATGGCGAACGAAAATCCGCCGAAACTGCGCACCCACGGTCCGCGCGGCGAGCGGCAGGACACGGTCGAGTTCCATCCTGCCTGGCATGCCCTGATGCGCCGCTCGATGCAAAGCGGCCTGCATTCGTCGATCTGGGAGACCATTCCGGAGCAGCGTGCCCACGAACACAAGGTTCGCGCCACGCGCTTTTATCTGTCCGCCCAGCTGGAATGCGGCCATCTGTGCCCGCTGACGATGACGAGCGCTTCGATTGCGGCGATGATGGCTTCCCCACGCGTCCACAAGGAATGGGCGCCGAAAGTTCTGTCGCGCAAATACGATTCGACCAATCGGCCGGCCATGCAGAAGTCCGCCATCACGGTCGGCATGGGCATGACCGAAAAGCAGGGCGGCACCGACGTGCGCGCCAACCGGTCGACCGCCGAGCGTGTGGGCGAGGGGATCTACCGCCTTTCCGGCCACAAGTGGTTCATGTCGGCGCCGATGAGCGACGGCTTTATCATGCTGGCAAAGACAAATGAGGGGATCGGCTGTTTCCTCGTGCCGCGGCTTCTTGAGGACGGTTCGGCCAATGGCTTGAACTTCCAGCGGCTGAAGGACAAGCTCGGCAACCGCTCCAACGCATCGTCAGAAGTCGAGTTTACCGATGCATTCGGCTATCTGCTCGGTGAGTCCGGTGGAGGCATCCGCACCATTCTCGATATGGTGACGCTGACCCGTCTCGATTGTGCTGTCGCGTCTGCCGGCATGATGCGCGCGTCGCTGGCCGAAGCGGTCCATCATACCCGCGGTCGTGCCGTGTTCGGCAAGAACCTGATCGACCAGCCGCTGATGACGCGCGTGCTCGCCGATATGGCGCTGGATGTCGCGGCTGCAACGGCGCTGTCGTTCCGGCTGGCCGACGCGTTCGATCGCGCCCGCGGCAACCCCGGCGATGCGGCCTATGCCCGCGTCATGACGCCAGTCATCAAATACTGGAACTGCAAGATCGCGCCATCGCTGATCGCCGAGGCAATGGAATGCCTGGGCGGCAATGGCTATGTCGAGGAGCGTCCGATTGCCCGGCATTACCGCGAGGCGCCGGTGAATGCGATCTGGGAAGGCTCGGGCAGTGTCATGGCGCTCGACGTTTTGCGCGTGCTGTCGCGAGGCCGCGATCTGTTCGATACGGTTCTGGCCGGTTTCGAGCGGGATCTCGGCGCATCGGGCAAGAAGACCGTGGAAGTTCTGCGTGCCGCGATGGCGCTGTGCGAACGCGACGAGGGCGCTGCAAGGCTTCTGATCGAGCAGCTGGCGCTGGCCGCCGGTGCCGCAGAGCTTGCGCGCCTCGGTGCCGGCAAGATCGCTGATGCCTTCCTCGAAACCCGTCTTGCCGGCGGCTGGCGCTCGACCTATGGCATGCTCGATGCCCGCTTTGATGCCCGCTACATCGTCGATCTTCTCTACCCGCCAGCAGCGTAGGAAGAAGTCGCCGAAAGGAGAGACGAAGACTGCCTGTGGGGCAAGGGCATCCACTGCAGCGCATCCACTTGTCTCTTGTGTAACGCAGCATGCGCCCGGTTTCGGTCTTCTATCCTGTGCACGGCGTCCGTGTGGCGCTTGCGATGATGGGAAACGACGGGGTATCGCAACAGTTAACAAATAGTTGCGAGACAGGCGGGCGATGATTCAGATAGCCGAGACGAATACCGAGACCGGTTCTGCATCCGCTCAAGTCGTGCGACCCCGCAACCGCGCCGGCACGGAGCGCGCGATCTTCATTGCTGCCCGCACGCTGCTGGCCGAGGAAGGTTTCCAAGGCTTCGGCGTCAATGCGGTAGCGCGGCGCGCCGGCTGCGACAAGCAACTGATCTATCGCTATTACGGCGGGCTGAACGGCCTCATCGACGCGATCGGCGCCGATCTCGGCAACTGGGTCAAGGATCGCATTCCCGAAGATACCGGCGGCATGTTTCTTCTGACCTACGGCGACCTGATGGAAAAGCTCGCCATCTATTTCATGGATGCGCTGCGCGAGGATCCGCTCGTCTGCAAGATCGTCGCCTGGGAAGTCTCGCAGGATACGCCACAGGTGCGGCGTCTGACCGAATCACGCACCAAGGCTCTCTCAAAGTGGCTGGACAAGATGCGCGGCTCGCTCACACCCCCGAAGGGTGTCGATGTCGCGACCACGAACGCCATCCTGTTTGCCGCCATCCAGCATCTGGTCGTCTCGTCTGCCGTCAGCGGCCAGTTCGCCGGCATACCGTTAAAGTCCGAGAAAGATTGGGAAAAGGTAGCGTCTTCCGTCCGCCGCCTGGTTCGCGCCATCTACGGCTGAGCAGCAGACTTTCTCCACAGCGACGCTCTGGAAATTAACCATGTTTGGCGTTTTGAATTGCAGCTTTCGCCATGCGGCCTAAATCTCTGGTTAATGATTTCTTAACCAAATCGCGGCCGTCCATGGGCAAGAATGCAACTTCCACAACGAGCATCGCATTGCTGATCGTCATGACGACGATCTTTGCAGTGCTGGCGCTCGACATTGCCATTCCTGCTCTGGTCCTCAGCCTGATGGCGCTGTCGAGATGGGTCGTAACGCTGGACCTGTCTCCAGCGGAACCAGAAGGCGAAACCGCATGAAGTTGCTCTTGATCTTGTGGGCAGGGCCCGTGCTTTTGCTGGGCAGCTGGTACGGGCTTTCCTATTACGACATGAGCTTCGGCTTCTTCATGCTGACCCGTCAGACCCATGATCTGGTCTTTCAGGTCTATGGCGACGTCCTCGGAATTCCGCCCGAAACCATCCCGCCCCTGGTTGCCCGCGCAATCGCATTCGACAGTCTTGTCGTTTTCGCCATCATCGCCTTCCGCAAGCGCAAGCAGATTGCAGCCTGGTGGCGTAGCCGTCAGGTGGGGACGTCGTTGCCGGTTTCTCTGGCAAGGGACGAAAGCCTGTCCAAGGCACCCTGAAGAATAAAGCTCGCGGCCGCCGAATCGATGCGTTCGGCGCGCTTGGCCCGCGAAACATCCATCTCCAGAAGTGCCCGTTCAGCCGCGACCGTCGATAGTCTTTCGTCCCAGAAGACGAAAGGAATGGCAGTCTTGTCCGACATCGCCCGCACAAAGGCGCGGGTTGCCTGGGCGCGTGGCCCGGCCGAACCATCCATGTTCATAGGCATGCCCAGAATGAAGGCCGAGACCTTCTCCTTCTCCGCAAACGCCAGCAGAACCTCGGCATCCTTGGTGAATTTGACGCGCTTGATGACGGTGCGGGGCGTGGCAAACCGCCGGCCGAGATCGGACATCGCAAGCCCGATGGTTTTGGTACCGAGATCGAGCCCTGCAACTGCCTTGCCGGGCGCAAGTGTCGTGGCGAGCTCTTCTATGGTCAGGATTGCCATATGCTGACCTTAGGTTTTCTTGCGCACGAATTCGGTGCGCAGCACGAGGCCCTTGATCGCATCGTGCCGGCAATCGATCTCTTCCGGATTGTCGGTGAGCCGGATCGAGCGGATGACGGTGCCCTGTTTCAGCGTCTGACCGGCTCCCTTCACCTTGAGATCCTTGATGAGAGTGACTGCATCGCCATCGGCAAGAATATTGCCGGCTGAGTCACGCACCTCGGATGCAGCGGAAGCCTTCGCAGCCGCATCGGCTGAAGACAGCCATTCGCCTGTAGCCTCGTCGTAGATATAATCGTCGTCGGCCATGTCGGTTTCCTCAGAGGTTCGGATGTGACGCAATCGCAGCGAGCATGCAACGATCATATCGGGATGCGACCGCTTAACCCAGTGGCAAGTCCGTGGCAACGTGGCGCCGCCTGTGTGTCAATTCCGATACGGGCGCTGCTCGCGCAATCATCGTCCTAGACCTTTGAAATGTGAAAGCGCCGCGTTATTTGATGAGGTGTGAGGTGAGACAACTGAGTTCAGAGTCTCATCCGCTTTCGGTGCTTCGAAACCTCCCTTCGAAGTTCCATCTATGAATTTTGATTTGGTGTCATCACCTCTCTTTTTGCCATCCTCAAGGACACTTCCCCATGAAAATTACCTGGCTCGGCCATGCCGCCTTCCGCATCGAAACGGCAAAGGCAAAGATCCTGATCGACCCGTTCCTGACTCATAGCCCGACCTTTGCCGGCCAGGATCTGAAAGACGTGACCGAAGGTGTCACGCATATCCTTCTCACCCACGGTCATGGTGATCATGTCGGTGATACGGTCGCGATCGCCAAGGAAAAGGGCGCCATCGTTCTGGCCAACGCCGATCTTGCTTCCTGGCTGGGTGGAAAAGGCGTCGAGAAGCTCGAGATGGGCAATACCGGCGGCACAGTCGGCTTCGAGGGCTTCACCGCGACCTTCACACAGGCGCTCCATTCGTCCGGCCAGATCGACGAGCTCGGCGTGTCCCACTCGCTCGGTTCCGCGAACGGACTGATGCTGCATTTCGACGACGAGATGTCGGTTCTGCACATGGGTGATACGGATATCTTTACCGACATGGGACTCATCAACGAGTTGCACCAGCCGGATATCGGCATCGTGCCGATCGGCGACCGCTTCACCATGGGCGGTGCTGTCGCAGCCGTTGCCTGCCAGCGCTTCTTCGATTTCAAGCACGCCATTCCCTGCCACTACGGCACGTTCCCGATCATCGAGCAGACACCCGACAAGTTCGTCAAGGGCATGGAAGGCAGCCGCACCGCCGTCGAGGTGCCGGGCGTCGGTGTAACGCTGACCTGCTGAACGGGCATTTCAGTTGCAGCGCGCCAGGAAACCGGCGCCCTGCCTGTTGCGAAGGACGGACATGGCCATTATAGCGAAGGTGAATTTTACCACCGGAGCCCTGCCATGTCCGTCGATCTCGCCACCGTCAAGCGCGTCGCGCGCCTCGCCCGTATTGCGGTTACGGAGGATGAGGCCAATCGCATGGTTGGCGAATTGAACGGTATTATCGATTTCGTCGAACAACTCTCGGAAGTCGACGTCACGGGCGTCGAGCCTATGACCTCGGTGATGCCGATGGAAATGCGGTTGCGCGCCGACGTCGTCACCGACGGCAACAAGGCAGACGATATCGTCGCCAACGCGCCGGCAACCGACCGCAATTTCTTCATGGTGCCGAAGGTCGTTGAATAAGCCGCTTAAGCCTGAGCGCCGCCGACCCGTTTTAGCCTTTCGAGAGCACGAAAAATCATGACCGACCTGACCAGCCTGACCATTGCCGAAGCCCGCGACAAACTGGCATCGAAGGAGTTCACCTCCGTCGATCTGACCAACGCCTATCTTGGCGCCATCGACGCTGCCAATTCCGTGTTCAACGCTTTCATCACCGTTACACCTGAGATCGCGCTGGATATGGCGAAGGCCTCCGACGCCCGTCGCGCGGCAGGCGCGGCCGGAGCGCTGGAAGGCATTCCGCTCGGCATCAAGGATCTGTTCGCCACCAAGGGTGTCCACACACAGGCCTGCAGCCACATTCTCGACGGGTTCAAGCCGGAATACGAATCGACCGTCACCCAGAACCTGTGGGATGACGGCGCGGTCATGCTGGGCAAGCTCAACATGGACGAGTTCGCCATGGGCTCCTCCAACGAGACCTCGTATTACGGTCCTGTGGTCAACCCCTGGAAGGCCGAAGGCTCGAACCAGCAGCTGGTCCCGGGCGGCTCCTCGGGCGGGTCTGCCGCCGCTGTCGCCGCGCATCTTTGCGCCGGTGCGACCGCGACCGATACCGGCGGCTCGATCCGCCAGCCGGCCGCCTTTACCGGCACCGTCGGCATCAAGCCGACCTATGGCCGCTGCTCGCGCTGGGGCACAGTCGCATTCGCATCGTCGCTCGATCAGGCCGGCCCGATCGCCCGCGACGTTCGTGACGCCGCGATCATGCTGAAGTCGATGGCAAGCGTCGACCGCAAGGACACGACCTCGGTCGATCTGCCTATTCCGGATTACGAGAAGGCGCTCGGCCAGTCGGTCAAGGGCATGAAGATCGGCATTCCGAAGGAATATCGCGTCGACGGCATGCCTGAAGACATCGAGGCCCTGTGGCAGAAGGGCATTGCCTTCCTGAAGGATGCCGGTGCCGAGATCGTCGATATCTCGCTGCCGCACACGAAATACGCGCTGCCTGCCTATTACATCGTGGCGCCTGCTGAAGCCTCGTCCAACCTTGCCCGCTATGACGGCGTTCGCTACGGCCTGCGCGTCGATGGCAAGGACATTTCCGACATGTACGAGAAGACCCGTGCTGCCGGCTTCGGCACGGAGGTCAAGCGCCGTATCATGATCGGCACCTACGTTCTTTCGGCCGGTTACTACGACGCCTATTACCTGCAGGCGCAAAAGGTCCGCACGCTGATCAAGCGCGATTTCGAACTCTGCTTCCATGCGGGTGTCGATGCGATCCTGACACCAGCGACACCGTCGTCTGCGTTCGGCATTGCCGATGAGGCCCTCGCTGCCGATCCAGTCGCGATGTACCTGAACGACATCTTCACTGTGACGGTCAACATGGCCGGCCTTCCAGGCATCGCCGTACCGGCCGGTCTCGACAAGAAGGGCCTGCCGCTTGGCCTGCAGCTGATCGGCAAGCCGTTCGACGAGGAAACCCTGTTCCGCACGGCGCATGTGATCGAACAGGCGGCAGGCAAGTTCACGCCTTCGAAATGGTGGTAGCGGCAGGTCGGCTGTCCGGCATCTGCCAACCCAGTACGGTTCTAGCCCGAATCGCACGCCGATGATCTACTGTTCCTGAGACAGGAGACTCCATGGCAGTCATTCGCAACGCACGCCAGGACGACGAAGCCGCGCTAGTTCAGATCGGCTTGCTCAGCTGGGAAAAAGCGATGGGCGCCGTTGGCGATCCGTCCAGCATGCGCGAAAGTGCGCTTGCCGCATTCCGCGACTTCGTTTCCTCGTCCTGGCTGACGATTCTCGTGATCGAGGCGCACGGCACGGTCGCCGGCTGGGCGGCCTGCGAGAATCGCGACGACCTGATCACCGACTTCTGGATCGACCCGCAGTTTGAGGGGCAGGGGCTCGGCAAGGCGCTGCTCGCCGATATCGAGGCCGATATCGTTCGTCGCGGGTTCGACAAGGCGCGGGTCGAGACCCATGCGCAGAACGACGGGGCAGTCGGTTTCTTCGAAAAGCAGGGATACAGCGTCCATTGGCTTTCGAGCGCCTACCAGCCGAAGATCGATCGCGATATCCAGTCCATCGGACTGTCGAAGCAACTCGTATCCGACGATCCGGGCACCTACGGGCCGAATTTTTAAACGCCGACGAGCAGCGTCCAGATCGATGCGAGCATTCCGGACACCGCAAGGATCAGCACGATACTCACGCAGACATGTAGCGTGACGATGGCGGCAAGGATGGTCCTGAACGGCTCCTTGTGCGTCTTGTGACGCAACATGCGCTGAGCCGCCACGGCGCCCAGACTTCCGCCGGCAAATGCAAGCAGGAAGAGCGTGGTTTCGCTGACCCGCCAGCGTCCATTCCTGGCGGCCCGCTTATCGATCCAGTAGATGGAAAAGACGACTGCGTTGAAGAGGATGCAGAGAACGAGAAGTGTCAGCGCAAGGTTGAGGGTCATGAACCCCAGCTAACCGCGCTCCGGTTAAGATTCATCCTCGGCGGTATCAGATGTTTCACCCGGCAAGCCTTGGCCTACGCTTGCACCTCGCCAACATTTGCTCTACCCACAAAGCACTTCGAAACTAAGCCCGAACGAGCATAAGATGACCCTAGTTGACGTCCGCACGCCCGATCCGAAACGCTTCATTCCCGGCGCCACTGGCGATTGGGAAGTGATCATCGGCATGGAGGTGCACGCCCAGGTTCTCTCCAATTCAAAACTGTTCTCCGGCGCTTCGACCGAGTTCGGCAAGCCTGCCAATGCCAACGTCTCGCTGGTCGATGCGGCCATGCCCGGCATGCTGCCCGTGATCAACGAGGAATGCGTGCGCCAGGCTGTCCGCACCGGACTTGGTCTGAAGGCGCAGATCAACAACCGTTCGATCTTCGACCGCAAGAACTATTTCTATCCCGACCTGCCGCAGGGCTACCAGATCTCGCAGTTCAAGGATCCGATCGTCGGCGAAGGCCAGATCGTCATCTCGCTCGGCCCCGACCGCCAGGGCCAGTTCGAGGATATCGAGATCGGCATCGAACGCCTGCATCTGGAACAGGATGCCGGCAAGTCGATGCACGATCAGCATCCGACCATGTCCTATGTCGACCTCAACCGGTCCGGCGTGGCACTGATGGAGATCGTCTCGAAGCCCGACATGCGGTCATCCGACGAGGCGAAGGCCTATATGACGAAGCTGCGCTCGATCGTGCGCTATCTCGGCACCTGCGACGGCAACATGGACGAGGGCTCAATGCGCGCCGACGTCAACGTGTCCGTGCGTCGTCCGGGCGAAGGTTTCGGCACACGTTGCGAAATCAAGAACGTCAACTCGATCCGCTTCATCGGCCAGTCGATCGAATACGAAGCCCGTCGCCAGATCGCCATCCTCGAGGACGGCGGCTCGATCGACCAGGAGACCCGTCTCTTTGATCCGGGCAAGGGCGAAACCCGTTCGATGCGCTCCAAGGAAGACGCGCATGACTACCGCTATTTCCCGGATCCGGACCTGCTGCCGCTCGTCTTCGACGACGCGTTCGTGGCAGAGCTTGCCAAGGACCTGCCGGAACTGCCCGACGACAAGAAGGCCCGCTTCGTGACTGGACTTGGCCTTTCGATCTATGACGCCTCGGTTCTGGTGTCTGAGAAGGAAGTGGCAGATTACTTCGAAGGTATGATTGCCGGTGGTGCAAATCCCAAAGCCGCAGCAAACTGGTTAATCAACGAGTATTTTGGTCGTTTGAACGCTGCCGGATTGACCATCTCCACAGGGCCATTTTCTGCTCAATCAAACACGGCGATCGTCTTAATGGTGTCTGACGGCACAATTTCCAGCAAGATGGCAAAAGACTTGGCGGATGAGCTGTGGGTTTCAGTGAGTGTGCCGAACACTACAATTGACGTTCGGGCGTTCGCGGAAGAGCACGGCTTTAAGCAGGTGACCGATACCGGCGCCATCGAAAAAGCCGTGGACGACATCATCGCCGCCAACCCCGATCAGGTTGCCAAGGTACTGGCCAAGCCGACGCTTGCCGGCTGGTTCGTGGGACAGGTGATGAAGTCGACCGGCGGCAAGGCAAATCCGCAGGCCGTCCAGGCTCTGGTCAAGGCCAAGCTGGGCATCGAGGACTAACCTGTTGGTCTACTTCATTCGCACAGCCGGCGACGAGGACGTGGAAAAGATCCGCGTCCTTCTCGCCGAGACGTTTCATCAGTCCTACGACCCGTTCTACGGTGCAGATGCCGTCGAGAAGATGGTGCGCAACTGGCACTCGCCGGTCGCGATCCGCACTAGGCTGATCAAGAAGGATGGCGAGTTTCTCGTCGCCGACGATGGAAGCAAGATCGGCGGCATCGCTTACGCCGCCGTGTATCCAAAAATGGCAAAGACGGTGATGCTGCATCAGCTCTACGTCGCGCCAGCCTGCCAGAATGACGGCATCGGCAGGGATCTGTTTGCCGAAATCGAGACCTGCTTTCCGGATGCGGAAATCATGCGGGTCGAGGTGTCGCTGCCGAATGTGCGTGCCGCCTCCTTCTACCAGCGGCTCGGCTTTGCCGAAGTCGACCGCATGGAGGAATGGGGCGCGCCGAACTCCGGCCTGCCGGCGATCATCATGGAAAAGCGGCTCCAGTCGCTTTAGACGGCTCAGATACGGGAGGGTGACATGGACGGCATCATCATTCGCAGGGCTCGCGAATCGGACCTTTCCCAACTGATCGCAATGTTTGCCGCTGACGATGTCGGTGGTCACGGCGATACGACTGACGCAGACGCCTACGACGATTACCTGCGCGCCTTCAACATGATCGATGCCTCCCAGAACGAGCAGCTTTTCGTTGCCGAGCGGGACGGCGACGTTGTCGGCACGTTCCAGATCCTGTTCAACCGAACGCTGACCGGTCGCGGCTCGCTGTCGATGATTATCGAAGCCGTGCAGACGAGACCCGACATGCGCGGGAAGGGGATCGGCGCGCAGATGATCGGTTACGCGATCGAAGAGGCAAAGCGGCGCGACTGCCGCCTCGTGCAACTGACCTCCAATGCGGCGCGCACGGATGCCCATCGCTTCTACGAGCGGTTGGGTTTTGCCAAGAGCCATGCGGGCTTCAAGATGAAGTTCAAATAGAGGTCTACATCTCGGAAATGCTGGACATCACCGCTGTCTGGCGGCATAAGCGGTGGAGCCAGTTCGACTGGTCACCTGTTTGCCAATCCTATGGACAAGCCCATGAAAAATCTCCTGCTGCAGATCTTCACCTGGTGGAACGGCCAAACCATGGGCACGCGTTTCTTCACCTGGCGCCATGGCAAGAAGGTGGGCGACGATGAATTGGGCAACGTCTATTTCGAAGGTCCGATGACCTCCTGGGGTAAGCCGAAGCGCTGGGTGATCTACAAGGATTACGCCGAAGCCTCCGCGATCCCGCCAGGCTGGCACGGCTGGATGCATTACCGCACCGATACGCCTCCGTCGCAGGAGGATTACAAGGCGCGCGAATGGCAGAAGTCGCACAAGCCGAACCTCACCGGATCGCCGCTTGCATACCGGCCTCAGGGTTCTCTGTCGGCCAATGGTGAACGTCCTCGCGTCACCGGCGACTATGACGCCTGGACGCCCGGCAACTGAGCCTGACTGGCACCTGTTTTAGCCATATTCCACAACTAGTCCTCGATCGGGCATTCCCAGGACGCCTCTTCGAGACGGGACCAATAATGACACGTACCAAGCTTTCCCCACGCACACGATCGATTGGCGCCGTTCTTGCCGTCGTCTCGGTTCTGGCAGGGGGAAGTGCCTCGGCTGCACGGATCGAAAATCCCGTCGCCGTCTTCAACGGCATCGACAAGATCACCGGCCGCATCACCACATTCGACGTCTATCTCAACGAGACGGTGCAGTATGGCGCGCTTCAGGTGACGCCGAAGGTCTGCTATTCCCGAGACGAAACGGAAGCCCAAAAGATCGACGGGTTTATCGAAGTCGACGAGATCACACTCGACCGCAAGATCCGCCGCATCTTCACCGGTTGGATGTTTGCGGACAGCCCCGGCCTCAACGCCGTCGAGCACCCAATCTATGACGTCTGGCTGACAGGCTGCAAGCAGACTTCCGACGTGCCGGCACCCGCCCGCGCGACCAATTGAAATCAACGATTTCCGGACAGATCAAAATTCGAGATGCGGTGAGTTGACTGCCGCATGCAGCAGCTTGAGATAGTCATCCTTCGGAACGTCGATCGCCCCGAACGTCTTCAGGTGTTCTGTCGTGAACTGCGTATCGAGCAGCTCGAACCCCTTGGCCTTCATCCGTTCCACCAGATGCACGAGGCAGATCTTGGACGCGTCGGTTCGGCGCGAAAACATGCTCTCGCCGAAGAAAGCAGCGCCAAGCGAAACGCCGTAAAGCCCGCCGACGAGTTCATCGCCGTCATAAGCCTCGACGCTATGGGCATGGCCCATGTGGTGGAGTTCGCGATAGAGCTTGCGGATCGTCTCGTTGATCCAGGTGCTCGGCCGGTCATCGGCCGGTTGCGCGCAAAGCGCGATGACGCCCTCAAAGTCGGTGTCGAAACGGATGTCGAAGGGTTTTTTGCGGACCGTTTTCTGCAGGCTCTTGGAGACGTGAAAAGCGTCGAGCGGCAGGATACCCCGCATCTCGGGATCGACCCAGAATATCTCCGGATCATCGGCGGCTTCCGCCATCGGGAAAAGCCCGATGGAATAGGCTCGCAACAGAATTTCCGGGGTTATTGCCGGGTAATATTTGCCACGACGCCCTGCCATCGGTCTCCTTGATCCGGCCATCGCATTCCGCGCCTCATCTGGCGCGGAATGGTCGACAGCATCTTATGAACCGCTAACGGATCGTGTTGATCCGGTAGGTAGCGTCTAGTGAGACTTGTCGCCGGCCAGATGGTTTTCCAGCCAGTGAATATCGTAATTGCCGCTCAAGATATCCGGATTGTCCACCAGTTCCTGGAAGAGGGGAAGCGTGGTCTTGATACCATCCACGACGAACTCGTCCAGCACGCGGCGAAGGCGCATCATGCATTCGGCGCGGGTGCGTCCATGCACGATAAGCTTGCCGATAAGGCTGTCGTAGTAAGGCGGGATCTTGTAGCCGGCATAGGCACCCGAATCGACGCGAACGCCGAGACCGCCGGGAGCATGGAAATGCGTGATCGTGCCAGGCGACGGAACGAAGGTCCGTGGATCCTCGGCATTGATGCGGCACTCGATCGCATGGCCCTGGAACTGGATCTCGTCCTGGGTCACGGACAGGCCGTTTCCGGAGGCAACGCGGATCTGCTCGTGAACCAGGTCGATATTGGTGATCGCTTCGGTGATCGGATGCTCGACCTGAAGACGGGTGTTCATTTCGATGAAATAGAACTCGCCGTTTTCGTAGAGGAACTCGACCGTACCGGCGCCGCGATACTTCATCTTCTTCATGGCGTCGGCGCAGATCTGGCCGATCTTCATGCGCTGTTCGACATCGAGGGCCGGCGAATTGGCTTCTTCCCAGACCTTCTGGTGGCGGCGCTGCAGCGAGCAGTCGCGTTCACCCAGATGAATGGCATTGCCTTCGCCATCACCGACGACCTGGATCTCGATATGCCGCGGCTTGCCGAGATACTTTTCCATGTAGACGGCATCGTTGCCGAAAGCTGCGAGCGCTTCGGAACGGGCCGTGGACACGGCCTCCTCGAGCTCGGCCTCGGTCTTTGCCACCTTCATGCCGCGGCCACCACCGCCAGCGGTCGCCTTGATCAGCACCGGGAAACCGATTTCGCGGGCAATTTCGAGCGCGTTCTCAGGCAGAACTTCGCCGGGCGAACCCGGAACGACCGGAATGCCAAGCTCCACTGCCGTCTTCTTGGCAGTGATCTTGTCGCCCATCAGCCGGATATGCTCGGCGGTCGGTCCGATAAAGGTGATGCCGTGCGCTTCCAAGATATCCGCGAACTTGGCGTTCTCGGACAGGAAGCCGTAACCGGGATGAACGGCGTCGGCACCGGTGATTTCGCAGGCGGCAACGATCTGGTGGATGTTCAGATAGCTGTCACGCGAAGGCGGCGGGCCGATGCAGACGCTCTCGTCGGCGAGGCGCACATGCATCGCATCCGAATCGGCCGTCGAGTGAACGGCGACGGTCGCGATGCCGAGTTCCTTGCAGGCGCGCAGGACGCGAAGTGCAATCTCGCCGCGGTTGGCTATGAGGATTTTCGAGATCATGAGATCGCCTTACTCGATGATGACGAGCGGCTGGCCATATTCGACAGGCTGCCCGTCTGTGACCAGGATTTCCGTAACCTTGCCGGACTTCGGCGAGGGGATCTGGTTCATCGTCTTCATGGCTTCGATGATGACGAGGGTCTGGCCTTCCTTCACGGTCGCGCCGACTTCGACGAAATTGCGCGAACCGGGAGCAGGTGCCAGGTAGACGGTGCCAACCATCGGAGCGGTGAGCGCGTTCTTGAGGTCCGGGCCGGCTACGGCAGCGGGTGCTGCAGCGGCGGCAGGGGCGGCCGCAAGGGCAGGCGCGGCTGCAATCGGAGCCTGAACGTACTGGGGAGTGCCTGCGCGTGAAACACGGATGCGCAGGTCATCCTGCTCAACTTCGATCTCGGTGAGATCGGTGTCGTTGAGGATGTTCGCGAGATCGCGGATCAGTCCCTTGTCGATACCGGCTTTCTTCTCAGACATGGCAAACCCTACTGTTTTGTTATGTTGTCAGGCGATGGTGGTCTTCAAGGCGTGCAGCGCTAGCACGTAGCTCTGCGTGCCGAACCCGCAGATGATACCCTTGCAGGCCGGTGCAATCATGGAATGGTGGCGGAATTCCTCCCGCGCATGCACATTCGAGATATGAAGTTCCACCACCGGTACGGAAATGGCCTTGATCGCATCGTGAAGGGCGATCGAGGTATGGGTAAAGGCGCCGGCATTGATGGCGACACCGGAAGCCCGCTCGCCGGCCTCATGCATCCAATCAATGAGCACGCCCTCGTGATTGCTCTGGCGAAACTCGACAGTCAGTCCGAGTTCGGCAGCAACGGCCGCACATTCCTGCTCGACATCGGCCAAGGTCTTGCCGCCGTAGATGCCAGGTTCGCGTTTTCCCAACATGTTGAGGTTGGGACCGTTGAGGACGAAAATCGGTTTGCTCATCGAGATAACTATTTGTTCCACCCAGAATTCAGCGGCCACGTATAAACCGCTGGGACGGCAAGGGAAAGCCCCTGACGCGCCTAAACGCCATGCATCCACCGGCGAACGGGCAAGAATGCAGCATCCCGCTCGAAATCTCGGCCGTCAGCAGCTGGCCTTTCCGCAAGCGCGCACATTGGCGACCTTTTCCTCGATCGTATCGAGGCCAACAGCACCGAACACGGCCTCGTCTCCGACAACATAAGTCGGCGTGCCGGTGATGCCGATCGCGGTGGCCAACTGATAGGCCTGGCGTACGAGATCGTCGTTGGGATTGTCCTTCATCGACTTCCGCAGTGCTGCTCCGTCGATCCCAAGCGCGGTGGCGACAGAGAGCGCGGTCTCTTCGGACGCGTGCTCGCGGCTGCCGAGCAGCGTGCGGTGGAACTCGGCATACTTTGTCGGGGCGACCAGACGCACCGCATTGGCAACCTTGTGCGCGGCAATCGAGTCCGGGCCGAGGATCGGGAATTCCTTCAGCACGAAGCGGACGTTCTTGTCCTTCTTGAGAATGGTGTCCATGTCGGCCAGCGCATGCTTGCAGTAGCCGCAATTGTAATCGAAGAATTCAACGACCGTGACGTCGCCCTTCGGATTGCCAAGCGTGATGTCGGTGGGGGAGGCAAAGATCGCCTCCTTGTTGGCCGCGACCGCCTTGGTGGACTGGTCGACGCGCTGGTTCTGCTGCTTGGCCTCCAGCGCGTTCTGGACCTCGATCATCACTTCCGGGTTCTGGATAAGATATTCCCGGATGAATTCGCCCATCTCCTTCTTCTGCTGGTCATCCAGGGCAAAGGCCGGAACGGCAAACGCCGTTGCGGCCAGCATCGAACCGGCAGCAAGCGTCTTCAGTATCGGGTTGAGAAGGCGGGTCATTCGTTTCCTCGTCGGTCTGTTGGGCGTGGCTTCGCGCGAAACGCCGCACCATCATGTCTGTTTGCGCCAAAACTAAGCCAGCGTGGCGCGAGGCGATAGAGTAAAAACGGCAGGGGTGCCCGGGACTGCGCAACAGTGGCCGACTCCGCAGGGCAGGCGGTACAAAAAGCACTTGCAATCAAAGCCTTAGATCCGTTTCCGGAATCAATCAGCAAGCGACTTGAATCATTTTCTGAGGACATGCCGCAGACAAAAAAACGGCCGCGTCAAGCGCGGCCGTTTCGATTTCTAGGATGGGTTACGGCTCAAAAGAAGCCGCGCTTCTGCCACCAGCCGCCCTTTTTGGGCTTGGCCGGATCGCCGTCGCTCTCGGTCGCTGCCTTGGCAGGATCGGAGCTCTTCACCACCGCTTCGCTGGACGAAGAGATGTTGGAGGCGCGGTTCGCGCGGGCAGGCTTCGAGTCGTCCGAATCGTCGGCAGCGACAGCCTGTGGAGCAGGCTCTGCGACCGGCGCGGCTTCTTCGGCCTGCGGGGCTTCTGCGATAGGTGAGGCTTCAGCGGCCGGCGTATCTTCAGGGGCCTCGGCAGGTGTCTGTTCGCCAAGGGCTGCATCGACCTGTTCGACGATCGCTGCGACCGGAGCTTCCACCGGAAGTTCGACCGGGGCAGGAGCCGGAGCTTCGGCAGCAGTCTCGACGACGGCATCAGGTTCGGCAACAGCCTCAACTTCGGACGAAACCTCTTCCGTCTTGGAAGACGCCTTGCCACGGCGCGAACGGCGTGGCTTGGGCGCAGGCTCGACCGGCGCTGCAGCAACGTCAACTGGCGCAGCTTCGGTTTCAGAACCGACATCAGCACCCGCGTCAGCAGCGACCGTCTCGGCCGGACCGGCTTCGGAACCGTCACCAGCGTCTGCGGTTTCGGTCTCGTCGTCGGACGCGTTCAGCTCCTGACCGTCTTCGGTCCGGTTGCGACGTCCCCCACGCTTCCCGCGACGACGGCGCTTGCGGCGCGAGTTCTCATCCGAGTCGTCGCCGTCTGCGACAGGCGCAGTTCCGTCGGCAGCAACTGCTTCGTTCTCGTCGCCGTCTTCATCGTCTTCGTCATCGGCACCCGATTCGGCATCGCTTGCGGTGTCGAGCGTCTGGCCTTCGCCATTCTTCTCGCCGTTGCGGTTGCGACGACGCCGGCGACGCTTGCGCTTGCGGCCGTTCTGATCATCGCCTTCGGTCCGCTCGCGGTCCTGCTTGGCGGCAGGCGCAGCAGCGACGATCTCCTCGTCTTCTTCCTCTTCATCAACCTCGATGATGATGTCGTCGTCCTCGTCTTCAACGGGGATCGCCGCAAACTGCATCAGGCTTTCGATCTTGACCGGGTTCTCGACGGCTTCGCCGCGATCGATCGCGAAATGGTTGGAGCCGATGGTGACGTCGGATTCGATGAAGATCGACACACCGAAGCGGTTCTCGTAATCCACAACGCTGCCGCGCTTATGGTTGAGCAGGAAGAGCGCGATGTCAGGCGTGGTCCGCACGGTGATGTCGTGCGTGGTGTTCTTAAGCAGGTATTCCTCGACGCCGCGCAGAACATGCAGCGCAACCGACGACTGCGAGCGCACATGACCTGTGCCGCCGCAATGCGAGCAGATCTGCGTGGTCGATTCGAGAACCGATGCGCGGATACGCTGGCGCGACATTTCGAGCAGGCCGAAATGCGAGATACGGCCGACCTGGATGCGGGCGCGGTCGTTCTTGAGGCAATCCTTCAGCTTCTTCTCGACAGCGCGGTTGTTGCGCTTTTCTTCCATGTCGATGAAGTCGATGACGATCAGACCGGCAAGGTCGCGCAGGCGAAGCTGACGAGCCACTTCCTCGGCGGCTTCCAGGTTCGTCTGGAGTGCTGTGTCTTCGATCGAATGTTCGCGAGTCGAACGACCGGAGTTCACGTCGACTGCAACCAAAGCTTCGGTCTGGTTGATGATGAGATAGCCACCGGACTTCAGCGTCACCTGCGGCTGCAGCATGCGGTCGAGCTGTGCCTCGATGCCCGAACGGGAAAAGATCGGGTGAAGGTCGCGGTAGGGCTGAACCACCTTGGCATGGCTCGGCATCAGCATCTTCATGAAGTCTTTCGCTTCACGATAGCCTTCTTCGCCGGAGACGATGACCTCGTTGATGTCCTTATTATAAAGGTCGCGGATCGAGCGCTTGATCAGCGAGCCTTCCTCGTAAACGAGGCAAGGTGCGGTCGAGGCGAGCGTCAGCGTACGGACGTTCTCCCAGAGGCGCATCAGATATTCAAAGTCGCGCTTGATTTCGACGCGGGTGCGGTTGGCACCGGCGGTGCGCAGGATGACGCCCATGCCCTGCGGCACGTCCAATTCGCGAGCGACTTCCTTCAGACGCTTGCGGTCCGTCGGCTGGGTGATCTTGCGGGAAATGCCGCCGCCACGTGCCGTGTTCGGCATCAGAACCGAGTAGCGGCCTGCGAGCGACAGATAGGTCGTGAGAGCTGCGCCCTTGTTGCCGCGCTCTTCCTTGGCGACCTGCACGAGCAGGATCTGGCGACGCTTGATGACTTCCTGGATGCGATACTGCTTGCGCGGCTTGCGCTGGATGCGATCCGGAACCTCTTCCATGGCGTCTTCGGCGCCAACGGATTCGATCTCTTCCTTCTCATGGTGATCGTCGTCGTCACCATCATCATCGTCGTCGTTCCCGCCACGCCCACCGGCATCCTCGGAAATCGAATCGGTGTCGACCATTGCGGCCATCTCGCCGGGCTTTGAACCCTCGTCGTCGGAAGACGGGTTTTCGTCGGAGGAGGGCGCTTCTTCTTCGGAGACAGTTTCAGTAGCTGGCGCATCTTCCGCAGTCGGCTCGACAACCTTCTTGCGCGAGCGGGTGCGCTTCGGCTTGGCCTTCTTCTCGGCCACGTCTGCAACCGGTGCGTCCTCGGGAGCTGGAGCGTCTTCAACTGCAGCTTCAACCGGTTCTTCTACGGCGTTGACAGGGACGATGCCGACATCCGGCTGGTCCTGCTGGGAGAGATCGACCACCGGATCGCCAGGATCCGCCGAATCAGCTTCCGCAATGCGGCGCTGGTCTTCAGCTTCCTGCTGCATCAGCGCCTGCCGGTCGGCCAGCGGTATCTGGTAATAGTCGGGGTGGATTTCCGCAAAAGCCAGGAAGCCGTGGCGGTTGCCACCGTAATCGACGAACGCGGCCTGTAGCGACGGCTCAACGCGCGTCACTTTGGCCAGATAGATATTGCCCCGGATCTGTTTCTTGTGTTCCGATTCAAAATCGAATTCTTCAATACGGTTGCCGCGTACAACGACTACCCGCGTCTCCTCTTCGTGAGACGCGTCGATAAGCATTTTGTCTGCCATGTAAATTCTGCTCCTCGGCGCCGAGCAAATGCACAAAAGCCTGCCGCGAGGATTTCCCCGACAACAGGCTTGTCATGCGAAATGGTCGTTCCGCCGGATAAAAAGGATCCCGTCGGGTGGGATTGTGCGGGCAACCGGAAAGAAGACGGAGCCAAAGGCGTCCCTGATCTCTCCCGGTTCTGAAAATTGTGCCGCGCCATCAAAAACCAAACGAGAATGACTTTACCATAGGCCCCAAACGGGGCCCGATGAATTTGCTCCAATGAGATTTGCTCGATGGAGCGGTGGGTGGCATGCCACCCGATATGTTTCCGGCCACCGCCGGGCGGATCGTGTATCAGGATGAAGCGTAGCGACGGCGGATGTCTGTCGGTCCATGGCGCCAGATCATTATCAGCTGGCAGCCTATCGGCAGACTATCCCGTCAACACTTCAACCTTCGCTCGCGTTGTATGGTTTATCTGTCACAATAGCAAGGGAAAAGCCGCCTTTGCCATATTGTCGATCGAATTGCCATTCTATGCAAAAACAACGGGCGGACGAGATGATTCGCATCCGATCTGCATGAAATTGCTATGTTAAAAACATGCGGCTGCAGCGGCTGCCGTTGCTGCATTCCGAATGTGCGAAGTCAGGTTAGGGGACTTATGTGAGGGTGGGCAAACCGACGGGTGCGTTGCGTGTATCACATGAGACGTCCAGATACGATTTCGCGACCGGTGCAACCGGTGTCGTAAGGCGAATCGCTTTTGGTTTGGTCATGTTGCTTGCTGGGGCAGCGTTGGCGCCTGCGATGGCGGCAACCACGAAGCCAATCCTCGCATTCGGAGCCCGCATTGCCGGCGACGCGGCACGCAGCCGCATTGTCATCGACTTCGAATCGAAGCCTGAGTTTTCAGTGCACTATGTTGGCGGCCCCGAACGCGTCATTGTCGACCTCTCGGCGACCGCCTTCGGGTTTCCGCCCGAAGATCTATCGCCGCGCGGTCTGTTCAAGGATATCCGCTTCGGCACCATGGATGAACAGAGCGCCCGGATCGTGCTGACCACCAACCGGCCAGTGAAGCTCTCGACAGCGGATGTTCGGCCGGGGGAGAACGGCGTCTGGCGTCTCGTCCTCGATGCCGAGGTCGTCTCGAAGGAAGAGTTTGCCGTTCTCCTGAAAGGCCAGGACTGGCGCGCCACGACGCAAACTGACTCGGAGCCGACGCCACTGATGGCCGACGACGGCGTTTTCACCGTTGCGGTTGATGCAGGCCATGGCGGGATTGATGCCGGCGCGACTGCGTTGACGACGAAGACGCAGGAAAAGGTCATCACCCTCGATTTCGCAAAGACGCTTGCCGAGCGCCTGAACCGGCTATCCGGCGTGAAGGCATTTCTGACGCGTGACGACGACACGTTTCTTTCGCTGTCCGAGCGGGTGGCGACGGCGCGGGAACATCGCGCCGACCTGTTCATATCCCTTCACGCCGATACGCTGACGCAAAAGGATATCCGCGGCGCCACCGTCTATACCCTCTCCGACAAGGCATCGGACCGGATGGCGGAAAACCTTGCGGCGCGAGAAAACTTTTCTGACCAGCTCGCCGGCTACAGCATTCAGAACGGACCGTCGGACGTGGCGGATATCCTTCTCGACCTGACGCGGCGCGAGACCCAGGCCTTCTCGATCGCCATGGCGGACAATGTCGTCAAGTCGTTCGAGGGCCAGATCGGGCTTATCAACAACCCGCATCGGCAGGCAAGCTTCCAGGTGCTGCGGGCGCCGGATATTCCCTCCGTCCTGCTCGAACTGGGTTTTCTGTCCAATCAGGAAGACGAAAAACTTCTGCTCGATCAGAACTGGCGCAACCGGATCGCAGACCTGATTGCCGCAGCCGTCGATCGGTATCGCGGTCACTCTGTCGCCAACGGCGGGTGAGGGGAGTGCTGCGTCCCATGCGGCGTGGCTGACGTGCAACAACGGCCCGGGAATATCCCCGTATACAAGCTAAGTTGCGGAAATACCTTGGTTGAAGCCCTATTTTACGCACATTCAGACGGTTACACCCTGCTGCACGAGGCAGGGCGGATAACGCGCCTTTTATCCTCGACGCCTTGCGCTGGCGTAATCACCGTGCAAAACGCCGAGAACCATGCGATGTTGCGCCTTGCGCAGCAACCCGAAAGCCGAACGGTAGCTTCGACATGATCAGATTGATTGGATACTTCTTTGGAATGGCCTGCGTCCTTTTTCTGGGCGTTGCTGCAGCGGTTGCCATCTATTTGAATGGTGTATCCAAGGATTTGCCCGATTATGCGGTCCTTGCTGCCTATGAGCCTCCGGTTGCCACACGTGTCCACGCCGGCAACGGTGCACTGGTCACGGAATATGCGCGCGAGCGTCGCTTGTTCCTCCCCATCCAGGCTATCCCCGACCGGGTCAAGGCGGCCTTCCTGTCTGCCGAAGACAAGAATTTCTACAACCATCCCGGCGTCGATATCTTCGGCCTTGGCCGCGCGGTTGTGAACAATCTCCAGAACTTCGGCTCAGGCCGTCGTCCGGAAGGTGCGTCTACGATCACCCAGCAGGTGGCAAAGAACTTCCTTCTGTCGGCAGACCAGACGATGGACCGCAAGGTCAAGGAAGCGATCCTGTCGTTCCGCATCGAACAGGCCTACTCGAAGGACAAGATCCTCGAGCTCTACCTCAACGAGATCTTCTTCGGCCTTAACTCCTATGGCATCGCCGGTGCGGCGCTGACCTATTTCGACAAGTCGGTGACGGAACTGACGACGGCGGAAGCAGCCTATCTCGCGGCGCTGCCGAAGGGCCCCAACAACTATCATCCGTTCCGCCATCAGCAGGCAGCGCTTGATCGCCGCAACTGGGTTGTCGATCGCATGGCGGAAAACGGCTACATTACCCAGATGGACGCCGACGATGCCAAGACCCAGCCGCTTGGCGTCAAGCAGCGCCGGAGTGGTACGCATCTGTTCGCGTCCGACTATTTCTCCGAAGAGGTGCGTCGCCAGATCATTGGCCGTTATGGCGACAAGTCGCTCTATGAAGGTGGCCTGTCCGTCCGCACCTCGATCAATCCCGAGCTTCAGCTTGCTGCGCGCGCCGCGCTGCAGAACGGGCTTCTTGATTACGACGAACGCCGCGGTTTTCAGGGCCCGGTGACCACGGTCGACATTTCACCCGATTGGGGTGTCTCGCTTGCCAAGGCGATCACCGACGGCAAGGCGCCTGACCTGCGCGATGTCCCGGAATGGCAGCTTGCCGTCGTGATCAGCGCGTCCGCCAAGTCCGCCGAGATCGGTTTGCGTCCCGCTGCCGATGGTGGCGGCAAAGTGACCGAAGAGCGCGTGACGGGAACAATCCCCGCGGACGCAATGAAATGGGCCTATCGCGACGCCAAGGGTTCTCGCCGGACGGCGAAAGGTCCCGATGGCGTGCTGAGCCCAGGCGACGTCGTCTACGTCGAGCCGATCAATGAAGAAGCCAAGACCTTCCGGCTGCGTCAGCCTCCGAAGGTCCAGGGCGGCTTTGTCGCGATGGACCCGAATACCGGCCGCGTTCTCGCCATGGTCGGCGGCTTCTCTTACGCACAGTCGGAGTTCAACCGCGCAACCCAGGCGATGCGTCAGCCAGGTTCGTCATTCAAGCCCTTCGTCTATTCTGCAGCGCTCGACAACGGATATACCCCGGCATCGGTTGTGCTTGACGCGCCGATCGAGATCGTCACCGGCGGCCAGGTCTGGCGCCCGTCGAACTACGGCGACAAGGACGGCAACGGCCCGGCAACGCTGCGCACCGGCATCGAAAAGTCGCGCAACCAGATGACTGTCCGTCTGGCGCAGGACATGGGCATGGAACTGGTCGCCGAATATGCCGAACGCTTCGGCATCTACGACAAGATGCTGCCTGTTCTGGCCATGTCGCTCGGTTCCGGCGAAACGACCGTGATGCGGATGGTATCCGCCTATGCGGTCATCGCCAACGGCGGCAAGCAGATCAAGCCGACCGTGATCGACCGCATCCAGGATCGTTACGGCAAGACCATTTTCCGCCATGAGGAGCGCACCTGCGAAGGCTGCAATGCCAACAGTTGGGCGAACCAGGAAGAGCCGGTTCTGGCCGACAACCGCGAGCAGGTTCTCGATCCGATGACCGCCTACCAGATCACCTCGATGATGGAAGGCGTCGTGCAGCGCGGCAGCGCGGCCGGCAAGATCCATCTGACCGACCGCCCGGTCGCCGGAAAGACCGGAACGACCAATGACGAGAAGGACGCCTGGTTCGTCGGCTTCACGCCGAACATCGTGGCCGGCCTTTATATCGGCTTCGACACACCGGCTCCGCTCGGACGCGGCAGCACGGGGGGCGGACTTGCAGCGCCCATCTTCGGTCAGTTCATCGAAGCGGCGGCAAAGCATATGCCGGCTGAAAAATTCCTGGTGCCGGAAGGCATGCAGTTCGTCGCTGTCAACCGCAAGACGGGCATGATGGCCATGGAAGGCGAGCCGGATACGATCACCGAAGCCTTCAAGCCCGGAACCGGTCCGGCCGATGTCTTCCAGGTCATCGGTGGCGGCGAATACATGACGCAGGACCAGATCCTGGACTCCTCGCCACAGGCACAGCAGGCCATCACGTCCGGTGCCTCCGGCCTGTTTTGATCCTCATACTGACGTCCTCTGGGACATCGTCGCGCCGGCCCGGGGTTTACTTCCGGGGCCGGCGCAACTATGTCCACCGCAACTTCGGTCAACAACGAAAAGACGAGAGAAGCATTACGCCATGCGCGCGGAAATCATCAACGTAACCGACGAAATCAAGCAGGCCATAAGCCTGCTGAGGAGGCATCTTTGACTGGGATCAGGCGGTAAGACGACTGGACTGGTTGAACAACAAGGCAGAGGATCCAAACCTCTGGAACGACGCCTCCGAAGCGCAGAAGCTGATGCGCGAGCGTCAGCAGCTGGATGACAGCATCAACGGCGTGCGAGCGCTCGATCAGCAGCTCAACGACAATGTCGAACTCATCGCGATGGGGGAAGACGAGGGCGACGACTCGATCGTTAAAGAGGCCGAGGAAGCGCTGAAGACGTTGCGCACTGAAGCCAACCGCCGTCAGGTGGAAGCGATGCTTTCGGGCGAAGCAGACAGCAACGATACCTATGTCGAAGTGCACTCCGGTGCCGGTGGCACGGAAAGCCAGGACTGGGCGAACATTCTGCTGCGCATGTACACCCGCTGGGCCGAGCGCCAGGGCTACAAGGTCGAGCTCTTGGAAGTGCACGATGGCGAAGAGGCAGGCATCAAGTCCGCGACCATACTCGTCAAGGGACACAATGCGTTCGGCTGGTTGAAGACCGAGTCGGGCGTCCATCGCCTGGTGCGCATTTCGCCCTACGACAGCGCGGCACGCCGCCACACGTCGTTCTCGTCGATCTGGGTCTATCCTGTGGTCGACGACTCGATCAACATCGAGATCAACGAGAGCGATTGCCGCATCGACACCTATCGTTCGTCGGGTGCCGGCGGGCAGCACGTCAACACCACCGACTCGGCCGTGCGTATCACGCACATTCCGTCCGGTATCGTCGTCGCCTGCCAGCAGGAACGCTCGCAGCACAAGAACCGCGCCAAGGCGTGGGACATGCTACGCGCCCGTATGTACGAAGCGGAACTGATGAAGCGCGAAGCGGCCGCCAATGCGGAAGCCGCTTCGAAGAGCGACATCGGCTGGGGCCACCAGATCCGCTCCTACGTTCTGCAGCCATACCAGCTGGTGAAGGACCTGCGCACCGGTGTCGAAAGCACGGCACCCAGCGACGTTCTCGACGGCGAACTCAACGAGTTCATGGAAGCTGCCCTTGCACACCGCATCAGCGGCAAGCCCGATCTTGGCGCCGACGCCGAGTAAGGTTTGGACGCATCACGAATCACAAACGGCCGGATCTCGCGATCCGGCCGTTTGCGTTTCTTGGGGGTGGTCGTCAGTCGTTGAACTGCTCGGCCAAGATCCGGTCAGACCAGGAATGGTCGGAATCCGATAGAAGCCGTGCCGTCAGTTCAGTCGATTGCGCGATGCGGATATGGATGACGGATTTCACCTCGGTATTGTCGGCGACCGCGTTGACCGGCCGCTTTTCCGGCTCAAGAATTTCGATATCGACGCAGACCCGGTTCGGCAGAAGCGCCCCGCGCCAGCGCCGCGGACGAAACGCGCTGACGGGAGTCATCGCCAGAAGCGGCGCCTCCAGCGGCAGGATCGGCCCGTGCGCCGACAGATTGTAGGCGGTGGAGCCGGCGGGCGTCGCGACCATCAGGCCGTCGCAGATCAGTTCCTCCAGCCTTGTGTGCCCATCGACCACCACCTTCAGCTTCGCGGCCTGATAGGATTGGCGGAACAGGTAGACCTCGTTGATCGCGAGCGAGTGGGATATCGCACCCCAAGCATCGGTCGCCGTCATCTTTAGCGGGTGAAACTCGTTTTCCACGGCACGCGCGATTCGGTCGGGAAGATCGACCGTTTCGAAATCGTTCATCAGAAAGCCGACCGAGCCTCGGTTCATGCCGTAGACCCTTTTGCCGATATGCATGGTCTCGTGCAGCGTTTGCAGCATGAGCCCGTCACCACCCAAGGCCACGACCACGTCGGCCTCCACCAGGGGAACGTTTCCATAAAGCCGGGTCAGCTCGTCAAACGCTGCCTCGGCATCGGGTGCCGTTGAGGCGATGAATGCGAGCTTTTCGGTCGCGATCGACATGGGAAGGCCTTTGGTGTGACGCGGACATGCGCCCAGGGAATACAAGTCTGAAACACCGCATCGTCAACATACGGCTTCCAGCAGGTAGCTATAGGAGAAACGACAGGACGAACAAGCCGCTTCCGTGCAGCGTCGGTACTTCGTCAGCCATTCCGGCTGCGGGTAGACCACGAGTATCTCGTTTCTCGAAAGTGTTTATCGCGATCAACGGAATTTTCGCTTTACACGAAATCAGAATCTGGTAATTCCACCCCCAGAAGTGCCCTTGTAGCTCAGTTGGTAGAGCACCTGATTTGTAATCAGGGGGTCACGAGTTCGAACCTTGTCGGGGGCACCACTTCTATCCCATTCATTTTGATCGGTTGATCATGCTTTTCTCGGGCTGAGGAAAGCAGGGTGTGACGCACGTCGCTCCGTTGTCTTTCCGGCATCTCTTCTCGTGCCGGCCAATCCTTGCAACATGGAATGCGCTCTGTCAGGATCTCTTAAATTTAAGGGGAGACTGATGGGAAAAGTCTTGATGTGGATTGGCTGGATCGGGATCGTTCTGGTGGTTTGCGCCCTCGTGGCGCTGATGGCCAGCGCCGGGCAGGGGTCCTATGCCCTGCTCGCGCTCTTGGCAGCACTGCCTTGGGCGGCACCCGCCTTCATCGGCTCTGTGCTCGTCGCAGCGTTTGGCAGCATGCTTTTGCAGCTCAATGCGATCCGAGCAGCAACCGAAAGACAGGCCGAACTCTTCGCTCAGTTACTGGACGGCAAGAAGAAGCGTGACGCAGCGGTTGAGGCCTGACGGAAACGTCAATGCATCCTTCGTGCGTCGCTATCTCGCGTTTTCAAAACCATCCGTTTGACGGTTCGCTGCTCAGTAAGCTTCCAACGAACCTCCGGGGCGTCGGGTCTGAGGGCGAAGCAACAGAAAAAGCCGCCTCGACGAATCGGGCGGCTGTCTCTTTAGAGTATGGCAGTTGTGGAAGGGTAGTTCTTACTTATCCATGTCCTGTGCCATCTTGTAGTGATGCTCGAGGGCCGGAAGTGTCTTCGCGGCAAAGGCCTTTAGATCGGCATTTTCACCTTCTTCAGCGTAGCGCTTGAAGAGGTCTACCGCGTCTTCATGTGCTTCGACCTGATCGTCGAAATATTCCTCGATGAAATCGGCACCTTCAAGCTTTGCCAGCTCGTCGACATCTTCCTTGTCATCTTCGGTCAATGCCGTGACAGGATTGCCCTGGACCTTGCCGCTGTCGATCAGCGCCTTGAGTTCGGCAGAAGCCTTTTCATGGTCTGTAATCATCTGCTGCGCAAATTTCTTGGTGGCGTCGTCGCCCTTGGTCAGTGCGAGCTTGCTCGACTCGATCTCGTACATACCGCTCGCAGACGCCTGCATGATAAAGTCTGCGGTGGTCGGAGCGCGACCCAGAACCGAGTTTGCGCCGGTGCTTTCTGCAGCCGACTGCGCGAAAGCTGCCGTTGCGGTCATGAGAAATGCTGCGGTGAGAATTGTTTTTTTCATGGTCGGTATCTCCTGTGAGCCCTACCAACCCATGGAAATCAAAGAGGTTCCGCAAAGATTTTTCAACGTGGTACTTGATCTGATTGAGATAAAGCGTCGAAGCGAGGGGATGACGAAGGCGGCCATTGCGCGTTAACGAACCTGAATGGCAGACAACGGGATATTACGGATTCCGTCAGGATTCGTAGTCTAGCATAAGCACAGCAATCCGCGGCGATTCTCATGCCAGGAGCGGACCGGAGGAAACGGATGCCCACATTCTACGGCAACGATTACGACAACACCGTCTACCAGGATGATTACGATTCTGATCTCACCGTCTACACCTATGGCGGCGACGACCGGATCTTCCTCAACCTCGTCGGCAAATACGGTGGTTTCAACACGGTCTATGCAGGCGCTGACGACGATTTGGTGCAAAATTCCTTCGAAGGCGGCAACAAGATCGATCTTGGCTCCGGCAACGACAGCTACGTCGCAACAGGATTTTCGACGTCGAGCAAGCTCTATGATGTCGTCTATGCCGGCAGCGGCAACGACTCTTTCGAAGTCTCCACCTATCACAGCGACTATTACGGCGAGACGGGCAATGACGCCTTCTTCTCGGTCGGCTATCGCAACTATTTCAACGGTGGCTCGGGGACCGATACGATCAGCTATGAGACGCAGGACGAGGATGATGATCTGGCCGGTCTCGGCGTCGCCATCGATCTCGGCAAGGGCTCGGCGCAGACGCTTGGAACCAGTTACAAAGAGACGCTCGTCAGCATCGAGAATGCCATCGGGACCGGTGCGAGCGACAAGATCTACGGCTCATCCGGCGCAAACAAGCTTTGGGGCGATGATGGAAACGACTTGATCGACGGCAAGGGCGGTAATGACACGCTCTACGGCGGCGCCGGTAACGACGACCTCTACGGTGGAAGCGGCAACGACAAGCTTTACGGCGGATCCGGCAACGACCATCTCTATGGTGGATCGGGCGCCGATACGTTCGTGTTCACCTCGATCGCAGACTCCAAGGCAAACAGCAGCCGCGACATCATCCAGGACTTCAGCCGCGCAGAAGACGATTATATCGATCTCCGGTCGATCGATGCGGATACGACCTTCGGCGGCAATCAGTCCTTCGATTTCATCGGTTCGAAAGGCTTTTCGGGCGAGGCGGGCGAGTTGCGCTTTAGCGGCGGCATCGTCTCAGGCGATGTGAACGGCGACGGTTATGCCGACTTCCAGATCAAGATCGCGGGCCAGACCAAAATGTACGACAGCGATTTCTTCCTCTGAGATATCGAGCTGTTTTAGGAAGGCGCTTCTGAAAGGAGGCGCCTTTTTTCGTGGTCGACAGAACTCGTAAACTACAGCGCATCAACCGATGCGCCGGTCGCGATGAAGTCGCCATTGGCGAAATCAGTCTCATCCGATCGACCGACCTTGCCGTACCGGAGCGGCTGTCCGTCGATAGCGCAGGTCTTGCCACCGGCGGCGCGCAGGACCGCATCTCCGGCTGCCGTGTCCCATTCCATCGTCCGGCCGAACCGCGGATAAATGTCGGCGGCACCTTCCGCCAGCAGACCGAATTTCAGCGATGAACCGACGGAAAGGGTTTCGAGGTCGCCGTATTGCGCCAGGAAATCATCCGTTTCGACAGTTCGGTGGGACCGGCTGGCACAGGCGATGGGTCGCCGTGGCATGACGCGGGCACGGATCGCCTGACGGTTTTCGATGGTGAAATCGGGGGCGATCGAGAGCTTGGACGCTTGGTTCTGTGCGCCGCCATAGCCGACGTTGAGCGCCGGAGCATACACGATACCGACAGTCGGAAGTGCGTTTTCGATCAGCGCAATATTGACGGTGAAGTCATCGCGGCCGTTGATGAATTCACGTGTGCCGTCGAGCGGGTCGATCAGGAAGAAACGACCACCGGAAATATCCGGGATCTGCCCGGCGGCGACGGCTTCTTCTGCAACCGCGGGGATCGCCGGCCAATGCTGCGCAAGCGCTTCGAGAATGATCGCTTCCGCGGCTTCGTCGGCCTCCGTCACCGGCGAGTAGTCCGGCTTGTAGTGGGTATGAGCGCCACGGTCACGGATCTCAAGAATCGTGCGGCCTGCATCGAGCGCGATCGTCTCGAATATGGAAAGCATACTCATCATGAAGACGATCTACTGCCTTGCCTTCAGCAGCGCAAGCTCGTCTCGCCTCTACATCACCGTGCCTATGCCATTGGTTGCTGACGACCGACGGCCCAGGAATTGCCAAGGTGCGCATCCGCCGCGGCCGGAAGATCCGATGCTCCCCGGCGAAGCTGGGGCCGCAGCACGCCCGCGGCGCGTCGGGCGCCGAGCCGTGCAATCATGCTGATCGTCCGCGAGAGCTCTGCCAATAACTCACGCATGCAGGGTGTATGTGGGCTGGCCGGCCCAGCCCCCGATCCCGCGGAATACGGCTCGCTCCAGCTAATCACCGGGTGGTGATAGGGCGGGAGTGAACCCGGTTCGCCAGCATCGGGCTCGGTATAAGCAAGGGTAAGCCCGCGTAAGCGGGGCGACTTACTGAGGCGACGCCGGAATGGTGCGAGGGGGGCGAGGCGGTCCGGCGAAATCGGCAGGGTCGCAAGTGAGGCCGGGACGTCTTTGATTGGTTCGGCATCGATATCGGCAAGAAATGTTTGCGGTTGAACATGAAATCCGGCCTCGAATGCGGCCTCAATGAAATCGGCGCGGGCAAGGGCCGCGACGCTTCGGCCCGTCAGCACGTCGCGGCACGCCATCACCGCCGCCATATGCGCTTCTGTGCGTGCGGCCGGCCATCCGCTGAGCAGCATAAGAGCGGCATCCAGCGTGCCTTGCACGATGATCGGCCCCGGTTGGCCGAAGATTTCCAGGATGACAGGTTGCTTCCAAGTCCCGCGATCCATCCAAGCTCTCCCATTTAAGATAATTAGGAAATACTCATATAAAGCTTGCGCCAGGATGGAGCGCAGCGGCCCGACGGTTTTCGTCAGGCCGCTGATGTGATTTCAGGAGATCTTCAGGAGATGCTGCCTTGTCGCGTAAAGTGCAATCGCTGCGGCATTCGAGACGTTGAGCGACTTGATCTCGCCGGGCATGTCGAGCCGGGCCAACGCATTCACCGTTTCGCGGGTCTTCTGGCGCAAGCCCTTGCCCTCGGATCCGAGGACCAGGGCAATCCGCTCACCGGAGAACGTGCCTTCCAGCGGGGCAGGACCTTCCGAATCAAGCCCGATCGTCTGGAAGCCAAGCTTGTGGATCGATTCCAGCGCGTCGGCGAGGTTGGTGATCTGGATATAGGGAATGAGTTCCAGTGCACCGGACGCGGATTTTGCCAGCACGCCTGACTCGGTCGGGCTATGTCTCTGGGTGGTGATGAGAGCGCCTGCGCCGAACGCTACGGCCGATCGCATGACGGCACCGACGTTATGGGGATCCGTTACCTGGTCGAGTACCAGGAGAAGCGGGCTCTCTTTAAGGGCTTCAAGCCGGCGTACGGGCAGGGGCCGCGTTTCCAGCATCACGCCCTGGTGGATCGCCTCGGGACCCAGCACCTTGTCGATATCCTGCGGCGAGACGAACTCGACAGGAAAAGACAGCTCGCTCGATTCGCCGATCTCCAGTCGCATAAAGGCGTTCTGTGTCACCGAAAGCTTGATCAGCTTGCGCTCCGGGTTCTGGATCGCAGCCCGAACCGTATGGAGACCATAGAGCAGCACCTGTTCCGGCTGCAGCTGCGGTGGCGTCCAATCCTTGGCGCCCTTGTTGGATTTGACGCGGCCCTGCTGCGGCGTCGGGATCTCGCCGCGTTCGCGCTTGGTATCGCGAACATTCCGGCGAAGCGTCGCGTAATGGGTGTCGCGGGCGGTTTTGTCTTTAGGATCTTTTGTGCTCATGCTGCCTTATATCGAGGAGCGCGGTTTCGGCAAAGCCCTCCGCTCGAGCCTTCGTCGGATGGCATGACGATATCCAATTTTTTCCTCCTTTTTTCAAAGAGGTCGTGTTGACAGACGGACATGAGGCCGTCATATACGCGGCGCAGACCGAGGGGCGGCAAGCCTGACGGTCAGCAGACTTGGTCTAACGATCCAGACGAATGGAGAGATGCCCGAGTGGTTAAAGGGGACGGACTGTAAATCCGTTGGCTACGCCTACGTTGGTTCAAATCCAACTCTCTCCACCATTCGTCTTCGAGATCGGACCACCCCCGCGGGTATAGCTCAATGGTAGAGCAGCAGCCTTCCAAGCTGAATACGCGGGTTCGATTCCCGCTACCCGCTCCAATATCCCGGACAGATGATTTCTATTTTCGACCGGTTTGATCGATTCAAACATCGCGTCGATTTGTGCTCGTGTCGATCACGTGCGGCACGCTCAAAAACCGGATCGGACGTCGAGATTACGTATCAGACCATCACCATCTCTGCAGCGACCATCTCGGCGGCGGACGGGGAGGGCGACACGCCGAGGCCTTGAAATACAGGCAGATAGAGCGCCATCTTTCGGCCTGCCCCTTGTACGGGGCGGCGGCGTAATTATGTCTTGCGCAATCCTTGGGAAAGCCTTAAACGGCGACACCAAACCCGGTCGCCGGGTCAACCTCTTATGTTCACAGGAAGCATTCAATGGCAAAGAGCAAGTTTGAGCGCAATAAGCCTCACGTCAACATTGGCACGATCGGTCACGTCGACCACGGCAAGACGTCGCTGACTGCGGCGATCACGAAGTACTTCGG
>Ga0213836_100242_pt1 | contig 50022 bp, 48 predicted proteins | sample SWPATP03_FD_160578 | JGI IMG/M metagenome (GOLD analysis project Ga0213836, IMG submission 160578) | Coastal seawater microbial communities from Marineland, Florida, United States - SWPA TP0 #3 | ecosystem: Environmental > Aquatic > Marine > Coastal | place: USA: Florida | collected 2016-08-05
GACGCATATCCGGCATCTGGGCGAGGCCAAGCTCGGCCAGGCGATCTACGCCACACTGCAGATCCTGTCCGTCGACGAAAAGCGCGTCCGATTTTTCTCGACCATTCACGACTCGAAGACTGACGGCATCATCGCGACGGCAGAGCAACTGATGCTGCATGTGGATGCAAGCGCCGGCAAATCCGTTGTCGCTCCTCCGGAAGTGATGGCAAAGCTTGCGCCGATTGCGCAGGCGCATGCCAAGCTAACGTTCCCGGACGGGGCAGGCCGCTCAGTCGGGCAGAAAAATTAGCTCAGCGGAAGCGTTAGGCGGCCGGAACAATAATCGCATCTCCTCTGTTTCTGACAACAAGGAGAGATGCGCCATGACCTACGAGTTAAGGGCCGTCCGAGGCGATCAGATCATTCGGGAAAGTTTCGCAACGGCGCAGGATGCCGTCTCTTCGATCGATGCGTTGCGGGGACAGGGGGTGCGGGTGGAAGTAGCCATCGACAGCACCGCAGTCCAGCCTGATACACTGACGGATTCGGAACGGCTGATCATCGTGAAAGAAGGCCGGAGATCCGCGGCAAGCGGCAACACGCTGGACACCTGCCCTTACACGGATGATCTTGACCGTCGCGCGCTTTGGCTGGAAGGATATCAGGATCCGAGCTGATTGATTTGTCTGCCGGACAATCACACGTATCCTAATAGGGCAAAAATCATGCAGATTCGTGCGTTTAGCGCCGGGGACACCGATGAACTTGCGGGACTGCTCGAGGAAATGCAGGACTATTACGGCGTGTTCTGCCCTCCGCGGGACGCAATCGTCGCGGGGATTCTCAACCGGCCGCTCAATACCGAGATCATCGTCGCCGGAACCAGCCGCGTGATTGGCTTTGCCGCCTTCGCTTCGATCTTTCCCGGTCCCGGCCTGGTGCCGGGCCTGTTCCTCAAAGAGCTTTTCGTGTCAGCTTCCGAGCGGGGCCAAGAGGTTGGTATCAAACTGATGCAGCGGCTTGCAGCGATTGCCGTCGAACGGAAGTTTGGCCGCGTCGATTGGACGGCGGCGCGCACGAACCAGCGGCTTTTGAAGTTCTACGACGACCTTGGCGGCGAGCGGAAGGAAACCCACATCTTCTACCGTCTCGAGGGTGCGAAACTGAACGCGCTGGCTGAACGGAGCTAGCTTAGAAAGCGCCGTCCTATCCAGGAAACACGGAGAGCCAGCACCCTCGCTATGACATTCCTGCCACAGTTTGACCCGCTTTTCCGTTCCGGGCAACTCTTGCTTTGAGCAAAAGAGTTCAGCCGTTGACTTGCAAAAGCCCTCCCGATAATTCCTGATCAAAATAATCATGATTTCTTTTCCGCTTGGTCTGCAGCGGCGGGGCGTCGTGGCAGGAATTTTAGTACGAGGGGAATTTCGCGTGGCGTTTCGGTCAAGACCTTTTCAAGTCAATGGTTTTTCACGGATTTCGATGGGGCGCCGGGTAAGCGCCCAACGGATAGCGCTTCTTTCCAGTGTGGCAATCCTGCTGCCGCTGCAGTCTCTTGCACAGACAGCTGATGCCACCGGCACAACGCTCGCTCCGATTGTGCTCGAAAGCGGTGGCAATGGAGTGGGTCCCGATGCGACGATCGTTGCCAAGGCTTCCCGTTCCAGCAGCAAGACCGATACCCCTCTGCTCGATGCACCCGCTTCGGTTTCCGTCGTGACGGAAGAAGAACTGGAAAAGCGCGGCGTCACGACGCTCGACGAGGCTCTGGCCTATACGCCGGGTGTTTCGACCGACATCTACGGCTCCGACAATCGCTACGATCACTATCTGATCCGCGGGTTCTACTCGACCGGCAACGCGACCTATCGCGACGGTCTGCCGATGTATACGGGTGGCGATTTTACGACCAACCGTATCGAACCCTACGCGATGCAGCGCATCGAAGTGCTGAAGGGTTCCAACTCGTCTCTGTTCGGACTGTCGGGACCGGGTGGTATCGTTAATGCGGTGACCAAGCTTCCGCAGGACGAGAAATTCGGCGAAGTCTACACGACACTCGGCGACGGTCATGTCGAGACTGGAACCGATTTCGGCGGCCCGCTGGATGCAGACGGTATCTGGAGCTATCGTTTGACCGGCAAGTGGCAGAATGCCGACGCAGGGATCGACGAGACCGAAGACGATCGCATCTACGTCGCGCCGGCGCTGACCTGGTCTCCGACCGCGGATACGTCCTTCACGTTTCTGATGGACTACAACAAGCGTGACGGCAGCACGTCTCACGGCATTCCGCTCGGCTCCGGCATCGATTCCGAGACCTATCTCGGCGAGCAAGATTTCGACAACATGGACGTAATCGAGAAGAATATCGGTTACCAGTTCCGCCACGATTTCGGCAATGGTTTCGAGTTCCGCCAGAACGCCAGGTACACCAAACTCGATGTCACATACGAGAGTGTCTACAATTCGGCTGATCCAGCCACGAGCCGGAACGCTCTTGCAGTCTACGGCGAATCCACGCGCTTCCATATCGACAACCAGTTGCAGTACGAGGCGAGCTTTGGTGCCTTCGACAGCCGGACGCTGCTCGGCTTCGACTACGGCCGCGACAGCAACGAGGAAATGCGGTTTGACGGTACTGCACTCGGCATCGGCGATATCCGCAATCCGGTATACTGCGGTCGAAGCTGCGTGTCATTCGGTGCCGGCGTTGCGTCCGAATCCGATCTCACGACCAAGGGTCTCTATATCCAGGAAGAGCTGACCTACGACGATCGGCTGATCTTCACTGTTGGCGGTCGTTATGATCACGCCGAGACAGAAAACACCTCCTACGGGACCTACTCCGACGCGATCGACGAGAATTTTTCGAAGCGCGCCGGTGTGACGTACAAGGCAACAAGCGAAGTATCCGTCTACGCCAACTACTCGGAATCCTTCCTGCCGGTTGCGGCCAATCGCAGCTACTTCATCGGCACCCCTAAACCGCAGGAAGGCAGGCAGTACGAAATCGGCATCAAGTATGAGCCGACCGGCATCGATGCGCTCTTCACGGCGGCACTGTTCGACCTGACGCAGACCAACGTCGCACAATGGGCACCGGACTATTCGGCTCAGTACCAGGTCGGAAAGATCAACGTTCGCGGTCTCGAACTGGAAGCCAAGGTAGCGCTGTCCAATCGGATCAACTTTACCGCCGGATATTCCTACCTGGATGCAGAGATCGAGGAGGATGTCGACCCCACTCTCGTCGGCAACCGGCCGTATCTGGTTCCCAAGCACATGGCGTCGGCATGGTTCGACTACACGCTTCCCGGCAACGGCGCGCGCGGCGATCTGACGCTCGGCGTTGGCGGACGCCTGGTCGGCAGTTCCTATGCCGATAACGCCAACACGGATCCCGTTCCGTCGAGGGTCCTGTTCGACGCAGCCGTGAAATATCAGATCCGCGACAACGTCGCTCTCTCGGCGAACGTCACGAACCTGCTCGATAAGGAATATATCAGCCAGATCGACGGCTTCAGCAACACCGCCTATTACGGCGATCGCCGTACGGTTCTCGCAACGCTGAAATACACTTGGTAACCAGGCTTCGCCTCAATGGGGCACTCGAACTGTGAAACCTGATTATACCAAGACATGACTGTGGAAAGGACCGTTTACAGATGCCTATCTGCCAGACAGCGATCGGCTTCGGTATCGTTGCACCCACGAGACGACAGGTTCTGACGGCTATCGCGTCGGGGTTTGCCGCTGCGGCGACCGGAGGCCTTCCTGGTGTCGCGATGGCGGAAGACGAACTTCGCTTTGTCCATGCCTTCGGTGAAACGGTACTGCCGCAGCCGGCCAGGCGTGTGGTCTCGCTCGGGTACTCCACCCATGATCCTCTCATGGCGCTGGGTGTCGTCCCTGTCGCCACGCGCCAATGGTTCGGAGGCTATCCCTACAACGTCTGGCCTTGGGCCCAGGCGCTGATGGGCGATGCCCAGCCGCAGGTCATCTCGGGTGAAGTGTCAATGGAGATCGTCGCTTCGCTCCAACCGGACCTGATTATCGGCATCGGATCAGGTATCTCGCAGGCCGAATACGATATCCTATCCCAGATTGCGCCTGTCCTGATGCAGGAAAAGGGCGATCTCGCCTATGGCACCACCTGGGACGCCCAGACCCGCGTCATCGGTCGCGCGGTCGGCAACACTGGCAAGGCTGAGGAACTCATCGAAGGCGTCAAGTCGAGGTTTGCGGACATCAGGACACGGCATCCGCAATGGGCGGAACAGACCGCTGTATGCGCCTACAATTTCGGTGGAGAAACCGGTGCCTTCATCGGCACCGATACCCGCGCGACGTTCCTGAAGGAATTGGGTTTCAGGCCGCCGCCAGCACTCGCCAACCTCGAAACAAACGAGGGTTTTTACGCCCGGCTTTCCCCGGAAGATCTTTCCAGTCTCGACGCGGACCTGCTGATCTGGGTCTCCACGTCCGATGCCGTGCCGGACATCGTCTCAATGCCGATGCGCAAGACGCTGAAGGCTCATGTCGAGGGTCGTGAGGTTCTGGCCGGAGCGCTTCTGGCCGGAGCGTTGACCTTCGGCAGCGTTCTTTCCCTGCCGTTCGCGCTCGAGCGGCTCGAAGCGGAGATCGGGTTGGCTCTGGACGGGAAAGTCGAGACACAGGTTCCGTCAAGCGTTGCCGCCGGGCTTGCCCCGTGAAATCAGCCGCCGTCCTTGGCCTGATTTTCCTCTTCGCCGTGGTGCTGACACTTGGCGTCGGGGTGCGCGATGTCACGCCTATCGATGTGTTCCAGGCAATCTTTGCATATGATGAGAGCAATCCGGTCCATATCGTCATCGGTTCCGTCCGAATGCCGCGCCTTGTCGCGGCGCTGATCGCCGGTGCGGGCCTCGGTATCGCCGGCACGATCATGCAGGCGCTCACTCGTAATCCGCTGGCGGATCCCGGCATCATGGGCGTCAACTCCGGTGCCGCCTTCGCAGTGGTGATTGCGGCTTTGCTGACAGGGCGGTCCGATAGTGGCTTGATGTCTGCCATGGCCTTTCCGGGCGCAGCACTCGCCGCCGCCGCCGTGTTCATGCTGGGCGGTGGACTACGCGGCGATGCAGGCCCCGTCCGGCTGGCGCTCGCGGGCACAGCGCTCAATGCGATGCTTCTGTCTCTGGTCTCGGCCATCGTCCTTGCCCGCAACGAGACGCTCGAAATTCTCCGTTTCTGGATCACAGGATCGCTGGCACAGGCTGGCGCGCGTCCGCTCGCCGGCATGGGGAGCGCCGCTGCCATCGGTATCGGGGTGGCTCTCCTGATTGCGCCGCGCATCGAGGCACTTTCACTCGGGTCTTCGCTTGCCCGCGGGCTGGGCACGAAACCGGCGCGCGTGCAGGCCGGAGCTCTCGTGGCGATCACGCTGACGACGGGTGCTGCGGTCGCGGTCGCGGGCCCCATCGCTTTCGTCGGCCTTCTGGTTCCGCCCCTGGCGCGGCGCGTCGCCGGACACGCCCTGCGGTTCGAGCTGATGGCGGCCGCTGTCATCGGCGCGTCGATCCTGCTCTATGCGGATACGCTCGGGCGTATCCTTCTCGCGCCATCGGAAATTCGCGTCGGCATCATGACAGCGCTGATCGGGGCTCCGGCTTTCGTCATCATCGCACGGCGGCTTCGTCCCGGAGCGACATCGTGACGGCGCGAGGCAATGGTCGGGCGAGGGGTGGCGGCAGGGCTGGCGTCGTCCTGCTGGTTGGCCTGCTGCTTTCCTCCATTCTCGCATCGCTCATGCTCGGCCAGATCTTTTTGACACCGCAGGATCTGTGGACCGGTCTATGGACGGGGACCGGGCCAGGAGCGCTGACGCTGCGTGTCCTGCGAGGCCCGGGAATTGCGACGGCAGTCGGTGTCGGGGCCGTTCTCGGCGCGTCCGGCACGATCTTCCAGATCCTGCTGCGCAATCCGCTGGCGGCGCCGGATGTGATGGGTTTCATGCAAGGTGCTGGCCTTGCGGTGATCTGCGGCGTCGCCTTCGGCCTTTCCCTGCCGCTGCCATTTCTGGCCGCCGCTGGCGGATTGATTGCGGCTGTCATTGTTGCGGGACTTTCTTACCGGCGGCACGGTACGCAGGCGGCGCTGACGCTTATTCTCGTCGGCCTCGGAATGGGTTTTTTCTGTTCTGCTGCAAGCAGCTTCCTGATGACCCGCCTGCCGCTCCAGGAGGCTGCGGATGCGCAGCGCTGGCTTGCAGGCTCTCTGGCCGCCCGCAACTGGGGACATGCGCTTCAGGTTTCCGCCACCGGCGGCGTTCTGTTTGCTTTGCTGGCCTTTCAGGTGCGCTCGCTCGGCCTGCTCGAACTGGGCGATGAGCTTGCAACGGGTCTCGGCGCGCGTGTGCGCCGGTCGAAATATCTGCTGATCGCCACGGGTGTGCTGCTGGCCGGCGCCGGTGTCGCCGTGGCGGGGCCGGTGCCGTTCGTGGCGCTGATGGCCGGGCCGCTCGGCTCGCGGATGACTAAGGCCAGCAGTCCGGGATCGCGGCTTGCAGCAGCCGCCGTCACAGGTGCCACAATTACTGTACTCGCGGATCTCGTCGCGCGCTCGCTTGTGCCGGGTCTGCAGCTACCGGTCGGCGTGATGACAGGGATCATGGGAGCGCCCTATCTACTGTGGCTGCTCTCGCGTGAAATGGAGACTGGAGACCTGTGACAGGCAAGGTGCTGAAAACCGAACTCCTGACCCTTGGCTATCGCGACCGGATCGTGATCCAGGATCTGTCGCTCACACTGCCGGACGGCAAGATCACGACCATTCTCGGGCCGAACGGATGCGGAAAATCGACGCTTCTGAAAGCGTTGGCACGGCTTATCCCGCCGCTGCACGGCACTGTGACGCTGGGGGGGGATGATATTGCGAAGATCGACACGAGAGCTCTCGCACGAAGGCTCGCCATCCTGCCGCAGGCATCCAAGGCCCCGGAAGGCATCAGTGTGTCTGATCTGGTGCGGCGAGGCCGCACACCCTGGCGCGGACTGCTCGCGCCCTGGAGCGAGACCGATGCGATCGCCTGCGAACGGGCGTTGTCACAGGTCGGCCTTGCCGATCTCGCCGACAGGCCGCTCGACGAACTGTCCGGCGGCCAGAGGCAGCGGGCCTGGATCGCGCTCGTGCTCGCACAGGATACGCCCTACCTTTTGCTCGATGAGCCGACGACATGGCTTGACCTCAGCCACCAGATGGACGTGCTTTCCGTGCTGCGCGAGCGCAATCGCAACCACGGAACGACGGTTGTGGCCGTACTGCACGATCTCAATCTAGCCGTCCGGTTTTCCGATCATCTCGTGTTGCTCGGCAGTAACGGACTGGTGGACGTGGGAAACCCCGAGCAGGTCATGACGGAAGCCAATCTCGACGAGGCTTTCGGTTTGAAATCGATGATCATTGCCGATCCGGTGACGGGAAAACCGATGGTCGTCCCGCGGTAAACTGGCCAATGCCGGCGGCATGCCGACAAGCCTCGCGCCAGAAACGTGATATATATTCACATCACGGGGAAGATCTCATTCATAAAAACTAACAGTGATTGTTTTCGCTTAAGAATTTGGACTGTTTATTGCCGCGAAGCAAATCCATGCCGGATTCACGAATCTATACTGTTGCGCTAGATTCTGCTCAGCAAATGATTCGCCGTCACGATGCATTTATCTAGTGAGGCCACATTGGACGCAGTAAGCCACAGGTTTGAAGACCAGAGTTCTTCAGTCGAATACTGGGCCATGAACAGGGCCCATCAGATTGTCGTCCACCACGGTATGAGCCTGATCGAAGCCGCGCAGTGCCTTGACCGCAAGCGAACCAGCGCAAGCACCTACGCGCTCAGAAAAGCGATCATGGATTGCCTTGTCGAAGCGCTCACACAAGGCACCCAGCAGGAGGTGACGCCTGCAGAATGATTCTCATCACTGAGAGTTGAAGTCGAGTTCGCGCAACGGCATCGAAGCTTTTCATTCCTGTGTTACTGTTTTCAGCAGTACAAACGCAGTGATTGGAGTGCAGATGCTTGCAACACTCGCGATGCTGATCAGCCTGTCTTCGGCTGCAACGCCCGTCGTACAATCGCCTGCCACTGCGGGCGGTCCGTCCGGCGACGTCGATGTCGAACTCGTCCTCGCCGTCGATACCTCCCGTTCCATGGATTTCGAAGAGGTCGCCATCCAGCGCGAAGGCTATATCGAAGCTCTCCAGCACAGGGAATTTCTCGATGCGGTCAGGTCCGGCATGACCGGCCGCATTGCGATCAGCTATTTCGAATGGGCTGGCGGGGTCGTGCCGGGGTCGGTCATCGACTGGCACGTGATCGAAAATGCGCAGGATGCGCTCGTCTTTACGCAAAAACTGGCAGCGCGTCCGATCGAGACACAAAGGCGGACGTCGATTTCCGCGGCGATCACGCAAGGGGCGACGATGATCGTCTCCAACCCGCTGAGGGGCATGCGCCAGGTCATCGATATCTCGGGCGATGGGCCCAACAATTCCGGCAACCCGGTTGAGCCTGCAAGGAACAAGGCGGTCGAGGCCGGAATCGTCATCAACGGTCTGGCTCTGATGCTGCGACCGTCTGGTGCACCGGGCGGCTTGGATAAGTATTACGCGGATTGCGTGACGGGTGGTCCGGGCTCCTTCGTTCTCCCGGTTCACCGCATCGAGGATTTCGCAGTTGCTGTGCGCCGCAAGCTGGTGATGGAGGTGAGCGGCATCACGCCTCCGGAGAAAGTCATGAAGATTGCGTCCGGGCCGAAAAGCGATTGCATGATGGGCGAGAAACAGTGGCAGGACATTTTCGACCGTTAACCGGGACGCAGAATAGGGCTGTCGGGATCAAAGCCGCGCGGACCAGCTTTTGACGTGGGCCGCAACTGTCTTCAGGTGATCGTCGGCGGAATAGCCTGAAACGGTTTTTCGCGGCTTCAGATCGTGATCGCCATCGGGAAGCCACAGGAGTTCGATCGCGTCCGAAAGATCGTAGCCTTTGACCTCCTCTTCGCTGCCGAGCGGGTCGCGGGTTCCCTGGCAGATCAGCGTCGGCGTCTTAAGGTCGCTCAGATGTGCGGTGCGGAGCTTGTCCGGTTTGGCCGGCGGGTGGAACGGATAACCCAGGCAGAGGAGACCGGCAATCCTGCCACCGGCAAACTCCTGGTCAGCAACCATGCTGGCGACGCGTCCGCCCATGGATTTTCCGCCGATCACCAAAAGGGATTTCACATCAAGGTCGGTGATTGCCTTTAGGTATTCCTCCTGCAATCGTTCGGCTTTCGGTGGCGGCCGGTTGCTGCCGCTTTCACGCCGCGCCGCCATGTATGCGAACTCGAACCGCGCCACGCGAAACCCTTCGTCAGCGAGAGCCTCAGTGACCGCTTTCATCGCGCTTGAGTCCATCGGGGCGCCTGCGCCATGCGCAAGAAGGATGGTCACCGGCGCGTCTTGTCGTCCATCGATCAGAAATTGTGTCGCCATCGTTAAGAAGCCCTTCCGCAAACTGAGGATAAGTCCTTTTATCGGCAGAGGGATAGCTAGCCAATCGGGGCCATGTTCCTATCTATGCCATTCAGGCGTGTAAGCGAAAGCGACCGGTTTGGGCGGAACTGCCAGTATCGAAAACAGCAAGACGCAAGCCGATGGCGAATTGCGGCGCTTTCTCGTGGGCCTTGGCCGGGGTGCCGCGGGCGCGATGCTGTTCGGCATTCCCATGCTGATGACGATGGAGCTGTGGGAACTGGGTTTCTATATCGAGCAATCCCGGCTCCTGATCCTGCTCCTCTTCAACATCCCGCTCCTGATCGTGCTTGCGCATCTCATCGGGTTTGAGCGGACCTCTACCTTCTGGCAGGCCGTGCGCGACGCGTTGACGGCCTTCGCGCTCGGGATCGTCATAAGTGGTGCGGCACTTGTGATGCTCGGCGTGCTGAAGGCCGATATGCCCATGGCAACCATCATCGGCAAGATCGCCATCCAGGCGGTGCCGGCAAGCATCGGCGCCATGCTCGGGCGCTCCCAGCTGGGTGGAGAGGATAACGCTGACGACGAGGACGACGAGACGTCCCAGTCATCAGATGCCGTTCCCGACAGTCTTTCGACGAACTACGTGCGCGAGCTGTTTCTGATGGCGATCGGTGCGCTGTTTCTCAACCTCAATGTCGCGCCGACGGAAGAAGTCGTCCTGATTTCCTACAAGATGATGAACTGGCACGGGGTGCTGACGATCCTGGTGTCGATCGCCATCATGCACTGTTTCGTCTACGCGGTGTCTTTTCGCGGCGGGCACAGAATGCCGGAAGACAGCTCACGCTGGCCTATCTTCTTCCGCTACACGCTTCCCGGTTATATGGTCGCGATGCTGGTCAGTCTCTATGTGTTGTGGATCTTCGGCCGGCTGGATGGCATGGCCGCAACGCCGGTGCTGATCTCGGTCATCGTCCTCTCATTCCCGGGGGCGATCGGCGCTGCCGCGGCCCGACTGATCCTTTAGCGAGGCCCTGATGAAAGACACGAGCGATATCGGCAAGGTCACCGAAAAGGGTGAGGCACACTGGATCGAATGGGTCACTGCGATCGTTTCGACGCTGATTGTTGCGGCCGTCCTTGGCTGGGTTGGCTGGCGCGCCGTAAGTGAGGAGAAAGTCTCACCCGCGTTCCGTATCGAGATCACCGAACGCATGCCCGTCGAGGGCGGCTACCGCATCCGGTTCGATGTTTCCAACAGCGCTAACCGAACGGCGGCAGCGGTCGTCGTGCGCGGCGAGGTCATGGATGGTGATGCGGCCGTCGAACAGGCGGATGTCACCTTCGATTACGTTCCCGCGCAATCGAAAGCCTCGGGAGCCATCCTTTTCGCCCGTGAGCCGCGTCAGGACCAGATCCGGTTGCGGACGATCAGCTTCACCGATCCCTGAACGGGCGCCGCCAGCCGATCATGGCTTTTCGACGGGCGCCGCCAATGCAATCCACTCACGTTCTGGAATCCGGCGTGACATTTCGTGTAGCGATGACGGGATCGATTCGGAGTCATGTGCGTTTATGTTCGCTGCCTGCGACCGACCAAGAGGTGAGGTCGCGGTAAAAGAAGAATTAAATGGAGTACAGGGATGAATAAGACTTTCGCCGCGGCTGTTGCCGCCCTGCCGATCGTTCTCACCGCAACGACCGCCTTTTCTGCTGACGTGATTTCGCGCAGGGATGCACCATACCAGGAAGCTGACCAGCGCGGCGGCGTCCGTATCGGCTATCTCGATTGCCAGGTCGGCGGTGGCGTCGGTTACGTCATCGGTTCCGCCAAGGAAGCCGAATGCACCTTCTCGTCCACGATGGGCAGCGAGCCGATCGATCAGTACACCGGCGTCATTCGTAAGATGGGTGTCGATCTCGGCTTCACCACGCGCAGCCGCTTGATCTGGGCAGTCTTCGCACCGACCGCTGGCTATCACCACGGTTCGCTCGGCGGCCTCTACCAGGGCGCAACGGCTGAAGCGACTGTCGGTGCCGGCATCGGCGCCAACATTCTCGTCGGCGGCACATCCGGTTCGATCCATCTCCAGACCGTCAGCATCACCGGTCAGCTCGGCCTGAACGTTGCTGCGACAGGTACTTCGGTTACGCTGACCCCAGCCAACTGATCTATCGGCCAGACGTCAAGTCATTTGGAAGGCCGCCGGGTAACTCCGGCGGCCTTTCCATGTCTGGTAGCAACCTCTTGAACCGGTCCGCGCAAAATCATATTTTGACCCTGTCGCTTGGAAACAGCGTGCAGTTTGCGATCAATCAATTCGGCTAGGCGGCCGCGCCCCTACCGCGACAAGATAAGGATCGGCATCATGGATATAGAGAAAATCTTGGCGTCCGTCGTCGCGGTACGCGCCTCCATTCCCGATAACGCGTTCACGGCCGATGCTCTCGGCGTCCGGCGCGAAGGCAGCGGTGTGGTCATCCGGGAAAACGGTCTTATCCTGACGATCGGCTATCTGATTACCGAGGCCGATGACGTGTGGATCACGAGCCGTGATGGCCGCAAGGTCCCGGGCCATGCTCTCGCCTACGATCAGGAAAGCGGCTTCGGTCTCGTGCAGGCCTTGGCGCCCTTGGAACTGCCTGCGCTCGAGATCGGGGATTCCGACAATGCTGCTGTAGGAGATCCGATCGTTTTTGCGGACGGCGAGGGCCAGTATGTGCGCGGCAATATCGTCGCCAAGCAGGAGTTCGCCGGATACTGGGAGTACCTGCTCGACGAGGCGATATTCATCACGCCAGCGCATCCCTCCTGGGGAGGCGCCGCGATGGTCGATGCCGAAGGCCGGTTGATCGGCGTCGGCTCGCTACGGCTGCAGATGAGCAAGGGCGGAGAGATCGCCGATATCAATATGGTGGTCCCGATCAACCTACTGGCTCCAATCTTGAATGACCTGCTCAACAGCGGCGAATTCAAGCGCCAGCCGCGCCCTTGGCTCGGCGCGTTCTCGGCAGAAACGAATGGCGACGTCGTTGTCATGAGCGTCACCGAAAATGGCCCGGCCGCAAAGGCAGGGCTCAAGCGTGGCGACGTCATCTCGGAAATCCGCGACGGTGAGGTCGACGGGTTGGCTGACTTCTACCGCAAGGTTTGGGAAAGCGGACCGCCCGGTGCCGAAATTCCCATGCGTGTTCTCCGTGACGGCCGCGAAGCCTGGCTTCGCGTGAAATCGGCGGACCGCAACGACTTCCTTCTGAAACCGCAACTGCAGTGAACGACAGCCGGATTACCGGATCAGGATCGCCCTGAAATCGTTGACATTCGTGCCCGTCGGGCCGGTGACGAACAGGTCACCGGTCGCTTCGAAGCCGGTATAGCTGTCGTTGCGTGACAGAAGCGCGCGTCCTTCCTGTCCGGCCGCGATCAGTCGCCTTGTCGTGCTGCCGTCGCAAAAGGAGCCGGCGTTGTTTTCGGAGCCGTCGATCCCATCCGTATCGGCTGTCAGCGCAGTGATCTCGAGGCCGTCGATAGCTAGCGCAAGGGCCAGTGCGAATTCGCCGTTGCGTCCGCCACGTCCGCCGTCGGAGCGCAGCGTCACAGTCGTTTCGCCACCTGAGAGAAGCACGGCAGGCTTGGCGAACGGCCGGTCGTGCTTTGCAATTTCCCGGGCGATCGCTGCATGAACGAGTGCCACATCGCGCGCCTCGCCTTCGATGGAATCCGACAGGATATGCGGCGTCAGGCCATGTGCCAGGGCTATCTCGGCGGCGGCCTGCAGCGAAACGCCGGCCGAAGCGATGACATGATGCTCGTTGCGGGCAAAACGCGGGTGGTTGGGATCGGGAGCATCGGCGGCGGGCGAGTTCAGGTGCGCGATCATGGCCGGCGTGAGATTGAGGCCGTAGTTTTCGACGATGGCCAGCGCATCATGCCGCGTGCTGTCGTCAGGGATTGTCGGGCCGGAGGCGACAAAGGCCGGATTGTCGCCGGGAATGTCGGAGACGATGAGGCTGACCACCCTTGCCCGGGTTGCTGCGGCAAGACGGCCGCCCTTGATGGTCGACAGATGCTTGCGGACCACGTTCATCGCGGAGATCGGCGCGCCCGATGCCAGCAGGATCTCATTAAGCGCAATCTCGTCATCGAGCGTCAGTCCCTCCGGTGGCGCCGGCAGAAGGGCAGACCCGCCGCCGCAGACCAGTGCAATCACCAGATCCCGCTCCGTCAGGCCTGAAACCGTCTCCATGATCCTGGTGGCAGCGGCGAGACCGGCCGCATCGGGCACGGGGTGAGACGCTTCCAGAACCTCGATCCGCCGTGTTTCGCACCCATAACCGTAACGGGTGACGACGACGCCTGAGAGCTCGCCCGGCCATATCGTTTCGAGCGCAGCTGCCATCTGCGCCGCACCCTTGCCGGCACCGACGACCACGGTACGGCCGTCCTTCGGCTTCGCTGGCAGGTGCCTGATGATGCCGGTCAGAGGTTCGGCGGCCTTTACCGCCGCACGAAACATCGCCTCCAACAACGCCCGATCCTGCATTCGCCGCTCCCTCATGCCTTCATTCGTCCGTTCGATCACGGTGATCTGCGGTCGTCAATCGCGTTTGCCCGCCGCCCCCGCAATGTCACGCGCCGCCTGGCGGATCGTCTGCATCAGAATATCGAGCGGCGCGGGGACGCAGGCTTCGGCCTTGAGGGTCAGCCCCACCGGACCCTTCGTCTCCGCCGTATCGATCGGCAGCGTTGCCAGCAGCCCGTGCGCGATATCGGCCGCCACCACGCCGTGGGAGATGATCCAGATGGCGTCGCTGGTCTGGACGAAGGCGCGACCGAATGTATCGGAAACCGTCTCGATCTGGACCGGGAGATCGGTAATGCCGTGCGTGATCAGAAACTGCTCGACAACAGGCCGAATGATCGATCCGCGCGTCGGCATCAGGATCGGGAAATCACCGAGCGTTCCAAACAGCGCCTGTTTCGCCTCAAGCAGTGGGTGACCGGTGCGGACCGCAAACACGACCTGTTCCGAATAGAGATGCTCGAAGCTCAGCCCCGCCATTTTCTCGGGCGCCGCAAGCCGTCCGACCACCAGATCGAGGTCGCCGAGGCGTAGCTGTTCCATCAGGACGGCATTCTCGCCCGTCACGATCTTGACCTGGCCGCCTGCATTCTCGGCAAGGAAAAGCGTCATGGCCCGCGGCATGATGTTGCTGGCGACCGTCGGGAGTGCGCCGATCCGCAGCGGCATCGTGTCGCCGAAACCGGTGGTTGAGACGGCATCCATGCCCCTCTTCAAGGAGGCGAGCGTGGTCCCGGCGTGGCGCAGAAACACTTCCCCTGATCGCGTCAAGCGCAGACCGCGGCCTTCGCGCTCGAACACCGTCACGCCAAGCGCCTCCTCCATTTCGCGAATGGTTTTCGTCACTGCCGGCTGGCTGACATTCAGCACCTTGGCGGCCTGCACGACACTCTTCTGCCGGGCGACCTCGACAAAGGTCTGCAGGTGGCGGAACTTGATCTTGAGATTGTCCAAATTCATAACCCATGGGTTAAGCAACGGCCGAAAATTATCATTTTACTTAACCGCATGCCAGTGCGAACACTATGCCCCGGAGGATATGGTTCATGCAGTTTGTCGATCTCGACGGCGTCGCGGTTCACTACGATATCGACTGGGCGGGAGAGAACCGGCCGGTCGTGGCTCTCGTGAACTCGCTCGGCACGGATAGCCGCATCTGGCATCACGTCATCCCCAAGCTGGCGGGTGACTATTCCGTCCTCACCTACGATAAGCGTGGTCACGGGTTGTCGGATCTGGGCAACCCTCCCTATTCCATAGAGGATCTCTCCGGTGAGCTTGCCTCGCTGCTTGATCACCTCGGCCTGTCCAATGTCATCGTCTGCGGCCTTTCCGTGGGTGGATTGATTGCCCAGAGCCTCTACGCGTCGCGGCCGGATCTCGTTCGCGCGCTGATCCTTTCCAACACCGCGCACAAGATCGGGACGCCGCAGATGTGGGCTGACCGTATCGGCGCCGTCGAGCAAAACGGCATCGCCAGCATTCTCGAACCTGTCATGCAGCGGTGGTTTACAGCGTCGTTCCGCGAGCCTGGAAATGCCGCCTATAAGGCCTATTGCAACATGCTGGTGCGCCAACCCGCACTCGGCTACAGCGGCACATGTGCCGCGATCAGCAACGCGGATTTCACGGAGCAGGCAGCCCGGATCGCGGTGCCGACACTGTGCATCGCGGGCGATCAGGATGGATCGACGCCGCCGGAACTGGTGCGTTCCCTGGCGGATCTCATTCCCGGTGCACGCTATGAAGTCATCGAAGGCACGGCGCATATTCCCTGTATCGAAGCGCCTGGCGCCTATGCGGCCCTGATCCGCGGCTTTCTCGAAGAACTGGAGTCCTGAACGACATGGCAGAAGCTTCCATCCCCTCGGAACGCTACAAGCAGGGACTGGCGACGCGCCGCTCGGTTCTCGGCGAGGCGCATGTGGACCGCGCTCTTGCCAACGAGACGCCGTTCGACCAGCCGTTCCAGCAGTTGATCACCGAAGGCGCCTGGGGCTCGGTCTGGTCGCGGGACCAATGGTCGAAGCGGGAACGGTCGATGGTGACGATCGCGCTTCTGGCCGCACTCGGCCATGATGAAGAGGTGGCGATGCATATCCGCGCCACGGCCAATACGGGAGCGACGCGCGAGGATATCTGCGAGGCGCTGATGCATGTGGCGATCTACGCCGGCGTGCCCGCCGCCAACCACGCTTTCAAGATCGCCAAGGCCACCTATGCCGAAATCGATGCGGCAAAGCCTGCTGCGGAGGAGCAGAAATGAGCAACGCACCACCAGAAACGACACCCTTCTTTGCCCGAGACCGGGAGAGGCACCCTCCGGCATACACGCCCGGCTACAAGACCTCGGTCTTGCGGTCGCCGCAGCGGGCGTTGATCTCGCTAGAAGGCACGCGCAGCGAAATCACCGGGCCGGTGTTCGGTCACAACATTCTCGGCGAATTCGATAACGACCTGATCGTCAACTACGCCAAGCCCGGTGAATCCGCGATCGGCGAGCGCATCATGGTCTATGGCCGTGTGCTCGATGAACGGGGCAGGGGCGTTGCGGGGGCTCTCGTCGAATTCTGGCAGGCCAATGCCGGCGGACGCTACCGGCATAAGAAGGAAAGCTATCTTGCACCGCTCGATCCCAATTTCGGCGGTTTCGGCCGGGCGATCGCGGATGCAGAGGGCTATTACTGTTTCCGGACGATAAAGCCCGGTCCTTACCCCTGGCCGAACGGCGTCAACGACTGGCGTCCGGCGCATATCCATTTCTCGGTATTCGGGCACGGTTTTGCCCAGCGCCTGATCACCCAGATGTATTTCGAGGGTGATCCGATGATCTGGCTCTGCCCGATCGTCAAGACGATCCCGGACCGGCACGCGATCGAAAGCCTGATCGCACCGCTCGACATGAATGCCTCGATCCCGCACGATCTGCGGGCCTACAAGTTTGATATCATCCTGCGCGGGCGCCGCTCGACCCTTTTTGAAAATCGTCTGGAAGGCAATTGATCATGGCGCAACCGCTGAACTACCTCAAGGAAACGCCATCCCAGACGGCCGGACCCTACGTGCATATCGGTTGCACGCCGAATTTCGCAGGCCTTGAAGGCATCTACGACCAAGATCTTGGGTCCGGGCCGATGGCCAGCGACAAGACCAAGGGCGAACGGATCACCATCAGGGGTTTTGTCTATGACGGTGCCGGCGCACCGCTGAAGGATGCGCTGATCGAGATCTGGCAGGCCGACGCGGACGGGATCTACAACAGCCCGTCGGAAACGGGCGGTGCAGCCGATCCCAATTTCCTGGGGTGGGGCCGTTGTCCCGGCGATATGGCAACCGGCGAGTTCGCGTTCGAAACGATCAAGCCCGGGCGGGTGCCGTTCCGGGACGGCCGGCTGATGGCGCCTCATGTCACGTTCTGGATCGTGGCGCGTGGCATCAATCTTGGCCTGCAGACGCGGATGTATTTCTCCGACGAGGAAACCGCCAATACGGAGGATCCGGTCCTTGCCCGCATCGAGCATCGCGTGCGGGTGCCGACCCTGATCGGGCAGCGGGACGGCGATACGGTTCGCTTCGACATCCATCTCCAGGGTGACAAGGAAACGATATTCTTCGATATCTGACGGCTACTTTCGAGAAAGACCAGCAAGGTGACAATTCCGGCATGACCGTTTCCGCATTCGAACATCCCTTCCTGTCTGGTCTGCTCGGCGATGAGGAAGTGTCTCGGCATCTGTCTCCGGAGGCCGAGATCACGGCGATGGTGGCGTTCGAAGCGGCTCTCGCCACCGCGCAGGCAAAAAGCGGTCTGATACCGCATGCATCCGCGCAGGCGATCGCTGCGGCATGCGCGTCGTTTTCGCCTGATATGTCCAAGTTGAAGCAGGCGACCGGCCGCGACGGTGTCGTCGTGCCGGAGTTGGTCCGACAGCTGCGTAGTGTGATCGGGGATGAGGCGGCCCCGCATGTCCATTTCGGCGCGACGAGCCAGGATGTGATCGACACCGCACTGATGCTGCGCCTGAAATCGGTCGCCACACTTCTGTTAGGGCGACTGCAGGATCTGGCCGAGCGGTTCAGTGAACTGGACCGGGCGAACGGTTCCCGCGCGATGATGGGGCATACGCGCATGCAGGCGGCTTTGCCGATCAAGGTATCGGACCGCGTGGATGCCTGGCGCCATCCGCTGATCCGGCAGAAACATCTGCTTTCAGCCTTTGCCGAAGATGGCTTTGCGCTGCAGTTTGGCGGTGCCGTCGGCACGCTGGAGAAACTGGGTGATCACGCGGCTCAAGTGCGCGCCATGATGGCCGCCGAGCTTGGTCTTGCCGATGCTCCGCAATGGCAGAGCCAGCGGAGCAGGCTTGCCGAGTTCGCCGGCATCCTTGCCACGATCTCCGGAAGCCTCGGCAAATTCGGACAGGATATCGCTCTTCTCGCGCAAATGGGTGGCGAGATAACCTTGTCGGGCGGTGGTGCCTCATCGGCCATGGCGCACAAGCAGAACCCGGTGGCGGCCGAAGCGCTTGTCGCTCTTTCGCGCTACACTGCGGTCCAGCTTTCCGGCATGCAACTGGCCATGGTCCACGAGCAGGAGCGCTCGGGCGCTGCCTGGACGCTGGAATGGCTGGTCCTGCCGCATATCGTGATGGCGGCGGGTGCGGGCCTGCGGCTGGCCGGCGAGCTCGCTTTCAACATCACCGCGCTCGGCCGCGATGCCCCGCGCGATATTTGACGGATAGCAATCGGCTGACACGCCGATTTCGGTTTTACATTGCAGCACCGCATGCAATCTTCTCGCAACGTTACATCGGGAGGCGATGCGACACATGGCACGGGAGAGCCTAATGAAGACGCTGATTTCAACTGTTTTCGCACTGACCTTGATGTCGGGAGCCAGCTATGCCGAGACCATCAAGGTCGGCGTCGTCGGTCCCTTCTCGGGCCCATTCGCGCTGCAGGGAAAAAACTTCAAAGCCGGTATCGATGCCTTCTTTGCCCTGAACGGCAAGAAGGTTGGCGATAACGAGATCGAGGTGGTCTATCGCGACGTGCCGACCGCCGATCCCGCCAAGTCCAAAGCGATGTCGCAGGAGCTGATCGTTCGCGAGAAGGTCCAGTATCTCGCCGGATATTATTTCACGCCAGACGCGATGGCGGCGGCCCCCATGCTGCAGCAGGGCAATGTGCCGATGGTTGTCATGAACGCCGCCACGTCCGCAATCGTGAACGCGAGCCCTTATGTGGTGCGCACCTCGTTTACCACCTGGCAGACGGCCACACCGCTCGCCAAAGTCGCCAAGGACGGCGGCGTTACCAAGACGATCACGCTGGTGAGCGATTACGGACCTGGCGCCGATGCCGAGACGGCTTTCAAAACAGCGTTCGAGAAAGAGGGCGGGCAGGTTGTCGAATCCATCCGGATGCCGCTTTCGACAACGGATTTCGCACCCCTGATGCAGCGGATCAAGGATTCCGGAGCGCAGGCGCTGTTCACCTTCCTGCCATCCGGCCCGCCGACGCTTGCCTTCGTGAAGGCCTATAACGACACCGGCCTCAAGGCAGCAGGCATCAAGTTCTTCGCGACGGGCGATCTGACGCAGGAATCCGATCTTCCCGCCCTCGGTGAAGCCGGCCTCGGCCTTACCACCAGTTTCCACTATGCGGTGTCGCATGACTCTGCGGAAAACAAGGCTTTCGTCGAAGCAGCGCAGAAGGCGATCGGCAACCCCGCCGAACTCTCTTTCCCGGCCGTTGGCGCTTTCGATGGCATGCATGTCATCGCAAAAATGATAGAGGCGACCGGCGGCAAGCAGGATGCGGCCAAGGCCGTCGAGGCCGTCAAAGGCCTGTCATGGACCAGTCCGCGTGGACCCGTCACGATCGATCCGGCCAGCCGGCACATCACCCAGAACATCTATCTGCGCAGCGTCGAGAAAGGCGCAGACGGCAAATACTTCAACAAGGAAATCCAGACCTTCGAGAAACAGGGCGATCCGGGTCTGGCCTTCGCCAAGAAGTAGGCGTTCCGGCTGAGAGCTGCTCCGGCCTGTCAATGGGTTTGTAGGACCAACCCAATTGTCAAAAAGGCCCTGCTGAGCCCGTGTTCAGCAGGGTTGGAAAGCCTTCGAGTCATGGTCCCCGGCTCGCCGACACGTTCGCAGCATCCGTCAGTTTGCAAAGCGCCATTACCCTTCTTGCTCATGTCGAGCGCATCGTACGCGTCCTCAGTCGGGCTACGCGTCGGAGAACCCAAACGGAGCCTCCGTCCTTCGATAGTTGTCCGGAAGTACCTGCCGTCCAATCGGCGGTTCGGCACGAGAAGTGCATTCTGTGCGCTGACAGAGCTGGCACGCAATGCCGATAGGCGTCGGCTTGTATGTCTGAGGGTGCTCTGAGGCGTAGACAAGCCGGTCTGCATATCGAGCCTCACAGACGATCGCGATCGCGCGGTCGACGCTCGGAAGGCCGTGGCTGCCACCGCCCGAGTGCACGGTTCGAGCTATCGAGAAGAACCTTTGGCCATCAGGCAGCTCCATCCATTGTGTCACGACCCGCCTTGGAGAGGTAAACACCTGGTGGACCGTCCACAACGGACAGCCGCCGCCGTGTCGTGCAAAGGGAAAGGCGCCGCTGTTCAGTCTCTTGGAGACGTTTCCGGCAACGTCGACCTTTATGAAGAAGAAGGGAACTCTCTCGTGTCCGGGCTTCTGGAGCGTCGTGAGCCGGTGTGCAGTCTGCTCGAAGCTCGTCCCGAAGAAACGGGCTAATGAGTCTATATCGTATCGGCGAGCCTCCACAGCTTTGGCAAAGGCAGCATACGGCATGAGGATTGCCCCCGCGCAATAGGCAGCGATGGCTCGATGAGCAAGCCGCTCCGAATTCTGCGATTCGAAATTGCCTTCGGCAACGGTGCTTGCAATCTCGTTCTCAAACTCAAGGTAGGCGAGCTGCTGCGCCATCTGGAAATTCTGGCTTGAATGATCCAGAGCTTCGTTGAGCAGCAGTTCCTTGCGATGCCAGTCAAGTCGCCGGAGGGATCCTGACATCACCTCTGTGGGAAGCCTTCGGACTTTAAACCCGTGCTCGTTCTGGAGGAAGGCTGGCAAACCGCCGCCCTGGCTTACCCGGCCCGCCAGCTTTTCCGACAGCGTGTCCAAAATCGGGAAGAAGTTCTTTCGGGCGGCTAGAAAGCTTCTGACGGCGGCGATGGAATCCCCTTCAAACGGGCGTCCGTCGTTTGTCGTGTGTTGGCGCCGGTCGGCTAAAGCGAACTGCTCCTCTTTGTATGCCGTGTAAAGTCGCAGCAGCGCTTCAGCAAACCCGGGAAAGCTGTGTGCGATATCCGCGATATCGACCGCATTCAAATCGATGTCAGTGAAGATCGCGTCTCGTGCTGCAAGCCGTAACTGCGCGACAAGATCCTGGCCTGAGTCAGCGGTAAATTCGCTAAAATCGATCTTATACGCCTTAGCGAGGCGCAGCAGTATTTCAGCTGTCACCGGGCGCTGATTGCGTTCCATCAGCGCGACATAGGATGGCGAGATGTCGAGGTCACTCGCCATCTCTACCTGCTTCAGGCCCAAGTCCCGGCGAAGTCTTCGCAAGCGCGGCCCAAGGTAAACACGGTTATCCATACAAGCATTACAGCATTACGAAGAACTTCTGTAAAGTTTGACAGCTTGACTTCAGTGTGGCTCGCCATGGCCTTACCGGCTGTTATGCTCCCATGGACAGAAACATTGGAGGGTCTCATGTCGTATCAAAAGCTACTCGAAGAAGCCGAGCACCTGATAGGTGCGAATGAATGCTGGACTGGAATGACACCCGAGGCCGTTGCGAGGATGAGGCTTCAGAACCGGTTCAAGACCGGCCTCGACATCGCCAAATACACCGCCAAGGTCATGCGGCGAGACATGGACGCGTATGATAACGACCCGTCCAAGTACACGCAGTCGCTCGGGTGCTGGCATGGGTTCATCGGTCAGCAGAAGATCATATCGATCAAAAAGCATTTTAAAAGCACGGAGCGGCGATACCTTTACCTCTCCGGCTGGATGGTCGCCGCATTGCGCTCGGAATTCGGGCCGCTGCCAGACCAGTCGATGCACGAGAAGACGACCGTACCGGCATTGATCAACGAGCTTTACACGTTCCTGCGGCAAGCCGATGCTCGTGAACTGGGCGACATATTCCGGCAAATCGACAAAGCCCGGGAGGCAGGCGATGCTGTCAAGGAACGGCAGCTCACCTCCGCGATCGATGATTTCCAAACGCACGTCGTCCCGGTCATAGCCGATATTGATGCCGGGTTCGGCAATGCCGAAGCGACCTACCTGCTCGCCAAGAAAATGATCGAGGCAGGGGCCTGCGCTCTTCAGATCGAAAACCAGGTCTCCGACGAGAAGCAGTGTGGCCATCAGGATGGTAAAGTCACCGTCCCTCACGAAGATTTCGTCGCGAAGATCCGTGCGTTGCGCTACGCCTTTCTCGAGATGGGAGTGGACGACGGCGTCATCGTGGCTCGCACGGATTCTTTGGGCGCCGGGCTGACCAAACAGATCGCCTTTTCGGTCTCCGAAGGCGATATCGGCGACCAGTACAATTCGTTTCTGGATTGCGAGGAGGTCGGCGCGGGCCAGCGATTGAACGGTGACGTCCTGCTGACCCGTGGCGACAAGGTTCTTCGTCCGAAGCGCCTCCGCTCGAACCTCTACCAGTTCCGACCCGGCACGGGTGCCGATCGTTGCGTGCTCGATTGCATCAATGCGCTCCAGAACGGCGCGGACCTTCTCTGGATCGAGACCGAGAAACCGCACATCGAGCAGATCGCCGGGATGGTTGACCGCATTCGCGATGTCGTTCCGAACGCGAAGCTCGTCTATAACAACTCGCCTTCCTTCAACTGGACGCTGAACTTCCGGCAACAGGTCTTTGACGTGTGGGTCGAGCAGGGCAGGGACGTTTCGGCGTATGACCGTGCGAAGCTCATGAGCGTCGACTACGACGGTACGGAACTCGGCAAAGAAGCTGATGAGCGCATCCGGACATTTCAGCGTGACGCAGCAAAGCGAGCAGGCATCTTCCATCATCTGATCACCCTGCCGACCTACCACACGGCCGCTCTTTCGACCGACAATCTTGCGAAGGAGTACTTCGGCGATCAGGGAATGCTTGGCTACGTCGCCGGCGTTCAGCGGCAGGAAATTCGCCAGGGGATCGCAGCGGTGAAGCACCAGAATATGGCCGGTTCGGATCTGGGCGACGATCACAAGGAATATTTTGGTGGCGATGCGGCGCTGAAGGCGGCTGGAGAGCACAATACGATGAACCAGTTTGCAGCTTGAGCTGCAGGATCATACGCCTCGAAGGAGCGATGCTCCCTCGAGGTACACCTTCAACGGAGGAGCTGAAATGTCGACAAATACTGAGACCAAGACGTCACAACCCGAACGATCGAGAGCCGTCTTCTCAAACCAGGACTTCGAACTGATCCGGGTCGCGATCAGTCACTATTTGCAGCAAATCAAGGAGCAGCCGGAGGCGGTAAAATACTCGAACCTGTACCACCGGCTCGGTCGCGTTGTTTGAACCCGCAAAGCAGCACCGATGATAGAGACCATCGGTGCGGCGCTCGATGCTGGTGCTTGGGGCCGATTGCTGTGGAGGAGCGTTCTGGATCGGCTTACCCAGCGAGATATTTCGCCGAATATATCCCTTGGCAAAAATTCCGCGTGCGATATATCGAGATGGATATCTTGCTTATGCCTGGGAGCGCGATTGGATGAATGGTAAGACTCGACGTTCCTATGTTTTTCAAGGGTTGATGACCGTCCTCGCAGCCTCCCTGTCTCTCGCCGTGCTGGCTGCTCCGGCCGCGGCGGATGAGAAGGTGACGGTGTTTGCTGCAGCCAGCATGAAGAATGCGCTCGACGCTGCCAACAAGGCCTATGGCAAGCCGGTGACCGCCTCCTATGCGGCAAGCTCGGCGCTCGCCAAGCAGATCGAAAGCGGTGCGCCGGCAGACGTGTTCGTCTCCGCGGATCTCGACTGGATGAACTATCTGTCCGGCAAGGCTCTGGTGAAGGAAGACACAAAGTCCAACTGGCTCGGAAATCAAATCGTGCTGGTCGCGCCCAAAGAGAATGCCGCACCGGTCGATATCATCAGGGGTCTCGACCTTGCCCGGCTTCTGAACGGCGGCAAGCTTGCCATGGGGGAGCCGAATTCGGTTCCTGCGGGCAAATACGCAAAGTCGGCGCTGGAAAAGCTCGGCATCTGGTCGTCGGTCGAAAAAAGCGTCGCCGGTGCCGAAAGTGTGAGGGCAGCGCTCGCGCTGGTGTCGCGCGGCGAAGCGCCTTACGGCATCGTCTATGCAACCGATGCCGCTGCCGATCCGGGTGTCGCGGTGGTCGGAACCTTCCCCGCGGACAGCCATGCGCCGATTATCTACCCGATTGCGATTCTCTCGGATTCAAAATCGCCGGATGCCGCGGGATATCTTGATTACCTGAAGTCCGCCAAAGCCGCGCCTTTCTTCGAAAAGGAAGGCTTTACGGTTATGAAGTAAGCCAGTTTGACTTGGCCCCCTTGGGCTGATGTCTGAAGGGAAGCAGCGTTGGACTGGTTGGTACTCAGCGAGGAGGAATGGACGGCGGTGCGCCTGAGCCTTCGGGTCTCGAGCGTGGCCGTCCTTGTCAGCCTGCCCCTTGGCATTCTCGTCGCCTATGTCTTGGCGCGCGGAAAATTCTGGGGCAAATCGATCCTCAACGGCATCGTGCTTCTGCCGCTGATCCTGCCGCCTGTTGTGACCGGGTTTCTGCTTCTCATCGTCTTCGGAAGACGCGGCGTGGTGGGCTCGTTCCTCGCGGACTATCTCGGCATCGTCCTCTCCTTTCGCTGGACGGGTGCCGCCCTTGCCTGCGGGGTGATGGGATTTCCCCTGATGGTCCGCTCGATCCGGCTGTCGATCGAGACTGTCGATCGGAAGCTGGAGGCGGCGGCCGGCACGCTTGGCGCCAGTCCCCTCTGGGTCTTCCTCACCATTACCCTGCCGCTCATTCTTCCCGGCATTATCGCCGGCATGATTCTCGCCTTCGCAAAGGCCATGGGTGAATTCGGTGCGACGATCACATTCGTGTCCAATATCCCCGGCGAAACGCAGACGCTGTCGGCAGCGATCTACACGTTCACGCAGGTTCCCGGCGGTGATGTCGGCGCCATGCGTCTTACCATCGTGGCGATCGCGATCTCGTTTGCGGCGCTGCTCGCGTCCGAATTCATGGCCTATCTGGTCGGACGCAAGGTGGCGGTCGAATGACGATGATCGTGGACGTGCGGCAGTCGTTTAAGAGCTTCGTGCTCGACGCATCCTTCACCTCGACAGGCGGCGTGACGGCGCTGTTCGGCCGCTCGGGATCCGGAAAGACATCGCTGGTGCGCGCCATTGCCGGCCTCTCCAAACCGCAGCGCGGACGGATCGAGATCGACGGCGATGTCTTGCTGGATACCGAACGTGGCATCTTCGTGCCAATGCACAGGCGTCGCTTCGGATATGTCTTCCAGGAAGCACGGCTCTTCCCGCACCTAAGCGTCCGTCAGAATCTTCTTTACGGAAAATGGTTCGCGCCCAAGTCAGGGCAGGTCGAGAATATCTCGCATGTTGTCGAACTGCTCGGCATCGGTCCGCTCCTCGACCGCCGGCCGAGCAACCTTTCCGGTGGCGAAAAGCAGCGCGTGGCGATCGGCCGTGCGCTTTTGTCGTCACCCAGACTCCTCCTGATGGACGAACCACTCGCAGCGCTCGACGACGAGCGAAAGGCGGAAATCCTGCCCTATCTGGAGCGGATGCGCGATGAGACCGCGATGCCCATCGTCTATGTCAGCCATTCGGTCGCGGAAGTGGCGAGGCTCTCGGACCGCGTCGTGATGATGAGCGACGGTCGGGTCGAGATATCAGGCACACCGTCGGACGTGCTGTCCGGCAGCCAAGTACTGGCCACAGAGCGCCGCGAAGCCGGCGTGGTGCTTTCCGGAACCGTCGAAGCGATCGATTCGGCGCATGGCTTGGCGACTGTGCGGCTTTCGTCCGAAGTTCTCGTCGTTTCGAACGCGCGGGCGCAGGTTGGACAGAGCGTCAGGCTCCATGTGCCGGAGCGAGATGTGATGCTCGCCACCAGGAAGCCCGAAGGGCTGAGCGCCCTCAACATTCTGGAAGGGCAGATCGCCCAGATGGATGCCGAAGGGGAGGGCATGGTGCGCGTCAAGATCCGGTGTGGCGAAGACGTGGTTCTTGCCCGGATCACCGGCCTGTCGGTGCAGCGCCTTGCACTTCAAACCGGATTGCCCGTCTATGCGGTGATCAAGACCGTCGCCCTGGCACGGTAATTGGCCGGGTACGCTGTGCCCGAAATAAAAAGGGCCAGCGCTGGCTGACCCTTTTCGTCTGTCTATCGGCTTTAACCCGTTCGATCAGGTCGCGACACCCTGCGGGCTGTCGGCCGACCTGTCGGGTGCACGGCTGAGCATCAGGGCGACGATCGTGCAGATGGCACCCGAAATCAGGTATCCGCCGATGAAGATGATGCCGAACTGGCTCGCGAGACCGAGCGCGGTCAGTGGCGCAAAACCTGCGCCGACCAACCATGCGAGGTCGGACGTCAGGGCCGAACCGGTGTAACGGTAAGGCTGGCTGAAGCGCGACGAAACCGACCCGGAGGCCTGACCAAAGGAAAGGCCGAGGATGGCAAAGCCGATGATGATAAACGCATCCTGGCCGGTACCGCCCGCATTCAGCAGGAACGGCGCCGTAAAGCTGAAGATGGCGATGATCACCGCACCAATGATCAACTGGCGGCGACGACCGATCCTGTCTGCAAGAAGACCGGAGATCACGACCGTCACGAGACCGAGCAAAGCACCGATGACCTGGACGAACAGGAATTTCCCGGCGCTCTGGCCACCGAAAAGTGTCACCCAGCTCAGCGGGAAGATCGTCACAAGGTGGAACATCGCGAAGCTTGCAAGCGGGGCAAAGGCGCCGAGAACGACGTCGCCCCCGTGAACGCGCAGCACTTCCAGAACCGGCTTTGCCTGCAATTCGTGCGCTTCGAGCGCATCGCCGAACTCTTTCGATGCAACAATACGCAGACGAGCAAACAGGGCCACAACGTTGATGGCAAACGCGACGAAGAACGGATAGCGCCAGCCCCAGCTCAGGAAGTCGGCGTCGGAGAGATTGAAGACGAAATAGCCGAACAGGACGCTCGCGAGCGCAAACCCGAATGGCGCGCCGAGCTGCGGGATCATCGCGTAAAGGCCGCGGCGGTTCGGGGGTGCATTCAGTGCCAGCAGCGATGCAAGACCGTCCCAGGCTCCACCCAGCGCAAAACCCTGGCCGAGACGGAACAGCGCCAGCAGAGCCGGCGACCAGTATCCGATCGTCTCATAGCCGGGCAGGAAGGCGATCGAGGCCGTCGAGCCACCGAGCACGAGAAGGGCAATCGTCAGCTTCGTGCCGCGTCCATAGGTACGGTCGACCCACATGAAGACCACCGAACCAACAGGACGCGCGATGAACGCGAGCGAGAAGATCGCAAACGAGTAAAGCGTGGCGGTGACCGGGTCTCCGGCAAACGGAAAGACCACCCGAGGAAAAACCAGGACCGAGGCAAGGCCGTACACGAAGAAGTCGAAAAATTCCGACATTCTGCCGATGACGACCCCGATAGCAATATTGCTCGGTTCGACCGGCTTGTCGTCGTGGATCTGCCGGGCATCCCGTTCCATCTCTGTGGATGTAGGATTGGCAAGTTGGCTCATGAATGTGTTCTCCTGCACGTCTGTTTCCACATGAGAATGTCGGGCGTACCAGCTGTCAATCAAGACGTCGCGCAAAAAGCATATTTTGGGCGGATTTTGGTGTTTTCTGAGGCACCCATGGCAACAGATGGACATTGAGGCGGAGTTGATGTTTTTGCAACGACCATCATCAATCCACACACCCCGCTTGCATTGCAGCGCGAAAAAGTTATTGCACTGCGACGAAACACCTCATGGAGATCAGTTGCTTGCTCCGTTAGGCCGACTGGACACATCGAAAGTTTCGAGCAGACCAATGTTCCCAATGTTGAAACGTCTCATCCAAATCGCTTTGCTGCCGCTTTTGGCCACCCTTTCGGGCTGCAATCTCGTCGTGATGTCGCCATCAGGCGATATCGCCAGGCAGCAGGCAGATCTGATTATCGTCTCGACCGTTCTGATGCTGCTGATCATCGTGCCGGTCGTGTTTCTCACGCTCTACTTCGCCTGGCACTATCGTCACGCGAACACCACAGCAAAATACGATCCGGAATGGCATCACTCCACACGGCTCGAAGTGGTTATCTGGGCCGCGCCGCTGGCGATCATTGTCGCGCTCGGTGCGATCACCTGGATCAGCACCCACCGTCTTGACCCGTATCGTCCTCTCGACCGCCTCGATGCGGAACGTCCGGTTCCCGCCGAAACGCGGCCTCTGACAGTTCAAGTCGTGGCGCTCGACTGGAAGTGGCTGTTCTTCTATCCGGAATACGGCATCGCCACGGTCAACGAAATGGCCGCACCGGTCGATCGCCCGATCACGTTCGAGATCACCTCGAGCTCGGTGATGAACTCGTTCTACATTCCGGCGCTCGCCGGCCAGATCTACGCGATGCCGGGGATGCAGACCAAGCTGCACGCCGTCATCAACAAGGAAGGCGAGTTCGAGGGACTTTCGGCAAACTACAGCGGTGCCGGGTTCTCGCACATGCGCTTCAAGTTCCACGGCTACACGGCCGAAGGCTTCGACGGCTGGATCGCAAAGGTCAAGCAGCAGGGTACCGCACTCAACCGCGATGCCTATCTAAAGCTTGAGAAGCCGTCCGAGCGCGAGCCGATCCGCTACTTCGCGGCGGCCGACAAGGATCTCTACAGCGCGATCCTCAACATGTGTGCCGAACCGGGCAAGATGTGCATGAACGAGATGATGCATATCGACATGATGGGTGGTGCCGGCACCGAGAGCCACGAGAACCGCGCGAAACTTCAGTATGACAATCGTCGTATCGGAGATGCGGAAGGTACAAACGCCGCGACTTTCCCCGCGACTGGCACCCCTGCCAAGAGCGATGAACAGCCGCACAATGAGCAAGGTCACGGCAACCACTCGATGCCGGACACGAACAATGGCGACGCCGATCCGGCGCCTGCGCAGATCAACAATTAACGGGTTGTCCCATGTTTTCCAATCCTGACATCCTGAAGTTTATCTTCGGAAGGTTGTCCTTCGAATCACTGCCGTTTCACGAACCGATCCTGATCGTGACGTTTGCGGCCGTGTGTCTGGGCGGCATCGGCGTGGTGGGTCTCATGACCTACTTCAAGCTCTGGGGGCCATTCTGGCGCGACTGGGTTTGCAGTGTCGATCACAAAAAAATCGGCATCATGTACATCGTGCTGGCCATCATCATGCTGTTCCGCGGCTTTGCCGACGCAATCATGATGCGCGTACAGCAGGCCATCGCCTTCAACGGCAACGAGGGCTACCTCAACTCTCACCACTACGACCAGATCTTCACCGCCCATGGCGTGATCATGATCTTCTTCGTGGCGATGCCCTTCGTTACTGGTTTCATGAACTATATCGTGCCGCTGCAGATCGGCGCGCGTGACGTCTCGTTCCCGTTCCTGAACAACTTCTCGTTCTGGATGACGACGGCCGGTGCGATCATCATCATGATCTCGCTGTTCATCGGCGAGTTCGCACGTACCGGCTGGCTGGCCTATCCGCCACTGTCGGGCGCTGACTACAGCCCGGGCGTCGGGGTCGATTATTACATCTGGGGTCTGCAGGTGGCGGGTGTCGGCACAACGTTGTCGGGTATCAACCTGATCGCGACGATCGTGAAGATGCGTGCTCCCGGCATGTCCTTCATGAAGATGCCGATCTTCACCTGGACGGCACTCTGCACCAACATCCTGATCGTTGCCTCGTTCCCGATCCTGACCGCAACCCTCGTGCTGCTGTCGCTTGACCGTTACGTCGGCACCAACTTCTTCACGAACGACCTCGGCGGTAATCCGATGATGTACGTGAACCTGATCTGGATCTGGGGTCACCCGGAAGTCTACATCCTGATCCTTCCGGTCTTCGGGATCTTCTCGGAAATCGTTGCGACCTTCTCCGGCAAGCGCCTGTTCGGCTATGCCTCGATGGTCTACGCGACTTGCGTGATCATGATCCTGTCCTACCTCGTGTGGCTGCACCACTTCTTCACGATGGGTTCGGGTGCTTCGGTCAACGCCTTCTTCGGCATCACCACGATGATCATCTCGATCCCGACGGGCGCGAAGATGTTCAACTGGCTGTTCACGATGTATCGCGGTCGTATTCGCTACGACGTTCCGATGCTCTGGACGGTCGGCTTCATGGTGACCTTCGCCATCGGTGGTATGACCGGCGTCATGCTGGCTGTTCCGCCTGCCGACTTCGTGCTCCACAACTCCCTGTTCCTGATCGCCCACTTCCACAACGTCATCATCGGCGGCGTGCTGTTCGGCCTTCTCGCAGGCGTCAACTACTGGTTCCCGAAGGCGTTCGGCTTCAAGCTGAACCAATTCTGGGGCAAGGTATCGTTCTGGTTCTGGTTCGTTGGCTTCTACTTCGCCTTCATGCCGCTCTACGTTCTTGGCCTGATGGGCGTCACCCGCCGCGTATCGCAGTTCGAAGATCCGTCGCTGCAGATCTGGTTCATCATCGCAGCCTGCGGTGCAGGTATGATTGCCATCGGTATCGCCTCATTCATCATCCAGATCGGCGTCAGCGTCTGGAAGCGTGATGAACTGAGGGACGAAACCGGCGATCCGTGGCACGGCCGTACTCTGGAATGGTCGACATCGTCGCCGCCACCGGACTACAACTTCGCCTTCACTCCGGTGGTCCACGATCACGACAGCTGGTACGACATGAAGAACCGCGGTTATGCGCGTCCTCTTCAGGGTTTCAAGCCGATCCACATGCCGAAGAACACCGGCACCGGCGCGATCCTCTCCGGCATCAGCGTGGCACTCGCCTTCGGCCTGATCTGGTACATGTGGTGGCTTGCTGCCCTGTCCTTCATCGCCATCATCGTTGTGTCGATCGTCCATACGTTCAACTACAACCGCGACTACTACATTCCGGCGGACGACGTTGTCGCGGAAGAGAACAAGCGGACCGAACTGCTCGCTAGGCAGGTGTGATAACCATGAGTGCTTCTAAAACAGAGACGGCGGAAAACCCGCAATTCTACCTGGAAGAAGATCATCATCCGGAGAACAGCACCAATCTTGGGTTCTGGCTCTACCTGATGAGCGACTGCCTGATCTTCGCGATCCTGTTCGCCACCTACGCTGTCGTCGGCCGCAATTATGCGGCCGGCCCATCGCCGGCGGATCTGTTCGACCTGCCGCTCGTCGCGCTCAACACCGCGATGCTGCTGTTCTCGTCGATCACCTACGGGTTCGCGATGCTTCAGATGGAGCGTGGCGCCAAGGCGGAGACGCTGTTCTGGCTGGGCGTGACCGGCGTGTTCGGTCTCGCCTTCCTGGGCATCGAGCTCTACGAATTCAGCCATCTCCTGCACGAAGGTGCCGGCCCGCAGCGCTCTGCGTTCCTGTCGGCGTTCTTCACGCTGGTCGGAACCCACGGTCTGCACGTTACCTTCGGTATCATCTGGTTGGTCACGCTGATGGTGCAGGTTTCCAAGCATGGCCTGATCCCGGAAAACCGCCGTCGCCTGATGTGCCTGTCGATGTTCTGGCACTTCCTCGACGTCATCTGGATCGGCGTCTTCTCCGTCGTTTACCTCATGGGAGTCCTCGGATGACCGACAAAGCACCCGCGCACGAAGATGCGCACGCCGCGCATCACGCCCATAGCCACGGGCACGAGGCGAGCCACGGTTCGCTGAAAAGCTATACGACCGGCTTCATCCTGTCGGTGATCCTGACGGCGATACCGTTCTGGCTTGTGATGGGCGACGTCTTCGACAACAAGGCTGTCACCGGCGCTCTGGTTATGATCTTCGGCGTCATCCAGATCGTCGTGCACATGATCTACTTCCTGCACATGAACACCAAGTCCGAAGGCGGCTGGACGGCGATGGCACTGATCTTCACGATCGTCATCGTGGTCATCGCTCTCTCCGGCTCGCTCTGGGTCATGCACCATCTCAATGCAAACATGATGGTCATGTCGCCGGAGATGATGAAGAACATGCCTTGAGGCGGTCATGAGACCGGTTGAGACAGACACCAATCAAAGTGGCGCGGGTCATTCCGCGCCACTTTCCCGTTCTCGATCCCATATCATGCGGGCGTTTCTGGTCTTTGCGGCGCTGATTTTCGTGGCGCTCGGGTCCTGGCAGGTGCAGCGCCTGTTCTGGAAGCTTGATCTCATCGCAAGGGTCGATGCCCGTGTGCATGCGACGCCGGTGGCACCTCCGGCAGCCGGCCAGTCACCTGACGATATCGAATATCTCCACGTCGCCATCTCCGGGTCCTTCGATCACACGAAGGAAGCGCTGGTTCAGGCCGTGACGAAGCTCGGGCCCGGATACTGGGTCGTGACGCCGCTGAATCTTGAAGACGGCAGGACGATCCTGATCAATCGCGGCTTCGTGCCCCCTGACCGCAGGGATCCCTCAACCCGGGTTGAAAGCCAGACCGTCGGCGAAGCCGCCGTCACAGGTCTTGTCCGCCTCTCCGAACCCGGCGGCGGCTTCCTGCGGGAGAACGATCCGGGCAACGAGCGTTGGTATTCGCGCGATGTCGCAGCGATCAGCGCGTCGCGCGGTCTTCAGGGCGTCATGCCCTATTTCATCGATGCGGACGCAACGTCGAACCCGGGTGGCTATCCGGTCGGCGGCCTGACCGTCATCCAATTTCCCAACAGCCATCTGAGTTACGCACTGACCTGGTTTGCGCTCGCAATCATGTCTCTCGGTGCTGCGATCTTCTTCGGACGCTTGCAGCGCGCGGCCGGTTGATCCGCAACGATTTCATCTTGAGGAGAACGCGCCTTGGATACTCCCGCCATCAACGATATTGGCCTCGATTCTGATGTCGAGATCGCGGTTCGCCAGGAACTGACGCTCGTCGCACTTGGCAAGCTGCCGGCGGATACATCGCTCCGGGTAGGGCGGCTGCTTGATGTCAGCACCCGGATATGGCGCACCGATCAGGAAATCATCATCAAGGGCCGCCGCATTGCCTATGTCGGCGATGCGGGATCCTATCCGGGCACCGTCGCTCACCGGGTGCATGAACCCGATCTGGCTGCCATTCCAGGGCTTGGAGAGGTGCACAAGCATATCGAAAGCTCGCATTTGACACCGGAATGGGAAGCAGCACTCGTTCTTCCCCGCGGCAATACCTGGACCTGTGAGGCAAGCCATGAGTTTTCGAACGTCAACGGCGCAAAGACGCTTGAATTCTGGCTGAAGGCCCGCGCCGCCGGCTCGCCGCTCAAGATCTTCCCGCTGCCCGGATCGGCCGTGCCGCCCACCGGTTATGAGCATGGCGGCGGGTATCTCGGTTATGACGAGCAAAAGCAGTTCATGTCCGAAAGCCTGATGGTTGCGGGCCTCGACGAGGTGATGGACTGGCCGGGCGTGTGGGACAGAACCAGCCCTTCCTACGACCGCCTCTGGGGCATGATCCGAGCAACGTTCGAGAAGCGCGGAGTCGTTGAAGGTCACGCGGCGGGCATTCGCGACATCCCAACGATCAACGCTTTCGCCGCGGCCGGTCTGGCATCGGATCACGAAGCCTGGACGGTCGAGGAGTTCTGGGACAAGCTGACCCGCGGCCTGTTCATGGAACTGCGCCCGCACAGTTTGCCGGAGGTTATCGCCGGTCTTCTCGAGAAGGGCCTCGCCGACTGGTCGCAGATCGCGCTGACGACCGACGATCGCAGCGCCTCCGATACTCTGAAACTCGGCGCCACCGATTACAATGTTCGCCTCGCCATCGAGGCAGGCCTTGCGCCCGAGATAGCCATCCAGTGTGTGACCATCAATCCGGCCCGTCACATGCGCCTGACGCCCTGGGTGGGCACGATCGCGCCGGGACGTTATGCCGATATCGTGCTTCTGTCCGACGTTGAGAAATTCGAGATCGCCAAGGTCTGGGCCGATGGCATCCAGGTTTCTGATGGCAAGCGCTATCTGCCCGAGGTGCCCAAAATCGACTGGCCGGACTGGGCAACGAAGACAATCAATATCGGCCGTGAGCTGACGGCCGCAGATTTCGCGATTGCCGCTCACCCCGGCCGCCAGACAATGACGGCTGCGGTGCTGCGACCGTTTCACTGGACGGATGATTTCCTGACCTTCGAACTTCCTGTCGAAGACGGGCTCGTCCAGCGCGATGCCGATCGCAACATCACCAAGTTCTCGATCATCGACCGGTTCTCGGGCAAGGGAGCGGTGTCGAAAATGTTCTGGCTTGGCTGCGGGCCGCGGACGCCGGATACGGCGCTTGCCTGCTCCATGGCACATGACAAGCACAATATCTGGTGCGTCGGCTCATCGGACGAAGCGATGGCCGCAGCTGTCAACGCCGTCGCTGCCAATGATGGTGGCTGGGCATTGGTTCGCGATAGAAAGGTCGTCGCGCGGGTTCGCTACGAGGTGGCGGGGCTGATGAGCTGCCGGTCGGCGGACGCTCTGCATGAGGAGATGCAGGTGCTCTATGCAGAGGGCGAAAAGGTCGAGTGGATGTTCGAGCCGAGCTTCCATCCGCGCTGGTCTGCAGGCTTCCCGGAGCGTCTCGCCTTTGCGACGCTCACCTGTGCACCCTGGCGCTGGGTGCTGGTCGCCCCGAGCGATTACGCGCCGGAGGGGCTCGTCAACGTCCAGACCGGCAAAACCCATCCGGTCGTTTTTTGACGCCGCTTCACCTTCCGAGCTTCGGCCAGGTATCCGAAAGACGGTAACCGCCCGGCCAAGGGTCCGACGGATCCAGCATCAATTGATGCGTTCCGGTAATCCAGGCGCGGCCGGAGATCAGCGGATAGATTGCCTCGCGATCACCGACACGCGTCGTCGACTCGATACGGCAGTGGAATTCCGAACCGATGATCGAGCGGCCGATATAGGTCTCGCCGATTGCCATCTCGCCACGCGCATGGAGAACCGCCATGCGCGCCGAGCAGCCCGTACCGGTGGGAGACCTGTCGATCTTGCCCGGCTGGATGACGACGGCGTTTGCACCGCTCAGCACGCCGTTTTCCCGGGTGAGGGGAGTTGCAATCTGGCAGAAGGAAATGTGGTCCCAGCCGGCATTGTCCGGATGGGTAAAGCCGATCTGCTCGTTGGCGGCCGCGGTAATCTTCACGCCCGCTTCTGCAATCTCGCGTGCCTCGTCGGGTTTCACCTCGAACCCCAGTGAAGCCGCATCGACGATGACGAAACTGTCGCCGCCATAGGCTGTGTCAACCGTCAGTGTTCCGAAGCCGGCCACTTCCAGCGACACTGCGAGCTTATCTGTAAAGGATGGCACGTTGCGCACCGTAATCCGTTCGGCCTTGCCGTCGCGGCATTCCGCTGTGACCTCGACCAGGCCGCCTGGCGCTTCGAGCGTCATGCGTGTCACCGGCTCGGTCATGGGAATGATGCCGGTGTCGAGCAGTACGGTCGCAACACAGATGGAGTTGGAGCCGGACATCGGTGGCGTGTCAGCGGGCTCCATGATGATCCAGCCCATCTGGGCGCGCGGATCCTTCGGCGGCACCAGCAGGTTCACGTGCCGGAAGACACCGCCACGGGGCTCGTTCAGCACGAAGTTGCGCAGCGTCTCGTCACGGGCGATGAAGCGGGACTGGTCCCAGAGTGTATCGCCCGGCGGCGGGAGTACACCGCCGACGATGACATCCCCGACTTCGCCCTCCGCATGGCAGCTGACGATGTGGATGACCTTTGATGTGCGCAAACGCGACCCCCCGGCAGATGTTACCGCTTGGGTGTCATCAGGTAATGCCCAACGCCCCAAACCTCTCCCTTGTCATGGCCGAACAATCCGGCAGTGGCAAGGAAGAACAGACGCCAGCGACGCTGCCAGAGGCAGGCGTCCTTCCCGTAGACGTCCTTCAAAATTGGTTGGATCTGCCCGATCTCGCGATCGAAATTTTCGAGCCAATGCATCGCGGTGCGGCGATAGTTGAGACCCGACCAGCGCCAGTCTTGTTCGACGGTGAAAATATCATCGAAACGACGCGGCAGGTCGTGCGCGGGCATGATGCCGCCTGTGAAGAAATGGTGGGCGATCCAGTCCGCTGGGTTGTCGTGCTCGAACCGGTAGGACCTATCCTTGTGGGTGAACACGTGCAGGAACAGCTTTCCGTCGGGCTTCAGCCAGCCTCTTGTGCGCTCCATAAGGCCTCGCCAGTTCGACATGTGTTCGAACATTTCCACCGAAACGACCCGGTCGTAGGTCTCATCCGTCGAAAAGTCGTTCATGTCGGCGGTGATGACGGTGAGGTTGTCGAGCTTCAGCCGCTCGATTTCGCTGAGGATGTGCTCACGCTGCGGGGCCGAGTTGGAGACGGAGGTGATCCGGGCATTGGGAAAATGCTGGGCCATGTAGAGCGACAGCGAACCCCAGCCGCAGCCGAGCTCGAGAATGTCCATTCCATCACTCAGTTCCGCGTGACGCACGGTCTCGGCCAGCGCGTAGGATTCCGCTTCCGCAAGCGTGGTATCGTCAGCCAGATACAATGCGCAGGAGTATTTCCGCTGTGGACCGAGAGCGAGGCTGAAGAACTCTGGCGGCAGTTCGTAATGCTGGCGGTTGGCATCATCCGTATGGGTGGCGATCGGAAAGTCGGCCATCGACCTTGCGAACGCGTCCTCGGCGGTTGCCGGCGTGGAGGCCAGCTTTCGCTTGGTGCGACCGCATAGAAAGTCGATCCCGGCAAGCGTCACGCCATCGCTTAAGGGTGCTCGTTCAGCCGTATTGATGGCAAAGGCCAGCATGTTCATCGTGGCGTTCCCTTATTGTGTTGAGAGTTTGGATCGACGCGGACCGGGGAAAAATGCGTTGACGCGTGCCTGGACAGCACGGAACTGGTCACCCCGGGATTTCAGCATGTGTTCCTCGAGCGGCGGAATGCCGGAGACGTGCACCAGCAGCCAGTACATCATCACGGGCGCGAGGAGCGCGACAGCGGCAAAGCCCAGCGCCGGAAGCGCCACCAGCGGCCAGCTGCACCAGAACAGCCACTCGAAGAAATAGTTAGGGTGGCGGGAATAGGCCCACAGCCCCTTCTGGCAGATTTCCCGCTTGGCTTCCGGCGTCTTGCGGAATCTCGAGAGCTGAACGTCGGCTACCATCTCGCCGATAACGGCAATCGCTGCCACGGCAAGCGCGAGAAGATCGCCCACCTGCGGGTATTCTGCCGGGTTCGAAGCGGCGCAGTAGACTGCAAGCACAAGAATGAAGGCAGCGACCGCCTGGATCTGGAGAAAATAGAACAGGCGGAAGGAAGCGCGATCGCCCCATTCCTTGATAAGCTTTTCGTAGCGGGGATCCTCGCCACCGAGCCGCGTGCGGGCGCCAATATGAAAGGCAAGCCTTAGCGACCAGGCCGCAACGATGACGATCGCGGTCACCCGGCGCTCGACGGGACCGGCCGCCAGATAGGCCGCAGCCACGCCGCCGACGCCGACGGCCAGCGACCAGATCGTGTCTATCCAGCCGCTCGCACCCGTCGCGCGTTGTACGGCCCAGGAGATCGCCATGGCCAGCGACAGGCCTATCGCCAGAAAAATGAGGTGAATGTAATCCATTGGTCTCCTCGAACGTAGAAAGCCCGACACGTTCTTTGTGTCCCTCTACGGCTGACATAGCCAATCAGTTTCATGGGCTTGGAAAAAATGTCGCAAAAAGAAGTGATATTGCGTGAAACTCTCTATCTCAATCTCTCGTAATGATTACAGAGCCCACAGGGCAGGTGATCGATTGCTTTGGGAGCTGGGGGAATTGTATGCCATTTCGTGAGACGCATAGGACCTCGGGACGTCGACGCATCGCAGTTGTCGGCAGTGGAATATCCGGCATGTCCGCTGCATGGCTTCTGGCCAAGGCCCACGATGTTACCATGTTCGAGGCAGCCGATCGTATCGGCGGCCACAGCCATACCGTGGATTTCGACGCATCGGGAAGAACCGTTTCCGTCGACACCGGCTTCATCGTCTACAACGAGGTGACCTATCCTAATCTGACGGCGTTGTTCCGTCATCTGGATGTTCCAACCACGGCCTCCAGCATGTCCTTCGCCGTCTCGCTCGACGATGGCGGTTTCGAATATTCTGGTGGCACAGGGTTCGGACTGTTCGCCCAGAAGTCCAACATCGTCAGCCCACGCTTCTGGTCGATGATGCGCGATCTCGTCCGCTTCTACCGCAATGCGCCGCGTGACCTGTCGACGATGGGCGGTTTGTCACTCGATGACTACCTCGACCGACATCACTACGGCCGGGCGTTCCGCGACGACCATCTCTACCCGATGGCGGCTGCGATCTGGTCGATGCCCGCGGGTAAGGTGGGTGAGTATCCCGCGGTCAACTTCGTCCGCTTCTGCGGCAATCACGGGCTGCTCGAACTCTGGAACCGGCCGATCTGGCGCACGGTGACGGGCGGAAGCCGGGAGTATGTGGATCGCCTGACAGCTGACTTTCGCGATCGCATTCGCCTGTCGACACCCGTCCAGGCGATCAGGCGAACCGGTGGCGGTGTTGAAATTTCCACCGGACCGGACGGATGGCAGGCATTTGACGAGGTGGTGATCGCAACGCATGCCGATCAGGCACGTCGTCTCCTGTCGGACGTTGATGACCACGAGGCACGCATTCTGGGGGCCTTCCGCTATTCCCGCAACGAGGCGATCCTGCACAGCGACCAGAGCTTCATGCCGAAGCGCAAGGGCGCATGGTCCAGCTGGAATTATTCGGCAAAGACCGGCGAGGCGCAGGTCCAGCCTGCCATCACCTACTGGATGAACAAGCTGCAGCCGCTTGGCGATGCGCCGCCGACCTTCGTGACGCTCAATCCCCCACGTCAGCCCCGCGAGGACGCAGTCATCCGACGCGAGATCTACGAGCATCCGATCTTCGACATGGCAACCGAGCGGGCACAACGGGAAATCTGGTCGCTTCAGGGTGTGCGCAACACATGGTTCTGCGGCGCCCACTTCGGCTCGGGCTTCCATGAAGACGGCCTCCAGGCAGGCCTGGCGGTCGCGGAAGATCTTGGCGGCGTTCGGCGTCCATGGAAGGTCGCCGAGGAAAGCGCCCGGATCGTGCGCCGGCCGCTCGGCGCTACCGTTCCGATCGAGGTCACGGCATGACGGCTTCGTTTCGGTCGGCGCTTTATCCCGGTCATGTCACGCATGCACGCATGCGGCCGAAAGAGCATCGGCTGGCCTACAGGATCTACTCGCTGCTGATCGATCTCGACGAGCTCGACGCGCTTGATCGCGGCCTGAAACTGTTTTCCGTCGACCGGTTCAATCTATTCTCGTTTCGGCAAAGAGATCGCGGCGACCGCTCGGGATCCGATCTTCGGGGCCAGATAGAGCAATGGATGCGCGCCGCAGGGCTCGAGCCTGATGGCGGGTCGATCAAGCTTCTCACCATGCCGAGAATACTCGGCTGGGCCTTCAATCCGCTCAGCATCTTCTTCTGCTACGGACGCGATGGCGAGGTGAAGGCGATCCTGTGGGAAGTGGACAACACGTTCGGCGAACGCCACGGCTACCTCATCCCGGCCGATAATCGTGTCGGCGGCGAGATCGTCCAGCACTGTGACAAGGCATTTTATGTCTCGCCGTTCATGGACATGGACCAGCGCTATACCTTTCGCGTGACGCCGCCGTCCGAACGGCTGTCGATCAAGATCGATACATTCGATGCCGAGGGGCCGATGCTGACTGCCCGTCATCTCGCGCACCGCCGTGATCTGACAGACCGGGCGCTTCTGAAGGCCTTCTTCGCCATTCCCTTCCTGACGCTCCGGGTCGTCGGCGGCATCCATTGGGAGGCACTGAAAATCTGGCTCAAGGGCGTGCGTTTGCGCAAGCGTCCAAAGCCACCGGGAAACCCCGTCTCCGTCACTCCTGCTGCTCCCCTACGCAAAGTGGAAATCCATGAGCCAATCTGACGAATTCACCTCCGTAACGACCGATCGCACACCCGGAGCTGGCGTTGCCGGCTTCGGTGCGCGGGTTGTGAACCGGCTGCTGAGCGGTATCCGCTACGGTTCCATTCGCGTTGTGCTGCCTTCCGGTCGCACCATAGAGATGGCCGGGCCGGAAAAAGGGCCGGACGCCGTTATCGTCATCAAGCGCTGGCGGATGCTGAGCCGCGTTCTGCATGCGGGCGACATCGGTTTTGCGGAAGGATATCTCAAGCAGGAATGGACGACACCTGACCTTACCAATGTGATCCGGTTTGCGGCGCGCAACCGGCATGGGCTGACGCTTGCGACCCATGGGGGCTATCTCGGCCGGATCGCGGTTCGCCTGTCGCATCTTCTCAACGCCAATACCAAGCGTGGCAGCAAACGCAATATCGAGGCGCATTACGATCTCGGCAACGAGTTCTACGCTGAGTGGCTAGACCCTTCGATGTTCTATTCCTCGGCGCTCTACGAGCATCAGGGACAGTCTCTCGAAGATGCCCAGCGTCAGAAACTCGAGCGTATCCGCGAAAAGCTCGCCATGAGCCAAGGCGACAGCGTGCTGGAGATCGGCTGCGGCTGGGGCGCTCTCGCGTTGGATCTCGCACAGAACGTCAATGCCCGGGTCACCGGCCTTACTCTTTCTCCTTCGCAGCTGGCCTTTGCAAACGAGCGCATCCGGCAGGCCGGCGTGGAAGGGCAGATCGATCTCCGACTGCAGGACTACCGCGATACATCAGGGCAATTCGACCGGATCGTCTCGATCGAGATGTTCGAAGCGGTCGGAGAGGCCTATTGGCCAGCTTATTTCGACACCATCCGTCGCTGTTTGAAGCCCGGTGGCCGTGCGGTTTTGCAGGTGATCTCGATCAACGAGGACCGCTTCGATTCCTATCGGCGCAATCCGGATTTCATCCAGAAATATGTGTTTCCGGGAGGATTTCTTCCCTCGGACAGCGCGTTCACGGCAGCCGTTGAGAAATCCGGGCTTGTCGTGAGCGACATCGAACATTTTGGCGCGTCCTATGCGCGGACGCTGGCCGAGTGGCGGACGCGGTTTCACGCCGCCTGGCCGAAGATTGCGGAACTCGGTTTCGACAGCCGTTTCCGTAGGTTGTGGGACTACTACCTTTGCTATTGCGAGGCTGGCTTCGAGGAGGAAGCGATCAATGTTGGCTTCTATACGATTGAACATGCGTAATCTGGGTTTGCGAGGCGGTGCTGTCGCAGCACTCTTGTCACTGTCGGCAGGGCCGCTTCTTGCCGCTGATCTGGACGGCAACTGGGCTCGTGGCGACGGCAATGCCAAGGTCGAGATCGCGCCTTGCGGCGCCCAGATCTGCGCCACCAACACATGGATCAAGCCCGGATCGGGAAGCGAGAAGGCCGGCGACAAGCTGGTCATGACGATCGACCGAACAGCGGACGGATCCTATTCCGGTACCGCCTTTGATCCGCAACGCAACATGACGTTCAAGATCACGGTCGTTGTCGCGGAAAAGAAGATGACGACGAAAGGCTGCGTTGCTGGCGGTATTCTTTGCCGTGCCGTCAACTGGTCCCGCATCGACTGACACAGAAAGAGGGAACGAACCCATGGCGAAGATCTCGCTGAAGACGCTGGCTCTTGCCTACATCACCACGTTCATCGTGTTCGGCGCGATAGACTCCGTCTGGCTCAGCACGATGACAAGCCTGCTTTACCGGCCGGTCATGGGCGACATGCTTCTGCCGAGTTTCCGTCTCGCGCCTGCCGTGATCTTCTACCTTCTCTACATCGGCGGACTGACGCTGATGGCAGTGCGTCCGGCCCTGATTGCAGGCGGTGTCGGAGCAGCGGTGCGGCAGGGAGCGGCGATCGGGTTCATGTCGTACATGACCTACGATCTCACCAACCATGCGGTCATGAAGAACTGGTCGACGCTGCTTTCAGTGGCCGACATCATTTGGGGTACCTTGCTTTCGGGTCTCGCCAGCGGTCTTGCCACCTGGATCGTTCTGCGGTTCTTCAGAACAAAACACCACTAGCGTTCGAAAACAATATGGCCGGGAAATCCCGGCCATATCTTTGAGCTATTACTGTTCAGGCTCTTCGACCGCGGTCGGCTGACCGCGCTGGTCGAGTATCTCTCGTTTGCCCACATGGTTGGCCGGGCCGACCAGCCCATCCTTCTCCATGCGTTCGACAAGCGATGCGGCCCTGTTGTAGCCGATCGACAGGCGGCGCTGGATGTAGGAGGTCGAGCACTTCTTGTCGCGCATGACGACCTTGATCGCCTGCTCGTACATCTCGTCCCGGTCTTCCTCGCTGATCGCGGACCTGTCGAAGACCGCCTGGTCTTCCTCCTCGACCTCTTCACCCTCTTCGTCTTCCGTGACGCTGCCGAGATAGAGCGGCTGACCTTGCGTCTTCAGATGCGCAACGATGCGCTCGACTTCCTGGTCCGACACGAAGGGACCGTGAACGCGGGCAATGCGTCCGCCGCCCACCATATGCAGCATGTCGCCCTGACCGAGCAGGTTTTCAGCACCCTGTTCGCCAAGGATCGTACGGCTGTCGATCTTGGATGTCACCTGGAAGGAGATACGGGTCGGGAAGTTCGCCTTGATCGTACCGGTGATGACGTCGACCGAAGGCCGCTGCGTCGCCATGATCAGGTGGATACCGGCAGCACGCGCCATCTGCGCAAGCCGCTGGATCGCACCTTCGATCTCCTTGCCGGCCACCATCATCAGGTCGGCCATCTCGTCTACGATGACGACGATATAGGGCAACGGCGTCAGGTCCATGTCCTGCTGCTCGTTGATCGGCTCGCCGGTCTGACGGTCGAAACCGACCTGGACGCTGATCGAGATGACCTCGCCGGATGCGGACGCGGCCGCCACACGGGCGTTGAAGCCGTCGATATTGCGAACGCCAAGACGCGACATCTTGCGGTAGCGGTCCTCCATTTCGCGCACCGCCCATTTCAGCGCCAGAACCGCTTTCTTGGGGTCGGTCACGACAGGGGTGAGCAGATGCGGGATACCGTCATAGGCCGACAGTTCGAGCATCTTCGGATCGACCATGATCAGCCTGCACTGGTCCGGCCGCAGACGGTAGATCAGCGAGAGGATCATCGTGTTGACCGCGACCGACTTGCCCGAACCGGTTGTGCCGGCGACGAGCAGGTGCGGCATCTTCGCAAGCTCGGCGACGACGGGTTCTCCGCCGATCGTCTTGCCGAGGCAGAGCGGAAGCCGGAAGCCGGTACCCGCATAGGTGCCGCTTTCGATCAGCTCACGCAGGTAGACGGTTTCGCGCACGGGGTTTGGCAGTTCGATACCGATCACGTTGCGACCGGGAACGACAGCCACGCGGGCCGAAAGCGCTGACATCGAGCGGGCGATATCGTCCGAAAGGCCGATGACGCGGGAGGATTTGACGCCGGGTGCCGGGGCGAATTCGTAGAGCGTCACGACAGGGCCGGGACGAACGTCGATGATCTCGCCGCGAATGCCGAAATCTTCGAGCACGCTTTCCAGAAGGCCGGCGCTCTGTTCCAGGCTTTCCTGGCTGACGGGGCTGATCTGGTCGTCCACCGGTGCCTGCAGCAATTCGATCGACGGGAACTCGTAGTCGTCGGACGCATGCAGCGGTTCGGTGTTGAACGGCCGGATCGGAGAGATCGCGCGGGTCGCCATGACAACCTGCCGCGTCGACTTTACTGGCACAACGGGAGCGACCGCAGGCGCCGGGGCCTCGACGACGGTCTCAGCGATGACGGGCGCAACGATAACAGGCTCAGGAATGACAGGCTCAGGAATGACCGGAGCAGCGATGACGGGCGCATCCTGCACTGGAGGCACCACCGGATTTGGCGCAGCATCGTGGCCGGCCTGGCGCAACGTGATCGAACGATAGAGATCAAGCGGCGACGGCCCCACCGGAATTTCTTCAACCAGACGTTTGGTCAGGGTCTCGATCGGCTGGCGAATGACCGGCGCCCTCAGGGCAACCCGCACAGGTTCGGGCCGGACCGGCTGTTTCGGATAGGTCGGGAGCGGACGCTGAGCAACGAACACAGGTCTCTGCTCGACCTTTGGCGGGGGAGGCGGGGTCAGCGCGAACTCTTCGCCGGTGGCCTCTCCAAGGCTCATCACCTCGAAGAACAGATGATCCGGCAGGTTGGCGATCGGAGACTGTCTTTCAGTGCTAATCACGGGAGCATCAATCACTGCTTCAGGCTGCGCCGGCGCAACTGCGACCAGCACCGGTTCAACGGTTTCCCGGGCAAACGTGGCCCGGCGTTCCCTCAGCGCCTGATCGAGAGTGCCGACGAGATTGCGGGCGCCGGGTTCAGGCGACAGGAAGCTGGCGATAGAGGTCGACAGCGCGTCGCCGTCATGTCTTTGGGTGAAAGTAATCTCGGAAATCTCCTGAACGGCTGGCGCCGCCATAGGGGGAATGACAGCCTCGGGGACGGCGTGGGAAGCGACGGCTTCGCCCTCCGCTTCCGGGCCGGAGGGTGCCCCACGCCTGGAGATGGTCTTCTCCGGCGTGCGGGTGAAACGAACGGTCGGGCCCAACATGAAGGCCTTCTGCCAGTCCGGCAGCGCCTCGATCTCGTGGGCCTGCATCTGGACTGTCGACACGATGTCGCAAGCCACCTGTTGCCCCGCATTAGGGGGCTCAGGCGGATTTATGGGGTGAGAGTGGCCGGTATCCGGCAGTTCGGAAGCCTGGGCTTCCAGCTTGTCAGTTTCGCGAAATTGCGGGCCTGTGAGACGCATTGCCACCAATGAAACCATATGAACAAATCTGGGACACGAACGTCCTTGGATATAAAACAAACATTAACCATGCGTTGCCGGCGCCGATAAATCGTCAGAGCGCGGTGATGGCCTGTGACAAAAGGCGCCGGTGAAATGGTCTTTGGGACGGAACAGACTCGGGCAGTTGGTGGTTATTGGGTCAACTGTAGTCGTCAAGATGGAGCCCCCATGTCGAGTCCGAATTCGTTTGAAATGTCACGACGGGATCTTCTCGTCGCAACCGCTGCCGGCTCTGTGGCCGTGGCAAATAGCAACAGAGCTGCAAATGCGCAGGCGGCAACACCGCCTCCCCGGCCGGGGACGGCGACGTCGCGGGTGGGTTTTGTCGTCAACGGCACACGCCAGGATCTCGATCTCGACAACCGTACGACCCTGCTCGACGCGTTGCGTGAGAACCTGCACCTGACCGGCACCAAGAAGGGTTGCGATCACGGCCAGTGCGGCGCCTGTACTGTCATGGTCGATGGTCGCCGCATCAATTCGTGCCTGTCGCTTGCCATCATGCACGAGGGCTCCGAGATCACCACGATCGAAGGCCTTGGCACACCGGACGAGATGCATCCGATGCAGACGGCATTCGTCAAGCACGATGGCTTCCAGTGCGGCTATTGCACCCCTGGGCAAATCTGTTCCTCCGTCGCCGTTCTTGAAGAAATCAAGGCCGGCATTCCGAGCCATGTAACGGAAGACCTGACCGCCCCCACGCAGGTTTCCGAGATGGAAATCCGCGAACGTATGAGCGGCAATATCTGTCGATGCGGGGCCTACCCGAACATTGTTGCGGCTATCACGGAAGTTTCGGGGAGGCAGGCATGAAACAGTTTACTTATGAACGCGCCGCATCACCGGCTGAAGCTGCGTCCAAGGCCGCCAACAACCAGAACGCCAAGTTCATCGCGGGAGGCACCAACCTCCTTGACCTGATGAAGCTAGAGATCGAATCACCGACCCATCTCATCGACGTCAACGGTCTCGACCTCGACAAGATCGAGCAGAGTGAAGACGGCGGCGTCCGGATCGGAGCGCTCGTGCGCAATACGGATCTCGCCTCGGACGAGCGCATCCGCCGCGACTACGGCGTGCTTTCGCGCGCACTTCTCGCAGGCGCATCTGGTCAGCTTCGTAACAAGGCAACGACGGCCGGCAACCTTCTGCAGCGGACGCGCTGTCCTTACTTTTACGACACCGCCCAGCCTTGCAACAAGCGCAAGCCCGGTAGCGGTTGTTCCGCCATCGGCGGCGTGACCCGCCAGCTGGGCGTGATCGGCGTCAGCGATGCCTGTATCGCCACCCACCCCGGCGACATGGCAATCGCCATGCGTGCCCTCGATGCAACTATCGAGACGGTCAAGCCCGATGGCGCAACACGCGCGATCCCGATGGCGGATTTCCACAAACTGCCCGGCGATACGCCCGAGATCGAAACCACGCTTGAGCGCGGCGAGATCATCACGGCCGTTACGCTGCCGGCACCTGTGGGCGGCAAGCACGTCTATCGCAAGGTGAGAGACCGTGCGTCCTACGCTTTCGCTCTCGTCTCGGTCGCTGCGATCATCCAGCCTGACGGCACCGGTCGCGTTGCAGTTGGCGGCGTGGCGCCCAAGCCATGGCGCGTCGAAGAGGCGGAAGCCGACCTGCCGCAGGGGTCCAAGGCCGTGATGGCCAAGGTCTTTGCAGGCGCAAAGCCGACAGAAGAAAATTCATTCAAGGTGACACTGGCCGAGCGCACGCTCGCCGGCATCCTTGAAGAAACCAAGGGGTAAGCCATGCTATTCGATCGTCCCGCCACGACCAATCCCATCGACCAGATGAAGGTGGTCGGCCAGCACATCACGCGTATCGACGGCCCTAAGAAGGTCACCGGCACGGCGACCTATGCCTATGAATGGAACCATGCCAACCTCAATGTTGCCTACGGCTATCCCGTTGGCGCCGGCATCGCCAAGGGTCGGATCAGCTCGATGGACATCCAGGCGGCCCGCAACGCTCCGGGCGTCCTGGCTGTCGTCACCGCTGAAACGGCTGGCAAGCTCTCCAAGGGCAAGATGAATGCAGCCAAGCTTCTCGGTGGCCCCGAGATCTCGCATTATCACCAGGCCATCGCCGTCGTCGTCGCTGAAACCTTTGAGCAGGCCCGCGCCGCAGCGAGCCTTATCAAGGTGGATTACGTTCGCGCTCCCGGCTCCTACGATCTGGAAGCAGCGAAGGACACGGCCAAGAAGCCGGAGGGCTCCGAAGGCGAAGACGCAGACACTTCTGCCGGCAACTTCGACAAGGCGTTCGCCGAGGCAGCGGTCAAGTTCGACCAGACCTACACGACACCCGACCAGTCACATGCGATGATGGAGCCGCATTCGTCTCTTGCCATGTGGGACGGCGACGAAGTTACGGTCTGGACCTCGAACCAGATGATTGCCTGGAACAAGTCAGAAATGGCGATCACGCTCGGCATCGATCCGGAGAAAGTCCATATCATGTCGCCGTTTGTCGGCGGTGGTTTCGGCTCAAAGCTTTTCCTCCGGTCGGATGCGGTGCTTGCAGCGCTTGGTGCGAAAGCGGCGGGACGCCCCGTCAAGCTTGCGCTTCCGCGTCCCTTCGTGATGAACAACACGACGCACCGCCCGGCAACGATCCAGCGTATCCGCATCGGCACCACGCAGGAAGGCAAGATAACCGCGATTGCTCACGAAAGCTGGAACGGCAATCTGCCGGGCGGCAGCCTGGAGACAGCCGTGGCGCAGACTCGTCTTCTCTACGCCGGCGAAAACCGGATGACGTCGATGCGGCTTGCGGCGCTTGATCTGCCAGAGGGCAATGCGATGCGCGCACCGGGCGAAGCGCCTGGTCTCATGGCGCTTGAAATCGCCATGGACGAACTGGCCGAGCAGCTCAACCTCGACCCCGTCGAATTGCGGATCATCAACGACACGCAGGTTGATCCGGAAAAGCCTGAACGGAAGTTCTCGCACCGTCAGCTGGTCGAATGTCTTCGCCGGGGTGCTGAAACCTTCGGCTGGGACAAGCGCAACGCCGAGACGGGTCGCGTCAAGGACGGACGCTGGATGGTTGGCATGGGTGTTGCGGCAGCGTTCCGCAACAACATGAACATGAAGTCTGGCGCCCGCGTGCGGCTCGATTCCGAAGGCGTCGTGACTGTCGAAACCGACATGACGGATATCGGTACGGGTAGCTACACGATCATCGCCCAGACCGCGGCCGAAATGATGGGCGTAACGATCGACAAGGTTGCCGTAGAACTCGGCGATTCCCGCTTCCCGGCGTCGTCGGGATCGGGCGGACAGTGGGGCGGAAACAGCTCCACCGCCGGCGTCTACGCCGCATGCGTGGCGCTGCGGGATGCGATCTCGCAAAAGGTCGGTTTCAACTCCGCAGATGTCACGTTTGCCGACGGCCAGATCCGTTCCGGCAACCGCAGCATTGCTCTCGCTGAGGCAGCTGGCAAGGATGGTGTCGTTGCGGAAGATACGATCGAGTATGGCGATCTTGCAGAAGAGATGCAGCAATCGACATTCGGTGCCCATTTCGTCGAGGTCGGCGTCGACATGTACACGGCTGAAATCCGCGTTCGGCGCATGCTGAGCGTCTGTGCAGCAGGGCGCATTCTCAACCCGATCACGGCCCGCAGCCAGGTCATCGGTGCGATGACGATGGGCGTCGGCGGCGCCTTCATGGAAGAACTGGCCGTCGACAAGCGTCGCGGCTTCTTCGTCAACCATGATCTCGCCGGCTACGAAGTTCCTGTCCATGCCGATATTCCGCATCAGGATGTCATCTTCCTCGATGAGACGGATCCGACCACCTCGCCGATGAAGGCAAAGGGTGTTGGCGAACTCGGCCTTTGCGGTGTGGCGGCAGCGCTTTCGAACGCCGTGCACAACGCAACCGGCGTGCGTATCCGTGATTACCCTGTCACGCTCGACAAGCTGCTGCGGGACATGCCGCAGGTCGGCTGATCCGCTCGGCATCGTTATGCAAAACTCTGGCCGGAGCATCCACAGATGCTCCGGCCTTATATTTTTAGAACCTCGTCGCGCCAGAAGACGATAACATAGCCGCCGCGTGCTTCAGCGTTGGATGCCCATGCCTTGAACTGCGGCATATAGGGCGGATGACGCCACAGATCGGGATAGTCGGGATCGGCAAGGACCGTAATCTGCTGTCCTTCCCCATAGACCATCAGGTGGGATCTTTGAGGAGCCCACTCGTCGCCCAGTCCTTCGCGCGTTAGCCAATGGCACACGAAGTCGCGGCAAAGCATCGGTCGATCCTGGTAGATGGAACAGCCTTGTCCGGCAACGCAGTGCCTGCACCACTCGTCCGCAGGCTTGTTGAGATCATCAATGTCCGGCAACCGGCAGCAAAGGGTGCAGGTTCCGCACGCGCGGCCCTCGACAATGGCTGGTGTCATTCTTGCGATACGCTTCCTGCGTCTTGGGGATACCCCCGGTCTGCGACCTTCAAACAGTTTCGTTCAAGAGCCGCACGCGATTGAAGAGGCTGCCGGATCCAGAGTTGGGTGCGGGAGGCCGCAGAACGGCACCGCCCGGATATCACCGCAGGGGTGTGTGACGCAAGAAAAGCGCTTTGGTTTCGACGCATGCGGGAAACGGAAGTGTAATCGATGAGCCTTAAGTCTGATGCAAACGGAGATTTTTCCATAATGACGACGAGTTGCCAAGGCTGCCGCGACGGCGCAGCATTCGAACTACCGTTCTCGATGGCATTCCAGCCGATCGTCGACATCGCAACAGGCAAGATTTTCGCCCACGAAGCGCTTGTTCGCGGTCTAAACGGAGAAGGTGCCGGGTCAGTTCTATCGCAGGTGCAGGCCGACAACCGCTATGCGTTCGATCAGCAGTGCCGGGTCAAGGCGATCGAACTT
>Ga0213836_100244_pt1 | contig 49751 bp, 48 predicted proteins | sample SWPATP03_FD_160578 | JGI IMG/M metagenome (GOLD analysis project Ga0213836, IMG submission 160578) | Coastal seawater microbial communities from Marineland, Florida, United States - SWPA TP0 #3 | ecosystem: Environmental > Aquatic > Marine > Coastal | place: USA: Florida | collected 2016-08-05
CGGAACGGGTTCACCGCGTGCCGGCGGCGGCCGCAGGGCCGCTTGACGCAACAGCGAGCGACGACTGGTGGAGAGGTCCGCGTCATGCGGGCCTTTTATCGTCTGAAGGTCAGGCATGATGGGCGATGTGCCGGCCGGAGCGTGGATGCGCTTCGGGAGCCTCATTCCGGGACAGGCGTTGGGCAAAGGAAAAGCCCAGGCTTAAAGCTTCTTCAATCAGAGTAGCGCAGACTGCGGCTTGAGTATTCCATGTCTTGTTGTGCGTGATGGGGTGATGATGCCGGAGTTCGGCGCGTGAAGATCCGGCTATCGAAGAAGCTGCTCGCGGTCGTCGGCGGTGTTTCCGTGCTCTGCGCCGGCAGCGGCGCGGCGGCCGTGTTCGTGGGCAAAGAAAAGTTTTTCGGCCCGTCCTACGCCGATCTCAACGGCCTGACCTGTTCGGTGTTGCAGACGTTCACGACCAAGCGCGACGGACGCACCTGGGTGCGCCGCTATGTGAATGCCGACGAGGTTGCCTCGGCGGATGGCGTTGGTGACGGCATGGCCCGCATCCGCACCGCATTGCGCGTGGCAAAATCCATCCAGGAGAAGGAAAAGGCCGACATCGTCCAGGTGGCGATGGTCTCCAAGGCAGGTCCGAAGGACCGTGCCGAAATGCGCGGCCGCATGATTGGCGCGCAGGTCGTCTACATTCCAGATGTTTCCAAGGCACCTGATGGCGCAGCGCGGGAACCCTATTCCGCATTCTATGTCGAGGGTGCTGCGACGTCCAAGGGCGAGTATTACGGCCAGCGCATCGACATGCCGCTCGCCGATATCGAGCATCTCGAAGCAAGTCTCACCGACAAGACCGATTGTATCGACCCCGTGGCGATCGCCGCGGCCGAGGCTGCAGCCGCAGGGGGACACGGCGCCACCAAGGGGCATGACAAGAAGCCTGCCAAGGGTCATGAACCTGCCGGACATGGCGAAGCCTCCGGTGGGCATGACGCACCTGCAGCTGACGGAGAGGCGTCGGCAGCCGAGCACGGCAGCGCGCCTGCCGAAGGACATGGCGAGGCAGCGGCCTCGGGCCATGGCGAGGGCGGGGAACCTGCCGCCAAGGAAAGCGGCGGTCTCCTGAGTTCGGTGACCGGCCTGATCTTCGGTTCGAAAGAGGAAGCAGCGCCTGCCGCCGCCGCGCATGCGCCGGACGGCGAGGGGCACGCTGCACCGCAAGGCGGCGAGCATCCAATCGACTCGAAGCAGGATGGTCATGCACCAGCTCCAGCCGCAGCGGGGGATGACACAGCCGAGGGTTCGAAAGAGCATGCCGCAAAGGGTGAGCCTATCTCTGCGCCGGCAGAAACACCTGCACCGACCGAAGAGAAGAGTTTTGTCTCTTCCATGAAGGAGATGCTCTTCGGTTCCAGTGACAAGGCTCCGGACGCGGCGCCGGATGCCACAAATGACGAAGCCTCGGCTGAGCCGGCTTCGCCAAAGACCGAGCCCGCGCCAGAGCCCCGCACCTCTGCCGAGGGCGGCAAGCGCTGGTCGAAGCAGGATGGCAACGACGAGATCCGTTCCGGCGGGCCTTCGGCTGCCGACGCCGTGCATGACGACAAGGCCGCCGAGCCAGCCGCTACGGTCGCGTCGGATCAGCCGGGCGCGGCAGCAGGCGGGTCCAATGCCGCGGATGCGGCCGGTGCCGCGTGGCTTGAGAAGCTGCGGGCGCAACAGGCTGGTTCGGCCAGCAAGCCCTAGTCAAAAAGCAATCTGTGGGTTGCTCGATCGTACACGGAGGCCCTGCCATCGATCCCCGTTCGCGCCGCGGGGCGGGAACAGCATGTTGGCTGTTGCTGCGTATGGTCGAACTTGCGAGAAGATGCACTTACCCTCACCCCGTTGCAGGGAGAGCATTCAGACTGCTGACAAAGGTACTGTCTGGCAACTCTTGATGTCACTTTGGAACCGATCCGGTTGACAAACTCCCCTCATCCTCGCCCTTGTGGCGGGGATCCAGCCAGCTCAAGTCATTGAGCTGAAGGAGTCTTTTGACCCGACAGACGTCGTGTCGCTGGATCCCCGCCACAAGGGCAAGGATGAGGGAGAGTGTGGTGTCCCTCTCGCCAAACAAGCTTATTCAGCGTTTGTCGGCAGTCTGACCCTCTCCCTGTTTCAGGGGAGAGGAGCAGGTCTGTCTGATCAATCCGCCTTGGCGCGGCGGGCCGGGAAGAGGATGACGTCGCGGATGGACGGGGCGTTGGTGAGCAGCATGATCAGGCGGTCGACGCCGATGCCGAGGCCGCCGGCGGGGGGCATGCCCTGGTCGATGGCGTCGAGGAATTCGTCGTCGAGCTGCTTGTCCTTCTCGCCGCGGGCATGCGCCTGCTCGAGCTGCTCGACCATGCGCTTGCGCTGCTCTTCAGGGTCGTTCAGTTCCGAGAAGGCATTGCCCAGTTCCCAGGCGTTGCAATAGGTCTCGAAACGTTCAACGAGGCGCGGTTCGCCCGGGACTTCCTTGGCAAAGGGCGAGATGTCCTTCGGGAAATGGGTGACGTGGCTTGGCTGGATCAGCGTCGCCTCGACCTTTTCCTCGAAGATGAAGGCGAGGCATTCGCCCCAGGTCCAGTCCTTCTCGACTTCGAAGCCGGCAGCCTTGGCGGCGGTGCGGGCTTCCTCGTCGGTCTTCATGCTCAAGAAGTCGATACCGGTGACTTCCTTGACAGCGTCGGGCATCGGCACGCGCTTGAACGGGCCCTTGAACGACAGTTGCTTGTCGCCATAAGCGAACTCGGTCGAGCCGTGGATCTTCATGGCAAGGTCGGCGAACAGGCGTTCGACGAGGTCCATGATGTCCTCGTAGTCGGCATAGGCCCAGTAGCATTCCATCATGGTGAATTCAGGATTGTGCCGGGTGGAGACGCCTTCGTTGCGGAAGTTGCGGTTGATCTCGAACACCTTGTCGGTGAGGCCCGACACCAGCGTGCGCTTCAAGAACAGTTCCGGCGCGATGCGCAGGTACATGTCTAGCTTCAGCGTGTTGTGGTGGGTCTTGAAGGGTTCGGCCGTGGCACCGCCATAGACGGAGTGCAGCATCGGCGTTTCGACTTCCATGAAGCCGTCGTCTTCCATGAAGCGGCGGATGCCGGAGACGATCTTGGAGCGCTGCTGGAAGCGGAGCTTGCTTTCCTCGTTGCTGAGGATGTCGAGGTGGCGCTTGCGGTAGCGGATCTCGACATCGGCAATGCCGTTCCACTTTTCCGGCATCGGCAAAAGCGACTTGGTCAGCATGGTGATTTCGCGGGCGCTGATCGACAGTTCGCCGCGCTTGGTGCGCCGCACGATGCCGGTGACGCCGATGATGTCGCCAAGATCGATCATCGACAGCATCGCCCTTGCTTCCTCGGGCGTCACGTCCTTGTGGGAGAAGATCTGGATCTTGCCGCCGGCGTCATGGATATCCATGAACATGCCGGAATTGCGCGAGGAAAACACGCGGCCGGCAACCGTGACGACATCGGTGGTTTCGACGTCGGCCTCGAGATCCTTGTACTTTTCCGCCAGTTCCGCATTGGTCATGGTGCGGTGGAAATGCGCCGGATAGACGTCGCCGACGGTTTCGCGCAGCTTTGCCAGTTTCTGGGCGCGCACTTCGGTCGCGTCGGAGGAGAGGGCGGTTTCGGTCTTGGTGTTCTCGGTCATGGTTTTATTCCTGTAACGGCGCTGCCGCGGCGAGCTTCGCTTCCGTATCCCTCATTCCTGTGCTTGTCACAGGAATCCAGTGCGGCCAAGTATTTGGGCGCGGAATACTCTTTTCATTCTTTCACGGCGCAGACGCGCCGTGGCTGGATTTCTGTGACAAGCACAGGAATGAGCGAGGCGAAGGTGAGACCTCGCCTCCGCAGTTGTTACTTCTGCGCACCCACCATGGATGACACCAGGGCGGCGGCGATCTTCAGGCGCTGGCGCACGACCGAGCGGCCGAGGATTGCCATGCTGTCGAACAGCGGCAGCGAACGCTGCGAGCCGGACATGGCGATGAACAGCGGCGGGGTGACGACGCGCAGCTTCTTTTCGAGCTTGTCGGCGACGGAGCGCAGTTCCGCATCGATTGCTTCGACGTTCCACTCGATCATCTTTTCGATGTCGGCCTGGACCATGGTGATGATGGCGAGCGTGTCTTCCGGCGAGGTCTTGAGACCGGCAAACGAGGCCGGTGTCAGGTTGACGTCGGCGGCGAGCAGGAAGCCTGCGAGGTTCGGCAGGTCGCCGAGCTTGGAAACGCGGCTCTGCGAGTGCTTGAGGCCCTCGATCAGGCGCTGATTTTCCATCGCCCATTCCAGCGTGCGTGACACGAACTCTTCCGGCGACAGCTTTTCGCGCAGCCAGCGGCCGTTCACCCAGTCCAGCTTCTGCAGGTCGAAGATGGCGCCGGCCTTGGACAGGGCTTCCGGATCGAAGCTGCTGATCATCTCATCCATGGTCAGAAGCTCTTCGCCTTCGGCGATCTGCACGAAGAACAGGCCGAGGAAGTTCATCAGGGCTTCCGGCAGGTAGCCGAGCGCCGAGTAATAGCTGATCGAGGTCGGGTTCTTGCGCTTGGACAGTTTCGACTTGTCGGCATTTCTCATGAGGGAGAGATGCATGAAGACCGGCGCTTCCCAGCCGAAATAGCGATAGAGAAGAATGTGCTTGGGCACCGATGCCAGCCACTCTTCGCCGCGAGCGACGTGGGTGATCTTCATCAGATGGTCGTCGATGACGTTGGCCATGTGATAGGTTGGCATGCCGTCGCCCTTGATCAGGACCTGCATGTCGACCGAATCCCACGGGATCGAGACATCGCCATAGACGCCGTCGGTGAAATCGCACGAACCTTCGGTCGGGATCTTCATACGCACGACGGACTGTTCGCCGGCCGCCATCTTTTCGGTGACTTCCTCGGCCGAGTATTTCAGGCAGAGACCGTCATACTTCGGCGGCTTGCCGGCGGCGCGCTGGCCTTCGCGCATCTGCTCCAGACGCTCCGGCGTGCAGAAGCAGCGGAAGGCGTGGCCCTTGTCGAGCAGGTTCTGGGCGTGCGGCCAGTACATGTCCTTGCGGTCCGACTGGCGGTAGGGGCCGTAGGGACCGCCGATATCTGGACCTTCCGCCCAGGTAAGCCCGGTCCATTTCAGCGCGTCCAGCACCTTCTGCTCGTATTCGAGCGTCGAGCGGGTCGCGTCGGTATCTTCGATGCGCAGGATGAATTCGCCGCCGTGCTTTTTCGCGAAGAGGTAGTTGAAGAGGGCGATGTAAGCGGTGCCGACATGGGGCTCGCCGGTGGGCGATGGAGCGATGCGGACGCGAGGGGTCGGATTGATCATGGATGCTGCTCTTTCCACGGCGCGCATGGCTGCGCTAAGCCTGTGCCTTTGAATAGGGATTGGCGCAGGCTTAGGCCATATTCAGGCGAGAGCGTCAAGGTTTTTGGCGAAAACGGCCGATACCCCGTCCCTCATTGAGGGGCGGGGTAAGCCTGGGTCCGTTGAGCGCGGGGAGGACTAATTTACCGGCCAGATATAGAGGAGGGCCGGGACGCTGACGACGATGATCAGGAACGACAAAGGCAGGCCAAGCCGCGGATAATCGGAAAACTTGTAGCCGCCCGGGCCGAACACCAGTGTGTTGCACTGATGGCCGACCGGCGTGAGGAAATCGCAGCCTGCGCCGATTGCCACCGCCATCAGGAAGGGCTCGGGGCGAAAGCCGAGATTGGTGGCGAAGCTTGCGGCGATCGGCCCCATGACCAGCACGGTGGCGGCGTTGTTGAGGAAGGGCGTGACGGCCATGGCGGTGATGAGGATCAGACCGATCGCGCCCCAGGCAGGCAAGGTCGCCGCCGCTTGGCCGAGCCATCCGGCGATCAGTTCGCTACCGCCGGAGGTTCGCAGAGAATCCGAAACCGGGATGAGCGCCGCCAGCATGACGAGGATCGGGCCATCAACGGATTTGTAGAAATCGGTCAGCGGAATGGCGCGGAAAACCACCATACCGAGAGCGGCCGCGAAGAAAGCGACCGGCACAGGGGCAAGCCCGACGGCCGTCGTGCCCATCGCCAGTGCCAGGATGATCAGTGGAATGAAGGCCTGCCTCCGCGTGCCGAGCAGCACTTCGCGCTGAGCGAGCGGCAAAAGCGAGAAGTCCTGCATCACCGTCGGCATGTTCTTGCGGCTGCCCTGCAACACGATCACGTCGCCCGCCATCAGGGTGATGGTGCCAAGACGCTGCTTGAGGCGTTCGCCATGCCGGCTGATTGCCAGAAGATTGACGCCACGGGTGTAGGAGAGCGCCAGTTCCTTGGCGGAAAGCCCCTTGAGCGGGGAATCCTGGGTGATGATCGCCTCGATGGAGATGACATCGGCCTGGGCCTGTCCGTTTTCCATCAGCGGCTTGCCGGAGAGCTGCAGCCTGCCGCCGGAGACCATCCGGTCGAGCGCCTTTGACGGGCCTTCGAGCAGCACGACATCGTTTTCACGCAGGATGAGGTCCGGGAACGGCGCCATGCGCGATGGACCGCGCAGGACGGCATTGGCAATCACCTCGCCGTCACCGATCTTCAACAGCTCGGCGACCGTTTTTTCAAGAACAGTCGACAGCGGGGTAATCATCACCTCGGACGTATAGTTGGTGATCTCGACTGCTTCCTCGAGGGAATCATTCTGCTTTGTGCGGCTGGGCACCAGCCAGTGGAAGAACAACAGGAAGGTAATACCGACAAACGCCAGGATCGCACCCATCGGGGTGAAGTCGAACATCGTGAAGGATTCGCCGGTCAGTTCCTGGCGGATCCGCGACACGACGATATTGGGCGAGGTGCCGATCTGCGTCATCAGGCCACCGAGCAGAGCGGCGAAAGCCATCGGCATCAGGTATTTAGACGGCGAGGCGCCGGATTTGCGGGCGAACTGGAACGCCACCGGCATCATGATGGCAAGCGCACCGATATTCTTGATGAAGGCCGACAGCACGGCGACGACGATCATCAGCAGTGCCAGCTGGGTGTGCAGCGTGTTGAGGTTGGGGAAGAACTTCTTGATCGCCATGTCGACGATGCCGGAGCGGGCAACGCCTGCCGAAACGACCAGCGCGCTGCCGACGATGATGACGATATCATCCGAGAAGCCGGAAAACGCCTGGTCGACCGGAACGATCCCCACCGTCACCGCCACGACGAGCGCACAGCAGGCGACCACATCGTAGCGGAAGCGATCCCAGATGAAGACGGCCATCATCACGGCGATGACGGAAAAGGCAAGGATCTGCTGGGTTGTCATGTGGCTCCGGGGGCGCTGGGAATGGGATGCAGCGAGAGGCGATGATCGGCGTGGTGATAAGATCGTGCCCTAGAATGCCCCAGTGCCACAAATGTTGCAAAGTCTGATGACGTTTCGCAAAAGGCGTCTATCGCCGCTCAGGGCGTGTCTGCTGGACAAACCGTGGTGAACGCATAAGTAGACAATATCAACTGCAGTTGTTTGCGCCAATTCCCCTGCGCCAAAGCCCCCCGGAGCCGTCATGACCGATATCCTTGCCATCCCCGTCAAGCTTGCCGACGGCCGGAACACGACGCTTGCCGAATACCGTGGAAAAGTCATGCTGGTGGTCAACGTCGCGTCCAAATGCGGCCTGACCACGCAGTATGAAGGGTTGGAAAAACTCTACGAGCAAAAGCGGGACAGGGGCTTTGTCATCGCAGCCTTTCCGGCCAACGACTTCATGGGGCAGGAGCCCGGTTCGGATACGGAGATCGTCGAATTCTGCCAGCTGACCTATGACGTGAAATTTCCGATCTTTTCGAAGATCTCCGTGAAGGGCGATGCCAAGCATCCGCTGTACAAGGCGTTGACCGCTACTCCGGTGCCGACCACGGGCGACGGTCCGATGAAGGAGCGGCTGCGCGGACGCGGCATGGATGTGAAGGACGGCGAGATCGTCTGGAATTTCGAAAAGTTCCTGATCGGCCGCGATGGCGAGGTCAAGGGACGCTTCGCACCCGATGTTACCGCCGACGACAACCGGCTGGTCGAAGCGCTGGACCGGGAACTTTCTAAGCGGTGATCGGTCGCATCTTGGAGAGGGTCACAGCCGGTTGACCGGATGAAAAAAGGGCGCCACGTGGGCGCCCTTTGCATGTCGATATCTGTCGGTGCGTCAGTGCAGCGTGGCGCCGGCCTTCTTCTTGGCGCGGGCGTTTTTCGCAAACATGTTGAGGGCCTCGACGCCGGCCGAGAAGGCCATGGCGGCGTAGATATAGCCCTTCGGAACGTGCACGCCGAAACCTTCGACGATCAAGGTGCCGCCGATCATCAGCAGGAAGGCGAGAGCCAGCATGACGATGGTCGGGTTTCTCTCGATGAAGTTGGCGAGCGGGGTTGCTGCCAGAAGCATCACGGTGACAGCGGCGACGACGGCCACGATCATGATCGGCAGATGCGGCGTCATGCCGACTGCGGTGATGATGCTGTCGATCGAGAAAACCAGGTCGAGGATCAGGATCTGCACGATCGCGGCGCTGAAGCTCATCTGCACGACTTCCTTGCCGGCGCCGACCATGTCTTCCTTGTTGTCGACCACATCCACGGAATGGTGGATTTCCTTGGTCGCCTTGTAAACGAGGAACAGACCACCGGCGATCAGGATCATGTCCTTCCAGGAGAAGGGGTGACCGAAGGCTTCAAAGACCGGATTGGTAAGCTGAACGATCCAGGCAACGGTGCCGAGCAGACCAAGACGCATGACCAGCGCCAGGCCGATACCGATCTTGCGTGCCTTTTCCCGATGCTCAGGTGGCAGCTTGTTGGTGAGGATGGAGATGAAGATCAGGTTGTCGATGCCAAGCACCACTTCCATGACCACAAGTGTAACGAGCGCTACCCAGGCCGTCGGGTCTGCTACCAGCGCTGCAATGTCCATCCATCTCTCCTGTTTTCAATCAAAGGGCGCAATTTCCCGCCGCATTTGGGGATCGACCCATTAAAAACAAGAGTAGGTTGAATATGGACCGACCAGAATCAGGCGGAATCAGCCCCATTATCGATCACGGGTTTGTTATGACAACCATAGGCCGCCATGAAAACGCGGACTGCACCTTGGATGGTCCGGTGGATTTCCTCGTCTGACGGGGCGTCTTCCATGGACCCGAACAGACGAACCTTGAAATAGCCGCCGCTGACCAGGTCGATATACTGGCCTGCGGCAAGCTCGATATCGTCGATATTCAGCCTGCCGGCCTCGACGTGGAGGGCGAGAAAGTCGCGCATCACGGTGCGCAGATTTTCGGGTCCGCGGAAAAAGCGCCGACACAGGTCCGGCATACGCTCGCGGACGCCAAGCACGGTGCGCATCGCGGTGATGATTTTCTCTTCCGTCATGTGGCTGAGGAACGAGACGCCAAAATCGTAGAGGCTCTTTTCCACATTGCCGTTGGTCGACAGAACGGACCGAACAGTGGCGAGGAAGGCGGCGCGCTCCTGTTCCACCATGGCGACGAACAAATCTTCCTTGTTCTGGAAGTAGACGTAGATCGTTCCCTTCGAAACGCCGGCCTCGCGCGTGATGTCGTTCATGCTTGCGGCTTCGAAACCAAGCTTCATGAAAACCCGCGTCGCGCCTTCCATGATCTGGCTGCGCTTGGCTGGATCCTCGCCCGCGGCAAAACGCCCTGCAGTGCGGGGGGACGTGTCTCGCGGCGCGGATCTCTTTAACGGTTTCGGCATTATAATTCAGCATTCCGATTTTTTTCGAACCGATTGGTTCGATGTGGTCTTGATATGTGTGATCGAAGGCTTTATGTCAACGCTCCGAACTGATCGGTTCGATCGGTTTTCGCTTTTCAAAGATGGTTACGACAATGACGGCCTCCAAGAATGCCGGCGCGCTGCGCACCGTAAAAAACGAAGATGTGAATGCCGATGACACGGCGCGCGACGACGCGTCGCCGGCTGCCGAGAAACCTGCGGCACCTGTTGCAACGCCATCGCCCGAAGCCAAGGCCGACGCACCGGCAAAGAAGGGCAAGCGTGGCCTTATCCTGCCGATCATCGTGCTGGCGCTGCTCGCCGGTGGCGGCTGGTATGGATATCAGTGGTGGACGACGGGCCGGTTCATGGTGTCGACGGACGATGCCTATATCGAAGGCGATATTGCCACGATTTCCCCAAAGGTCACAGCCTTCGTTTCCAAGGTGAATGTTGCCGCCAACCAGCAGGTCAAGGCCGGCGATGTGCTGGCGACGCTCGACAATGGCGATTACCAGAATTCGCTCGATCAGGCCAATGCGGCGATCGAAAACGGAAAGCTGTCGCTGACCCGCATTGACGCACAGGTCGAAGGGGCGCAGGCAAGCCTTGCCCAGTCTGAAGCGTCCAAGGTCGCTCTGCAGGCAGCCGTCCGCGGCGCCGAGATCACACTGAAGCGCCAAGGCGAGCTTGCTGCCAAGTCGGTCGGCACGGCCGCCGATCTCGACAGCGCCACGATCGCGCTTGATCAGGCCAAGGCCAACCTTGTCGGCGGCGATGCCTCGATCAAGTCGGCGCAGGCCAACATCACCATTCTCGAAGCGCAGCGCAAGGAAGCCGAAGGCGATGTCCGGACGCTGGAACTGCAGCGCGACAAAGCGGCCCGCGACCTGTCCTTTACCGTTCTGAAGGCGCCCTATGACGGGATTGTCGGCAATCGCTCGGTGCAGGAAGGCGATCTCGTTTCGCCGGGACAGCGGCTGATGGCGCTGGTGCCGACGCGCCAGCTCTATATCGACGCCAATTTCAAGGAAACGCAGATCCAGCATCTGGAGATCGGCTCCAAGGTGGAAGTGCATGTGGATGCCTATAGCGAGGAGCCGATCATCGGGACGGTAGAATCGCTTGCGCCGGCTTCCGGCTCGGTATTCTCGCTGCTGCCGCCGGAAAACGCGACGGGCAACTTCACCAAGATCATCCAGCGCGTTCCGGTCAGGATTGCCCTGCCGCAGGATGCGCTCGACAGCGGCCGCCTGCGCGCGGGCCTCAGCGTCGTCGTCGACGTGGATATCCGCACCGCACCCAAAAAGTAACTGGGCTTTGGCCTAACAGCCCCATCGGGGCGGAGGTGGTCCCATGGCTGGGAGCGCAACGACAACTGCAGGATCGATATCGTCCGCGGCACAGGCATCGTCTGCTCCCAAGGTGGACGAGAAGATGCCGACCGGCCGGCTGATCGCGTTTTTCGCGATGGTGGTCGGCATGTTCATGTCGATCCTCGATATCCAGATCGTGTCTGCCTCGCTGTCTGAAATCCAGGCGGGCCTTTCGGCAGGTTCCGACGAGATCGGCTGGGTGCAGACGTCGTATCTGATCGCCGAAGTCATCATGATCCCGCTTTCTGGCACCTTGGCTCGGATCGTCTCGACGCGGTATCTGTTCGCGTTTTCGGCTGCCGGCTTTACGGCCGCAAGCGCGCTTGCGGCGACCGCATCCAATATCGACCAGATGATCGTCTACCGCGCGATCCAGGGCTTTATCGGCGGCGGTATGATTCCATCTGTGTTTGCCGCAGCCTTCACCATTTTCCCGCCGTCGAAGCGGGCGTTCGTCTCGCCGATCATCGGGCTCATCGCGACGCTTGCGCCCACGATCGGACCAACGGTCGGCGGTTATCTCTCGAACGCGTTTTCGTGGCACTGGCTGTTTCTGGTCAACATCATTCCCGGCATCTTCGTGACGATCCTGACCTGGCGGTTCATCGACTTCGACAAGCCGGAACTGTCGCTGTTCAAGAAGTTCGACTGGTGGGGTCTTGTAGCGATGGGCGTGTTCCTCGGCGGTCTCGAGTATGTGCTGGAAGAGGGCAATTCCAACGACTGGTTCAACGACCACATGATCGTCATCGGTGCCATCGCATCGGGGCTTGGCTGCCTGGTCTTCTTCTATCGCGCCTTTACCTCGGAATTTCCCGTCGTGGACCTGACGGCGTTTACGAACCGGAACTTCGCGTTCGGCTCGATCTTCTCCTTCGTGATGGGTATCGGGCTCTACGGGCTCACCTATATCTACCCGGTCTATCTCAGCCGCATCCGCGGTTACGACAGCCAGATGATCGGCGAGACGATGTTCGTCTCGGGTCTTGCCATGTTCGTCACGGCGCCGATCGCAGGCAAGCTGTCGACCAAGATGGACCTGAGAGCGATGATGGTGATCGGTTTCATCAGCTTTGCCTCCGGCACGTATATCATGACCGGCATCACCGCCGATTGGGACTTCTACGAGCTTCTGATCCCGCAGATCCTGCGCGGTTTTGGCCTGATGATGTGCATGGTGCCGATCAATAATATCGCGCTTGGCACTTTGTCTCCGGCCCGCATCCGAGGGGCGTCCGGCCTGTTCAACCTGACCCGCAACCTCGGCGGCGCGGTGGGGCTTGCGATCATCAGCACGCTTTTGTCCAACCGCCAGGACGTGCATTACGAGCGGCTGCGCGAGCATCTCGACTGGGGCAACCGGATCGCTTCCGACCAGCTCGACTCGATGGCATCCAATCTGAATACCTACGGGCTCGATGGTGCGACCGGCGCGATCCGGCAGATGGTGCAACTGGTGACCAAGCAGGCGGTGGTGATGTCGTTCTCGGACGTGTTCCTGATCCTGACCGTGCTGTTTGCGATGATGATCCTCGGCGTTGCCGCCATCGAAAAGCCCGCACCCCAGGGCGGTGGGGGTGGCAGCGGCCACTGATCGCGGACTTCGCGCTGAAGATTTCAAAGAACCACCGCCTGCAGAGGGGTCGTCGCAAACCGCGGCGGCCCCTTTGCGATTCGTAAGGCGGAGCGTGATGAAATAAATCTGATTTACGTACCTCAAAAACTTCGTTACGAAGATCGGTGGAGGACCGCATGAAGCCAACCGTACACGATATCGCGCGTAGCGCCGGCGTCAGCCTGGCGACCGTCGACCGTGTGCTCAACGGTCGGCCTGGCGTGCGGCGCATCACCCAGGAGAAGGTCGAGGAGGCGATCGCCGTCCTCGGCTACGTGCGCGACGTGGCGGCTGCCAACCTTGCCAAGGGGCGGACTTACGCTTTCACTTTCGTTCTGCCGGAGAACGACAACTCGTTCATGATCGGCTTGCGCGAAGAGGTGGAGCAGGCGGTTGGTCGCTCCGGCGCTGAACGAACCCGTATCCGCGTCGTCGACGTGCCGCCTTTCGACGGGCAGGCCTTGTCGACCATGCTGGACGGCGTGCTTGCCGACAGGCCTGACGGCGTCGCGTTCGTGGCGGTGGAAAGCAGCGACGTGCAGGCAGCGGTCGCACGGTTGCGGGAGGCGGGCATTGCCGTCGTGACGCTGGTGTCGGACCTGCCGGGCTCGCAGCGGCACCATTTCGCCGGGATCGACAACCACGCGGCCGGGCGCACGGCGGCCAATCTCCTCGGAAGGTTTCTCAGCGGTCGCGACGGGCGGGTGGCGATGGTTGCCGGATCGATGCTGGTGCGCGATCACCGCGAGCGGCTGGAAGGGTTTCTGTCCGTGCTATCGGAGGATTTTCCGCGGCTCGCCATCCTGCCGGTGATCGAAGCGCGCGACGATCCTGCTATTGCCGAGGAATTGGTGACGGGCCTGTTCCGTCGCTATCCGGATGTGATCGGGCTCTACAGCCTCGGCGCCGGCAATCGCGGGATCCTCAAGGCTGTGCGCAGCCTGCCGGAAGCACGCAGACCTGTGATCATCGCGCATGAGCTGACGCGATCGACGCGGGCAGCGCTGGCCGACGGTGTCGTCGATGCGGTGCTGAACCAGGATGCGGGCCATGAAGTGCGCAGCGCCATAAGGGTGCTGAAGGCGAAGGCGGACGGGCTTCCCGTGATCGCCGCGCAGGAGCGCATTCGTATCGACATATTCTTGAAGGATAACCTGCCCTGACGGGCAAATCGCGCTCCGGAACGTGTTAAGCGGCTCGGACACGACGCGTGGCGAAACAAAGATCTGCCGAAACGCGGCAGCAACAGGAGAAGGCAAGCATGTATCTCGGTCTCGATCTGGGCACTTCCGGCGTCAAGGCGATGCTGATCGACGGCGATCAGACGATCATCGGCTCGGGGAACGGGACGCTCGACGTATCGCGCCCGCATTCGGGTTGGTCGGAACAGGAGCCGGCTCACTGGATCCGCGCCTGCGAAGAGGCGATCGACGGGCTGAAGGCGAAGTTTCCCAAGGAGCTTGCCGCAGTCAAGGGCATCGGCCTTTCCGGCCAGATGCATGGCGCGACCTTGCTAGATGCCGACGACAAGGTGCTGCGGCCCTGCATTCTGTGGAACGATACGCGTTCCTTCCGCGAGGCAGCGGCGCTCGATGCGGATCCGCGTTTCAGGGCCATCACCGGCAATATCGTGTTTCCGGGCTTTACCGCGCCGAAGCTTGCCTGGGTGAAGAACAACGAGCCCGAGATCTTTGCCAAGGTCGCCAAGGTTCTGCTGCCCAAGGATTACCTGCGGCTGTGGCTGACCGGTGAGCACATTTCGGAAATGTCCGACTCGGCCGGCACGTCCTGGCTCGATACGGGCGCGCGCAAGTGGTCCTCCGAACTGCTCGCGGCGACCGATCTTACCGAGGATCATATGCCGACGCTGGTCGAGGGGACCGAGGAAGCCGGCCGTCTGCGGGGCGAGCTGAAGTCGAAATGGGGAATTGCCGGCGATGTCGTCGTTGCCGGCGGTGCCGGCGACAATGCGGCGTCTGCCTGCGGCATGGGCACGGTTGCCGAGGGGCATGCGTTCGTCTCGCTCGGAACATCCGGCGTGCTGTTTGCCGCCAACGCCTCCTATCTGCCGAAGCCGGAAAGTGCCGTGCATGCGTTCTGCCACGCGCTGCCGAAGACCTGGCACCAGATGGGTGTCATCCTGTCGGCGACGGATGGGCTCAACTGGCATTCGAAAGTGTCGGGCAAGCCGGCCGCCGATCTGGTCGCCGAACTCGGCGAAGGCCTCAAGGCACCGACGGGCGTCACCTTCCTGCCGTACCTTTCCGGCGAGCGCACGCCGCATAACGATGCGGTCATTCGCGGCGCATTTCTCGGGCTCGAGCACGAAAGCAGCCGTGCGGTGCTGACCCAGGCGGTGCTCGAAGGCGTGACCTTTGCGATCCGCGACAATCTGGAAGCGCTGAAATCAGCGGGAACCTCGATCTCCCGCGTCACTGCAATCGGCGGCGGTTCGCGCTCGCGCTACTGGCTATCGTCGATTGCCACCTCGCTTGGCGTTCCCGTGGATATTCCAGCCGACGGCGATTTCGGTGCGGCCTTCGGCGCGGCCCGGCTCGGGCTGATCGCGGCGACCGGTGCCGATCCGGTTGCGGTCTGCGCCGCTCCCAAAACGGAAGCGGTGATCGAACCGGAAGCTGGCCTTCACGGCGCCTATGAGGCGGCATACCAGCGCTACCGGGCTGCCTATCCTGCAATTCGCGGCTTGATGAACTAACCGGCAAAGGGGAGGAGACATCTCCTCCCCCCCAAGTCGGGCAACTCGAACCACGCTTTACCGGCTACAGTGAGGTACGTACCTCACCATGGCGCACTTACCAGAACCAAGTTTCTACCAAGGAGGAAACCACCATGAGCACAGGCTTTTTCGGCGATATCACCAAGATCAAGTACGAAGGTCCTGACAGCACCAATCCGCTGGCATTCCGGCACTACAATCCGGATGAAATGGTCGGCGGCAAGCGGATGGAAGAGCATCTGCGGTTTGCCGTTGCCTATTGGCACACGTTCACATGGCCGGGCGGCGATCCCTTCGGCGGCCAGACATTCGAGCGTCCGTGGTTCGACGACAGCATGCAGGCGGCCAAGCTGAAGGCCGACGTGGCGTTCGAATTCTTCGATCTGCTCGGTTCGCCCTATTACTGCTTCCACGATGCGGACGTGCGCCCGGAAGGCGCAAACTTTGCGGAAAACACGAAGAACCTCAACGAGATCGTCGACTACTTCGAAAAGAAGCAGGCCGACACCGGCGTGAAGCTTCTGTGGGGCACGGCGAACCTGTTTTCGCATCGCCGCTATATGTCCGGCGCTGCCACCAATCCCGATCCCGACGTTTTCGCCTTCTCGGCGGCGACCGTCAAAACCTGCCTGGACGCCACCAAGCGTCTCGGCGGTGCGAACTATGTCCTGTGGGGCGGTCGCGAGGGTTACGAGACGATCCTCAACACCGATTTCACCCGCGAGCTGGACCAGATGGGCCGCTTCCTCAACCTCGTCGTCGAATACAAGTACAAGATCGGTTTTGAAGGCACGATCCTGATCGAGCCGAAGCCGCAGGAGCCGACCAAGCACCAGTACGACTACGACGTTTCCACCGTCTATGCCTTCCTGCAGAAACACGGGCTAGACAAGGAAGTGAAGGTCAATATCGAACAGGGCCACGCGGTTCTCGCCGGCCATTCCTTCGAGCATGAAATCGCCATGGCAAACACGTTCGGCATTTTCGGCTCGATCGACATGAACCGCAACGACTACCAGTCGGGCTGGGATACGGACCAGTTCCCGAACAACGTGCCGGAAATGGCGCTGGCCTATTATCACGTGCTCGCCGGCGGCGGGTTCAAGAACGGCGGCACCAACTTCGATTCCAAGCTGCGCCGCCAGTCGCTCGATCCGGCAGATCTGCTGATCGGTCATATCGGCGGTATGGATTGCTGCGCCCGTGGCCTGAAGGCTGCAGCGAAGATGATCGATGACGGTGCGCTGAAGACGCCGCTCGATGCACGCTACGAAAAGTGGGACAGCCCGGAGGCGCAAAAGATGCTGCGCGGCGAGTACAAGCTCGACGAAATCGCTGCCCGCGTCGAGAAGGAAGGGATCAATCCCGAGCCGAAGTCCGGACGCCAGGAATATCTCGAAAACGTGATAAACCGCTACGTCTGATCAACGCTACCCCATCGTGCTGTGACAAAGCTGTGAACGGCCCCGAAATGCTGACCTTCAGCGCAACATTTCGGGGCTGGAAACGTTTGATCCCGTGCTTATGTTAAGGCTTGGCGAACGGGATCATCCTGCGACCCTTTCAAACGTGAGTTCTGCCGGGGCCTCGGTCGCGAAAGCGGTCGGCAAAGGCCTCCAACGACACGAAGGAGAATGACATGAAGTGGACTGCACCTAAGTTTGTCGAAGTAAGCTGCGGCATGGAAATCAACCGTTACGCACCTGCAGACGGCAGCGAGCCGGTTCTGTTTTAATCATGACGAGCACGGGACCCATGACCGGACTCCGGTTTCTGGTGCTCGGCTCTGCAGCCGGCGGCGGATTACCGCAGTGGAACTGCAATTGTTCCAACTGCGCCGCCGCCCGCGATCCGTCTTCGGGGATCCTGCCGCAGACGCAGTCGTCTCTCGCCGTAAGTATTGACGGAGAGACCTGGGCGATCTTCAACGCCTCGCCGGATATTCGCCAGCAAATCCAGCAGACGCCGCATCTTCATCCGAAAGCCCTTCGCCACAGCCCGATCCAAAGCGTCGTCATCACCAATGCCGATGTGGATCATATCGGCGGTCTCCTGACGATCCGCGAGAAGCAGGCGTTTTCACTGTTTTCGACGGCCGCGATCGGCTCCGTTCTCGATGCGAGCCCGGTCTTCCGAGTCCTGGATCCTGATTTTGTGGCGCGCAAGACGATCCGTCTCGACGAGGATTTTTCACCGCTCGACGGGCTTGAGGCGCGCATCTTTGCAGTGCCCGGCAAGGTCGCCTTGTTTCTCGAGGATGGCGAGCCAGAGCTTGGTCTCGAAGGCGAGCAGACAATCGGCGTCGAATTCGTGGCAAACGGCAAGCGAGCCTACTATATTCCGGGCTGTGCGACGCTGCCGGACTGGCTTTGCGACCGCATCCGCGGCGCCGACCTCGTGTTCTTCGACGGCACCGTGTTTACCGATGACGAGATGATCCGCGTCGGTACCGGCATCAAGACCGGGCAGCGCATGGGGCACATGCCGATTACTGGCGACGACGCCGGGGGCGGTAGCCTCGAAGCGCTGTCGAAACTTGGCATAGGCCGCATGGTCTATGTCCATATCAACAATACGAACCCGATCTGGCGCCAAGGCCCGGAGCGGGACGCGGTCACAGATGCCGGCTTCGAAGTCGGCCATGACGGCATGGAGATCGAACTTGCCTGACGCCCTGAAGCTTGCCCTGAACAGAACCGATTTTGAAGCCCGGCTGCGCGCCATCGGTGCTGCGCGCTATCACGACAAGCATCCGTTTCACGGCATGCTGCATGGTGGCGGTTGCTCGATGACGCAGGTGCGCGCCTGGGTGATCAACCGCTTCTACTACCAGAGCCGCATTCCGCTGAAGGATGCCGCTTTCATGTCTCGCTGCGAGGACATCTCGATCCGGCGGGCCTGGCGCAAGCGGATCGAGGATCATGACGGCGGCCGGGAAGAGGGCGGCGGTATCCGGCGCTGGCTGAAGCTTGCCGAAGCGGTCGGGCTTGATCCGGATTACGTCGAATCAACCCGGGGCGTTCTGCCGGGCACGCGGTTTGCCTGCGACGCCTATGTGCGTTTCGTGCGCGACATGCCGATGCTCGATGCGGTTGCCGCTTCGCTGACCGAGCTTTTTGCGCCGACGATCCACAAGAACCGCATTGCCGGACTGCTCGAGCATTACGCGTTTGCCAATGAGGACGCGCTCTCCTATTTCCGCAAGCGGCTGGACGAGGCGCCGGTCGATGTCGCCTTCGGGCTCAACTACGTGCTCGACCATGCGGACACGCTGGAAAAGCAGGATGCGGCTGCCGCTGCGCTGACCTTCAAGACGGATGTGCTTTGGGCGCAGCTTGATGCGTTGCAGAGCGCTTATGTATCGCCGGCACTTCTGCCGCCGGGTGGCTGGGATGGCAAAGAGGGCGTGATCGGAGCTCTCGATCAGCCGGCTCTGAGAGAACCGGTCCGGGGAGCGGCGGAATGAGTGAGCCTTCAGCAGTCACCGTGACGGCGCAGACGATTGCGAAACTTGCCCGCGGCGTGCGGCTGCGGGAAGATCCGGTGCGCGGCCAGACGGTGCTGCTTGCGCCGGAACGGGCGCTGGCGCTTGACGAGATCGCCGTGATGATCGTCAACGCGCTCGACGGCGAGCGTGATCTCGATGCGATCGCGCAGGAGTTCTCCGTGAAATTCGAAGCGCCCAAGGAGCAGATCCTGGTCGACGTGATTGCCTTCGTCGACGAGTTTTCCAAGCGGCGCATGCTGGAGTTGAAATCGTGAACGAGCATGTCAGCATTGCGCGGACAAGCGCCAAGACCACCGACAGAACGAGCGAATGGACCGACAGGGACGGGGTGACGGGTCGTATCCGCATTCCCGCACCGATCGCCATGCTCGCGGAGCTGACGCATCGCTGTCCGCTGGCTTGCCCCTATTGCTCCAATCCGCTGGAGCTGGAAGGCATCAGCACCGAGCTTTCCACGCAGGAATGGATCCGGGTGTTTCAGGAGGCGGCAGCGCTCGGCGTGCTGCACCTGCATCTCTCCGGCGGCGAACCGGCGTCGCGGCGCGATCTGGTGGAGCTGACGGCGGCTGCCGCCAAGGCCGGGCTTTATACCAATCTGATCACGTCGGGCATCGGCCTCAACGAGAGACGCATCGCCGAGCTATCCGCAGCAGGCCTCGACCATCTGCAGCTTTCGATCCAGGGCGCGACGCCTGTTCTGGCGGACAAGGTGGGTGGTTACAGAGGCGGTTACGATCGCAAGATCGCGGTGGCCGAGTGGACACATGCGGCCGGCATTCCGCTCACCGTCAACGCCGTCTGCCACAAGCAGAACATGGACGAGCTGGGCGCCATGCTGGATCTTGCCGTCGAACTCGGTGCGCGCCGCATTGAGATCGCCACCGTGCAGTTTCACGGCTGGGCCGAGAAGAACCGCAAAGCGCTGATGCCGACCAAGGAACAGGTGCTGCACGCCAACGCCTTTGTTGAGGAAGCGCGCAAACGGCTTGAAGGCATCATCGTCATCGATTACGTGCCGGCCGATCACCACTCGACCTTTCCGAAGGCCTGCATGGGCGGCTGGGGACGCACGGGCCTGAATGTTACGCCATCGGGCAAGGTTCTGCCCTGCCATGCGGCCGAAAGCATTCCGTCGCTCAACTTCGAGACCGTGCGCGACATGTCGCTGACCGACATCTGGTATGACAGCCAGGCATTCAACGCCTACATGGGCGACAGCTGGATGCCGGATCTCTGCCGGTCCTGCGATCGCAAGGGCGTGGATTTTGGCGGTTGCCGTTGCCAGGCGATGGCTTTGGCCGGCGACGCTGCCACCACCGACCCGGTCTGCATCCTGTCGCCAATGCGCCATCTGCTAGTCGAGCAGGCGGAGATAGACAGCCGCGCCAAGCCGCCTGAATTCGTCTATCGCGGCCGCTAACGCCACTTCCGGTGGTGTCGCGAATGTGAACGAAGCTCATGAGCTGAAACTGCTTTACGTACCTCAAATTCTTCGATAGCCTGAAATTCAGGGAGGAATTTCAGTGCATCACACCACTTGCGAGGAGGCAGGTGTTGTGGGCGTGCCGCGTTGCGGCTGCTTCACGACGCTTTTGATTTTGAGGCCGGTGCATGGTTGATGCGCCCGGGCAAACGGCTGCGCCTCTGCTCGATGCGCGCGGCCTTTCAAAGACGTTCGGCATTGTCGAAGTCCTCAAGGATATCGCGCTCACCGTTCGCGCCGGAGAGGTCCACGCCATTATCGGCGAGAACGGTGCCGGCAAATCCACATTGATGAAGATCCTTGCCGGCAACCATCAGCCGACAAGCGGCGAACTTGCGATCGACGGACAGGTCGTGAGTTTCTCGGGCCCGGTCGATGCGGAAAAGCATGGCATCGTGCTGGTGCATCAGGAAATCCTTCTCGCACCGGATCTGACGGTGGCGCAGAACATCTATCTCGGACGCGAGGTTCGAAAGGGCATCGCTCTCGACGACCGGGCGATGAATGCGGGCGCCGCAGAGGCGATCCGCGATCTGGGCGCCGATATCGATCCCGAGACCATCGTGTCGCGACTTTCGATCGCGCAGCGCCAGCTGGTGCAGATCGCCCGGGTGCTGCTGGTGCCGCACCGTATCGTCATCTTCGACGAGCCGACAGCGTCGCTGACGCCGCACGAAACCGAAGCGCTGTTGAAGGTCATCACCGATATCCGCGCCAAGGGCGTCGGCGTACTCTACATCTCGCACCGGCTGCCGGAGGTGAAGGAGATCGCCGACCGCGTGACGGTGCTGCGCGACGGGCGGCTGGTTGCTTCGCACCTGACAGCTGAGCTGGAACCGGCCGACATGGCGCGGCTTATGGTGGGCCGCGACGTGGCAAAGCTCTACCCCGACCGGCAGGCCGCCATCGTGCCCGAAACGGTGCTTCAGGTGGAAGGATTCGATGTGTCGGGCTATGCGCGCGATGCCGGTTTCACCCTGCACAAGGGCGAAATCCTCGGCTTTGCCGGGCTGATCGGCGCCGGTCGCACGGAGCTCATGGAAGGCCTCGTCGGGCTTCGACCGGCCAAGGGCAAGGTGACGCTGCGGGGCCGGCCGGTTCAGTTTACCGACGTGCATTCGAGCCTCAAGGCGGGCGTCGCCTATCTCTCCGAGGATCGCAAGGGCAAGGGCTTGCTCTTGACCAAGGACCTCACCGTAAACCTGACGCTCGCCTCGCTCGGCAAGTTCATCCGCGGCCTGCAGATCGATCGCAAGCGGGAAGCGCAGGCGCTCGACAAGGCGATCGAGGATTTCGACATTCGCACCGGCACGAAGACGATCCTCGCGGGACAGCTTTCCGGCGGCAACCAGCAGAAGCTGCTGCTTGCCAAGATGATGCTGCTCGATCCGCAGGTTGTCATCATCGACGAGCCGACGCGCGGCATCGATATCGGCAACAAGGAACAGATCTACAAATTCATCGCCGCTCTGGCTGCGGAAGGGCGCTCGATCATCGTCGTCTCTTCCGAAATGCCGGAGCTGATCGGCATCTGCGACCGCATTCTGGTGATGCGCGGCGGCCGCATCGTCGGCGAAGTTCAGGGAGACCACATGACGGAAAACGAGATCGTCCAGCTTGCAACCGGGGTCAATGTCGGCCGTGATGCGGGGGAGGCGGCATGAGTGCAGTCGTAACTGAGACGAAGGCGCCGAAGACTTCGCGCGACTGGGACATGGCGGCCATCGCGCCGTTTGTGGCGCTGGCGCTGCTTCTGGTGCTCGGCTATTTCGCCAACCCGAATTTCGTGTCGCTGGCCAACCTCACCAACGTCATCACCCGCAGCGCCTTTATCGCCGTGATCGCGCTTGGGGCGACCTATGTGATCTCGGCGGGGGGACTGGATCTGTCGGTCGGGGCGATGGTGGCGTTTGTCGCCAGCCTGATGATCCTGTTCATGAACTCAGGCGTAGTTGCCGATCCGATGCTGATGCTGATGGCCGGCATGGCGGTGGCGCTGGTTCTGGGGGCGGCCTGCGGGCTGGCGAACGGACTGATCACGACGCTCGGGCGGATCGAGCCGTTTATCGCGACGCTCGGCACGATGGGCATCTATCGCGGCCTGACGACCTGGCTTTCCCAGGGCGGCGCGATCACGCTCAAGGACCGGCAGTTGCAGCAGCTTTACCGGCCGGTCTATTTCGGCGATGTGTTCGGCGTGCCGATCCCGATCATCGTGATCTTCGTGACGGCGGCGCTCGCGGCCTTCGTGCTCTACCGCACCCGGTATGGCCGTCATGTGATCGCCGTCGGATCGAACGAGGAAGTGGCGCGCTATTCGGGCATTTCGGTCAACAAGGTGCGCACCATCGCCTATGTGGTGCAGGGGCTCTGCGTGGCTGTTGCTGTCATGATCTACGTGCCGCGGCTGGGATCGACGTCTGCGACGACAGGCATCCTGTGGGAGTTGCAGGCGATCACGGCCGTGGTCGTCGGCGGGACGGCACTTCGGGGCGGGGTGGGTCGCATCTGGGGCACGATCTGCGGCGCTTTCATTCTGGAAATCGTCGGCAACATCATGATCCTGTCGAACTTCGTGTCGGAATATCTGATCGGAGCGATCCAGGGCGCGATCATCATCATCGCCATGCTGGTGCAGAGGTCGCTGATGCGAAAGTAAGAGGTTGTTACGGGACCCCTCCGGCCTGCCGGCCATCTCCCCAACAAGGGGGGGAGAAGACTTGCCGCAATCGCCTGCCTCGATCGAGTGTTGGCGATAGCTGCCGGGTTAAGCCCGCCCCCTTGTGGGCAGGGCGGGGAGGGGTTTCGGGTCGCTGAGACCAATGGTTTGGCCGGGCCTCTGGGGCGGGTCCGGTTTCGGGAGGATGACCCCTTAAACTCTGGGAGAGAGAACATGCATAGAAGAACATTCGGTCTCGGCGTTGCAGGTCTTGCAGCGTCGGTTGCCGCCGCACCAAGCCTCGGGCTTGCACAGGAGGCGAAGAAGGTCACGATCGGCGTGTCCATTCCGGCAGCCGACCATGGCTGGACGGCGGGCGTGGTGTTCCATGCCGAACGCGTCGCGAAACTTCTGATGGCCGAGCACAAGGGCCTCAATGTCATCGTGAAGACCTCGGCGGATCCGGCGAGCCAGGCAAACGCGGTGCAGGATCTGGCGGTGCAGGGCATCGATGCGCTCGTCATCCTGCCGAGCGATCCGGATCAGCTGGTCACCGCGATCCAGCAGGTGAAGGACGACGGCAAGTTCGTGGCGCTGGTCGACCGTGCACCATCGGTCAACGACAACACGATCCGTAATCTCTACGTGGCCGGCAACAACCCGGCGCTTGGCGAAGTGGCTGGAAAGTACATCGCCGAGAAGACGCCGGAAGCGCAGGTCGTCGTGATCCGCGGCCTGCCGATCCCGATCGACCAGCAGCGCCAAGACGGGTTCGACAAGGGGATCGCCGGTTCCAAGGTGAAGGTGCTGGAGCGCCAATACGGCAACTGGAGCCGCGACGACGCCTTCAAGGTGATGCAGGATTTTCTGACCAAGCATCAGAAGATCGATGTGGTCTGGTGCCAGGACGACGACATGGCCGTCGGCGTGCTGGAGGCGATCGAGCAGGCGAAGCGCACCGACATTCAGTATGTCGTTGGTGGTGCCGGCTCCAAGGACATGATCAAGCGCGTCATGGACGGCGATAAGATGATGCCGGTCGACGTGCTCTATCCGCCGGCGATGGTGGCAACCGCCATGCAGCTGACGGCGGCCAACTTCTACGATCAGGTCCCGGTCAGCGGCAACTATATCCTCGACGCCACGCTGGTGACGAAGGAGAATGCGCAGAACTTCTACTTCGCCGACTCGCCGTTCTGAGATCACCAAGGCGAGAGGGGGCGTTTGTCGCAAGACGCCCTCTTTCCTCGCGTCATCCCTGTGCTCGTGACAGGGATTCAAGCCAGCCCAAGTCGCTGGGCTGAAGAAAATTGCTCTGACCCGACGGAAATCGGGTCACTGGATTCCTGTGACAAGCACAGGAATGCCGGAGAGTTTGCGGAACGCACCGAGCCCGACATCGAGGGCGGCATATCGGAAAGGAAACACCATGAAGACGATCAAGGGTCCGGGCATTTTTCTCGGTCAGTTTGCCGGAGACAAGGCGCCGTTTGACAGCTGGGACGGCATCACCAAATGGGCGGCCGACAAGGGTTATCTCGGTGTGCAGGTGCCGACCTGGGCTGGCCAGCTGATCGACCTCAGACAAGCTGCCTCGTCGAAGGATTACTGCGACGAGTTCGCCGGTGTCGCCCGCCAGAACGGTGTCGAAGTGACCGAATTGTCCACCCATCTTCAGGGGCAGCTGGTCGCCGTGCATCCGGCCTATGATGACGCCTTCGACGGCTTCGCTGCGCCGGAAGTGCGCGGCAATCCGAAGGCACGTCAGGAATGGGCGGTCGAGCAGGTGAAGATGGCGATCACAGCCTCGAAGCATCTCGGCATCACGGCGCATGCCACCTTTTCCGGCGCGCTCGCCTGGCCCTACATCTATCCCTGGCCGCAGCGCCCAGCCGGTCTGGTCGAGACCGCCTTCGACGAGCTTGCCCGCCGCTGGACGCCGATCCTCGACCATGCGGACGAAAACGGCGTCGACGTCTGCTACGAGATCCACCCCGGCGAGGACCTGCATGACGGCGTCACGTTCGAGATGTTCCTGGAGCGGGTGAAGAACCATCCGCGCGCCAACATGCTCTACGACCCCTCGCATTACGTGCTGCAATGCCTGGATTATCTCGATAATATCGACATCTACAAAGACCGGATCAAGATGTTCCACGTCAAGGACGCGGAGTTCAATCCGACCGGGCGGCAGGGCGTCTATGGTGGTTTCCAGAGCTGGGTAAACCGGGCCGGACGGTTCCGTTCGCCGGGCGATGGTCAGGTGGATTTCGGGGCGATTTTTTCCAAGATGGCGGCCAACGATTTCGACGGCTGGGCCGTGGTCGAATGGGAATGCGCCCTGAAGCATCCCGAAGACGGAGCCCGCGAAGGCGCGGAATTCGTCAAGCACCACATCATCCGGGTGACGGAACATGCATTCGACGATTTCGCCGCCGGCGGCACGGACGAGGCGGCCAACAGGCGGATGCTGGGGCTTCCATAGAAACCCCTCCCCACAAGGGGAGGGCTTAACCTGCCGCACCCTTCGGTCATGACCCGAGACGGTGCGGAGGGGTCTCTCCCCCTTGTGGGGGAGATGGCCTGCAGGCCAGAGGGGACTTTCCCCGCAATGAATTTCCAAGGAGACATCATCATGACCATCGAAGCCAAGGACGAACAGACACGCGCACCCCGCATCCGGCTCGGCATGGTCGGCGGCGGATCAGGTGCCTTTATCGGCGCGGTGCACCGGATGGCGGCGCGGCTGGATGACCGGTTCGAGCTTGTCGCCGGCGCGCTTTCCTCGACGGCGGAGAAATCGGCAGCATCGGGGCGGGAACTCGGGCTTGATACGGACCGAACCTACGGCTCCTATGAGGAGATGGCGAGCCGCGAGGCGGAGCGTGAGGACGGCATCGAGGCGGTGTCGATCGTCACGCCGAACCATGTTCATTTCGATGCCGCCAAAGCTTTTCTCAAGCGCGGTATCCACGTCATCTGCGACAAGCCGCTGACCTCCAACCTTGCCGACGCGAAGGCGCTGAAGCAGGTAGCCGACGAGAGCGGCGCACTGTTCATCCTCACCCACAACTACACCGGCTATCCGATGGTGCGCCAGGCCCGCGAGATGGTCGAGAGTGGCGTGCTCGGCGATATCCGTATCGTCCAGGCGGAATATCCGCAGGACTGGCTGACCGAGGCGGTCGAACAGACCGGCGCCAAGCAGGCGGTGTGGCGTACCGATCCGGCCCAATCGGGTGCCGGCGGCTCGACCGGCGATATCGGCACGCATGCCTATAACCTTGCCTGCTTCATCACCGGCTTGAAGCTCGATAGCCTTGCCGCGGATCTAGACAGTTTCGTTGAGGGCCGCCGGCTCGACGACAATGCCCATGTCATGCTGCGCTTCGCGGCAAGACACGGCGAGAAGCCGGCCAAGGGCATGCTCTGGTGCAGCCAGGTGGCGCCGGGCCACGAGAACGGCCTGAAAATCCGCGTCTACGGCACCAAGGGCGGCATCGAATGGGTGCAGGCCGATCCAAACTACCTGTGGTTCACGCCGTTCGGGCAAGAAAAGCGGCTGATCACCCGCAATGGCGCCGGTTCCGGCGCCGCTGCTGCGCGTGTCTCCCGCATTCCATCGGGTCATCCGGAAGGTTATCTCGAAGCCTTTGCAACGATCTACACGGAGGCGGCACTGGCAATTCACGCCCACCGGACGGGCGCGAAACTGGACGAGGCGGTTATCTATCCAACCGTCGACGACGGCGTGAAGGGCGTCGCCTTTGTCGAGGCCTGCGTGGAGTCGTCTCGGAACAATGGTGCTTGGGTGAAGGTGTAAAGACTTGGTGGGCGGCGTCTACCCTTCACCCTAACCCTCTCCCCGTAGACGGGGAGAGGGGACGTGGCTCGATCGGGGCAAGGCGCGTGCGGCAAAGGACCTTCTCCCCAACTGCGGAGAGAAGGGTCCGCAGGACGCAGCCGGATGAGGGGCCTGGGGAAGAGGTGGCGGCACCCGGATAGGCGTTGGAACCCTCGCCGCGGCCGGATCTACCTCCAGTGTCAGGAGCCCAATATTGACATTTCCATTCAATCTGTACAGATATATGTACATTCTGAGAGGAGAGCATTGTGGCCCACGTTCGTTTGACCGAGTTTAGGCAGAACATTGCGACCCACTTCGACAACGTGATCGCCTCTCGCGCTCCTTTGCTGGTCACGCGTCAGGGGTCAGAGGCGTTGGTTCTGATTGCTGAGGGCGAATACGAGAGCATGCAGGAAACTCTGCACCTTCTTTCCACTCCAGCGAATTCTGATCGGCTGCGCGAGAGTATTGCGCAGCTTCGCGGAGAAGAGCTGATCGAAAAAGACCCGACTCTCTGACATGAACCTTCTCTGGACGGGAAACGCCTGGGAAGAGTACCAATACTGGCAAAGCGTCGATCAATCGATGGTCGAGAAAATCAACGAGCTGATCAGGGATACGAAGAGATCGCCCTTCAAGGGGCTTGGAAAACCGGAACCGCTGAAGGGCAGTCTCTCCGGGTTTTGGTCGAGGCGCATTCTTGGGGAGCATCGACTGGTGTATTGTGTGTCGGGTAAAGGAAGCACCCAGCAACTTCAAATCATCCAGTGCCGTTTTCACTATGAGAGATAGTATAGAGCGTACTTAAGACGATAATCGCGAACAAGCTCGTCGCGCTGAACGGGTTTTCGCGCTCCAAAACCTGTACAACGGGCGGGCATTTGGGTACACGTCGCTGCTATGACGGCCGGGGTCATTGTCTCGGTCGCACCTCCATATGGCGGCATCCTCATGACTGATCCCAAAATTCTCGCAGCCCGCTTCCCGGGTGACTTCACGTTCGGTGTTGCGACCGCCGCCTACCAGATCGAGGGATCGACCAAGGCGGATGGCAGGAAGCCTTCCATCTGGGATGCGTTTTCCAACATGCCGGGGCGGGTGCATAATCGCGATAATGGCGATATTGCCTGCGATCACTACAATCGCTGGGAAGCGGATCTCGATCTGATCGCGGAGATGGGTGTTTCCGCCTACCGGTTCTCGCTGGCCTGGCCGCGGATCATTCCTGAGGGCACCGGCCGGATCAACGAGCAGGGGCTCGATTTCTACGACAAGCTGATCGACGGATTGAAGGCGCGCGGCATCAAGGCCTTCGCGACGCTCTATCACTGGGACCTGCCGCTGGCGCTGATGGGCGACGGCGGCTGGGCCGCGCGATCGACTGCCTACGCCTTCCAGCGCTACGCCAAGGTGGTGATGGCGCGTCTTGGGGACCGGCTGGATTCGGTTGCGACATTCAACGAACCGTGGTGCTCGGTGTGGCTGAGCCACCTCTACGGCGAGCATGCGCCGGGCGAGCGCAACATGGAGGCGGCCCTTGCCGCCATGCACCACACCAATCTCGCGCATGGACTGGCGGTCGAAGCGATCCGGCATGTGACGCCGAATGTGCCTGTTGGTCTCGTCCTCAACGCACATTCCGTCATTGCGGGTTCCGATAGCGCCGAAGATAGCGCTGCTGCCGAGCGTGCCTTCGACTTCCACAACGGCGCCTTTTTCGGCCCGGTGTTCAAGGGCGAATATCCGGCGTCGCTGATGTCGGCGCTTGGCGATCGGATGCCGAAAGTGGAAGACGGCGATCTTGCCGTCATCAACCAGAAACTCGACTGGTGGGGCCTCAATTATTACACGCCGATGCGCGTTCTTGCCGATACCGCTGAGGGTGCGGAATTCCCGGCAACGCAGCCTGCGCCCTTCGTCGAAACGGCGGTGACCGATATCGGCTGGGAGATCTATGCGCCCGCCATGAAATTGCTGGTCGAGGATCTCTACCGTCGCTACGACCTGCCGGAATGCTACGTCACGGAAAATGGCGCCTGCGACAATACCGATATTGGCGCCGACGGCACGATCGATGACACGATGCGGCTCGACTACTATGTCGAACATCTCGGCGTCGTTGCCGATCTCGCCCGCGACGGTTATCCGATGAAGGGCTACTTCGCCTGGAGCCTGATGGACAATTTCGAATGGGCAAAGGGCTACCAGATGCGGTTCGGCCTCGTCCATGTCGACTATCAGACGCAGGTTCGCACGATCAAGCAGAGCGGCAAATGGTATCGCGACCTTGCGGCCCAGTTTCCGAGCGGCAACCACGCCCCGGCGTGATTTCTCCAGGGAGTAGAAGATTTTTTCTCGTTTCCGCCGAATTTGAAATCTCATCCCTGTAAAATGTGGCGCAGGCGGGGCATTGATGCGTCATCAATAACGAGGCCTCCCGGCTTCATTGAAAGCCGATCGAATGCTCCGCAAAGTCACCTGTCATCGAATGTGCCGCCTGGCTGCATGAATTGAGACGGCGACCCTTGTCGCCGGGATGACCTGACTGAACGTGTGAGCTTATCATGACACTTGTTACTGCCGTGGCCGATGCCGCTTCGCCTGACGTGGCGAATGCTGCGCCCATGGTGTCGTTCGAAAAGGTGGTGAAGCGGTTCGGCGGTGCGTCCGGGCAGCCCGAATTCACCGCGCTCGACGGTATCGATTTTTCGGTCGCCCGCGGCTCCATCGCCGGTATCATCGGCCGATCCGGAGCCGGAAAGTCGACGCTGATCCGGCTTGTGAACGGGCTTGAAAAGGCGACGTCCGGCACGGTCGTGGTCGATGGCGTCGAAGTGGGCGGGCTCAGCGAAGACGGTTTGCGTTCGCTGCGCCGCCAGGTCGGCATGATCTTCCAGCATTTCAATCTGCTGTCCTCGCGAACGGCCATCGACAACGTGGCGCTGCCGCTCGAGATTGCCGGTGTGGACAAGGCGGCGATCAAGGCCAAGGTTGGCCCGCTGCTCGATCTCGTCGGTCTCGGCGACAAGGCCAGGCGCTACCCGTCCGAACTCTCCGGTGGGCAAAAGCAGCGCGTCGGCATTGCCCGCGCGCTGGCAACCGATCCGAAACTGCTGCTGTCCGACGAAGCCACCTCGGCGCTCGATCCGGAGACCACGCATTCGATCCTTGATCTTCTGAAGCGCATCAATGCCGAACTCGGGCTGACCGTGCTCTTGATCACCCACGAAATGGAAGTGGTCAAGACGGTTGCCAGCCATGTAGCGGTGATCGATGCCGGGCGCATCGTGGAGGCCGGGCGGACGTTCGAAGTCTATGCCGATCCCAGGCACGAGACGACGCGCACGCTGCTTGCCTCGTCACTCAACCTGCCGGAATGGCTGCGCAACGGCATCAAACGGCAACCATCGGCGGGGGACCGGGCGCTGGTGCGGCTGGTGTTCTTCGGCGATACGGCCTTCAAGCCTTTGACGGGACGTCTGGTTGCCGAACTGGGCGCCGACGTCAACATTCTGGCGGGCGCGATCGAGGAGATCGCGGGCGAGCCGTTCGGATCGCTGGTCGTTTCCTATTCCGCCGACCCGGCCGTGATGGCGCGAGCGCAACAATTCTATGCCGAGACCGGCCTGAAAACGGAGGTGCTCGGCTATGTCGCTTGAGATGCTCATCAACCTTCTCACCAAGGCGCTGACCCAGACGCTGCAGATGGTGGCGATCGCCGGCCTGATCGGCTCGGCCATCGGGCTGCCGATCGGCATTTTTCTTGCCACCAGCGGCCGTGGCGAGCTGTTTCCGGCACCGGCGGCGAACCGCGTCATCGGCCTCATCGTCAATGCCGCGCGCTCGACGCCGTTCATTATTCTGGTCGTTGCGATCATACCGTTTACCCGGTTGATCACGGGAACCTCGATCGGCACCAATGCGGCGATCGTGCCGCTGACGATCGCCACCATTCCGTTCTTCGCGCGTCTCGTGGAGGCGGCCATCCGGGAGATCGACAGCGGGCTGATCGAAGCGGCCCGCGCCATGGGTGCTTCGCCGATGCAGATCGTCTTCAAGGTGCTGCTGGCCGAAGCTCGGCCCGGCCTGATCTTAGCACTCACCATGACCATGGTCAGCCTGATCGGCTATTCGGCAATGGTCGGTGCGGTCGGCGGCGGTGGTCTCGGCGATCTCGGGATCCGCTACGGGTACCAGCGCTTCATGCCGGAAGTCATGCTTGCCGTCGTCGTGGTGCTGATCGTTCTGGTTCAGCTGGTCCAGAGCGCCGGCGACAGTCTGGCCCGACGGTTCGACAGGCGCAACCGCAAGACCTGATCAACAACAAGCCATTCATTCTTTCAAATCCAAGGAGACAGACATGAAGAACATCATTCTCGCGGCCGCCTTCAGTGCGCTCACTGCCGCATCGGCCTTTGCCGAAGACATCAAGATCGGCGTGACGCCCGGTCCGCACGCGCAGATCATGGAAAAGGTCAAGGAAATCGCAGCCCCCAAGGGCCTCAACATCGATATCCTCGAATTCTCCGACTATGTCGTCCCGAACCAGGCGCTGGCTGATGGCGAGCTTCAGGCCAATTCCTTCCAGCACAAGCCGTATCTCGACAATCAGGTAACCGACCGCAAGTTCGACCTGATCGCCGTCGGCACAACCGTCAACTTCCCGATGGGTGTCTATTCCAAGAAGGTGAAGAGCCTCGACGAACTGAAGGAAGGTGCTACGGTTTCGATCCCCAACGACCCGACCAATGGCGGCCGCGCGCTGCTGATCCTGGCCGACAAGGGTCTCATCAAGCTCAATGCCGACAAGGGCCTCAAGGTAACGCCGGCCGACGTCACCGAAAACCCGAAGAAGATCGAATTTGCCGAGCTCGACGCAGCTCAGCTTCCGCGTTCGCTCGATGACGTCGATGCGGCAGTGATCAACACCAACTTCGCGGTCGAGGGTGGTCTCAACCCGGCCAAGGACACGATCGCCAAGGAAGGCGAAAAGGCACCTTACATCAACATCATCGCGATCAACGCGAAGGACAAGGATGCAGCCTGGGTCAAGACGCTGGTCGACAGCTATCACAGCCCTGAGGTGAAGCAGTTCGTGCTCGACACGTTCAAGGGCGTCGTCATTCCGTCCTGGTAACACGTCGAAAGACGGTAGGATCTCAGAGTGAAGTGATCTAATCGAGGCCGGTCTCCGCGGAGACCGGCTTTTCTTATTGAAGTTAACGATATCTGAAGAGATCGCCGTCCAATGTGGCCCCCTTAATGAAGGGGCGGGCTATTGTTGTTCATGCCGTCACATTTCCGGCGTTCCGTTCCGGCCGGCCGTCGGTCTGTCGTGGCGATGCAACTTGTCCTGTTCGCAGTCGTCGTCACGCTCGTGACCGTCTTCATTCTGACGGCCGTCGGCCGCATTGCAGATTATGCCAACCGGTATGACGACAGCCGCTCGATGCAGACCACCGAAGGCGCGCTGCAGACCTTCCGAACCCAGCTTCAGGCCACCCTCAACAATTATTCGGCATGGGATGATGCTGCCCAGTTCGTCTATGCCCCGGATGGCCAGGATTGGGTTGTCAGCAATTACGGCGATATGACGTCCAACAGCGGTCTGTTCGATATCGCGATCGTGATGGACACCGAGCGCAACGTGCTGATGTCCTATCAGGAGGGACGTCCGGCAGAATGGAACCCACGCGAGTATTTCGATACGTCGCTCTGGACCTTGTTCGATCGGGTCCTGTCCACGGGTCGCGACGGTCTGCCGGAAGCCACGGGCTTTGTTCAGACACGCGACGGCGTTGCGGCTGTCGGCGTCGCCCTGGTGCGCGAAAAATCCGGCGCGCTCGACAAGCCGCTCTCGGAGAGACGGTTTCTCGTCTTTGCCCGCCAGCTGGACGAAAAGAAGGTGGCGGAACTTGCAAGGACCTATGTTGTCGAGGGTTTGCGGTTCATCGACAAGACCGATCAGACCAGCAACAGTGTCGAACTTCGCAACCTGCACGGCAAGCTTTTGGTCAAGCTTTCGTGGCAGCCGCGGCGTCCGGGCGACCTCGGCTTCTCCCAGGTGCAGCCTCTGGTCTATGGCGCGCTTGCCATGGTCGGGCTGTTTTTCCTGCTGCTCGTGGTCAGTGGCAGCATCACCCTAAATCAGCTCAAGCGCGACGAAGCCGATGCGAGACGGCTCGCGATGTGCGACCGGTTGAGCGGGCTTTTGAACCGTTCAGGTTTCTTTACCGCTCTCGACGCCCTTGTTCTCGAAAGCCGGGCGCAGGGCGCGCATGTTTTGCTTCTCTATCTGGATCTCGATGGCTTCAAGGAGGTCAACGATGCCTATGGTCACGGGACCGGCGACAAGCTGATCCGCGGCGTGGCGGCCGGGTTGAAGACGCTTGTTGGCAGCGAGGCGATCCTGGCGCGCGTCGGCGGCGACGAATTCGCTATTGCTCTTCCGGTGATGGGGGCATCTCCGGTGGCACCTATTCTCTGCGACCGCATTCTCGGCTTCTTCGGCGAGCCCTTCGTCATCGGCGAACGGGTGGCTGTGATCGGAACCAGTATCGGTGTCGCCATCTCGCCGCGCGGCAACGTGCCGGGAGAAGAGCTTGTCCGTCGGGCCGACATGGCGATGTACCGTGCCAAGGAAACCGGCCGCGGCCGCTATGAGAATTACCGGCCGGAAATGGATGCCGAGCGCGAGGAGCGCAACCGGCTGGAAGTGGACCTGCGGATCGCCATCGAGCGGCGCGAAATCAACATCGTCTACCAGCCCGTGGTGGATGCAACGAACTGGCGGCTGATCGGCGTCGAGGCGCTCGCCCGCTGGACCCGCAAGGGTTACGGACCGGTGCCGCCGGATGTGTTCATTCCGATTGCGGAATCAAGCGGACTGATCGACCAGCTGGGTCTGTTCGTCATGCACCGGGCCTGCGAGCGCATCGCCGACTGGCCCGGCATCAAGCTTGCCGTCAATATCTCGCCCGGCCAGTTCCGTGATCCCGAATTTTCGCAGCATGTGGCCTCGATGTTCCGCAAGACCGGAACCGATCCATCGCGCATCACGCTGGAAATGACCGAGGGGTATTTCATTCAGAACCCAGACCGCGCTCGCGCAGCGATTGCCAGGCTGAAAAAGCTCGGTGTCGAGATCGCTCTCGACGATTTCGGCGCTGGTTTTTCGAGCGTCGGATATCTGCGGCAGTTCGGTTTCGACCGGATGAAGATCGATCGCTCGCTGGTGCATGCGATGTCCGAGGGTGACCACGCGGTTCAGACGTTGCAGGCGACCGTGGCGCTTGCCCGTTCGCTTGGCATGCCGGTGACGGCGGAAGGCGTCGAGAGCGAGGACCAGGCGTTGAAGTTGCGGATGACGGGCTGTGATGAATTGCAGGGCTATTTCTTCGGTCGGCCGATGGAAGCCCATGAGATCGACGTCATCTACCGCACCGACCGGGGACGGGACGGAAAGCGGATTGCCTGAAAACGTCTCAGGCTAGAGATGCCGCGGCACCTTTGTCTTCAGGATTGCAGTCAGGCCCGCATCCATGAAGTCGTAATCGTCAGGTATATCGAGACAGATCAGCCGCTTGCCCTTGAGCTTCGATCGGTATCTCTGCTGGATCTTTGCCCGGTGGGTCCGTTCCATGACGAAGAGGATGTCGGCCCATTCGATCAATTCGGCTGAGAGAGGGTTTTCGGCATCATTGTTGGTGCCGGCGGACGACACCTCGATGCCGGGCCATTCTGCAAAAACCTGCTCGGCCGTCGGGCTGCGCAGCTTGTTCTGGCTGCAGACGAAAAGGATGTTTTTCAGGTTACTCCATCCTTCTCGCGGACGCTCAGCTACCGATATGTTTGACGCCGCGCTGTTTGGCGAGGGCGATCTGGAGCTGCCGCTGACGGTAGCGCAACCGGTCTTCCTCGGTGCGGCTGTCGTAGCAATGGGAACAGGAGACGCCTTCCTCATACTTGGGCGAGGTGATCTCTTCGGCGGTGATCGGGTTGCGGCAGGCGTGGCAGAGCTTGTGGTTGCCTTCCTTCAGGCCGTGCTCAACGGAGACGCGCTCGTCGAACACGAAACACGCGCCTTCCCAGAGGCTTTCTTCTTCCGGCACCTGTTCGAGATATTTCAGGATGCCGCCCTTCAGGTGGTAGACGTCCTCGAAACCCTGCTGCTTCATGAAGGCTGTCGCCTTTTCGCAGCGGATGCCGCCGGTGCAGTACATGGCGATCTTTGGCTTGTTGTGCAGGCCGGTATTGTTCTTCACCCAGTCCGGGAATTCGCGAAACGTCTTGGTGTTGGGGTCGACTGCGCCCTTGAAAATCCCGATCGCGGTCTCGTAATCGTTGCGGGTATCGATGACGATGGTCTCGGGATCCGAGATCAGCGCGTTCCAGTCCTTGGCCTCGACATAGGTGCCGACGATTCTGTTGGGATCGATATCCTCGACCCCCATCGTGACGATTTCCTTCTTGAGCTTTACCTTCATGCGCACGAAGGGCATTTTCGATGCGCGGCTTTCCTTGTGCTCCAGACTGGTGAATTCGGGCTGGGCGCGCAGAAATGTCAGAAGCTCGGCGATGTCACTGTCGGAACCCGCCACCGTACCGTTGATGCCTTCGCGCGCGATCAGCAGCGTGCCTTTGATGCCGCGCGCGTCGCAGAAGGCCTGCAGCGGCGTCTGGAAATCCGCAAAACGTTCGAACCGCGCAAAGTGATAGAGCGCGGCAACGAGAAATGCGCCCGTGGCTTCGGGGCGGGGGAGAAGGTGGCTTTCGGTCATGCCGGTCCCATACAACCAGATGCGCTGTTGCGCAATGGATCGGGCGTCGTCGTCGTCACGACGCCGCGTGTTTCCAGAGGAGTGCGACAAGCTTGCTTTCCGTGGCGGCACTGTCGGAAAACACCGATTGGGCGATCGGCAGTGCTTCTTTCCGGAGTGCCTGCTGGCGGGCGATGATGGCGGCGAGTAGCCGCGCCAGCGTGTCGCTGTCGCCGAACAGGTCGGGGCTTTCGTTGACGAGGCCCGAGAGAACGGAAAGATCGTGCTCGTGACCTAAAAGATCGACCAGTGATTTCGCCTCGGCCTGTTTGGCGCGCATCGCCGACGGCCAGATGTCGCGCAGGAGGGCAAGATGCATCCAGTAGGTCTGGCCGCTCTTGCGCAGTTCGTGGAATGCCTCGGCATGGGCATTGCCCTCGCATTCCTTGATCGCGGCAAGCGCCTGCAGGCGCTGTTTCTTCCAGACCTTGGCAAGCCGGTTGGCGGTCTTTTCCGGCCGGTCGTCGAGGGAGAGGCCGTGCAATGCGTCGATGGCTTCGTGGCAGATGATCACCGCCGTCGCCATGCGGGCGGGCAAGTCTTCCTGGTGCTTGGCAATCTCGTCGCGGCGTTTGGAAAGAGCGTCGCGGGCAAATGCAAGGGCTGCCTGTTCTTCCGGCAGGGTGGACTGGCCGGCGAGATAATAGACCGTTTCGACAAGTGCCGTTGCATCGCGCACGGCAGAGAGGCTGCGGGCCATGTCGCCGATCCGGGTGTTTTCCCGGCTTCTGAATTCCTTGGCATCCGGCTGGATCAGGCGGTACAGCGCCCGCACGCGCTTGAACCGCTTGCGCGCATCGTGGATGGCCGTGTGTTCTCCGTCGGGTTTGTCGGCGAGATAGCGGACAGCCTTCGACAGCTGCTGCTCGGCAACCGCAACGAATTCGGCGGTAAACGGCTTATCGGGTCTCAGGCGATAGGCCATCGAGAAGCTCCCTGCTCAGATCCTGGTTGGCCATGACGGCGTTGGAATAGCGGCGATCACCGGTGACGTCGTCACCGATCCAGTCCGGTATCGGCGGATTATCGGTTTCGCTTTGAAGTTCGACCTCGGCGACAACCAGGCCGTTATAGACGCCCTCATAGACATCCACTTCCCAGGTATAGCCCTGATGCTCGACATTGAAGCGGGTCTTGTCGAGCACGATGCCGGTCGCGCCCTCAGCCATGTCCTTGGCATCGGCCAGCGGGATTTCGTATTCGAACTCCGAGCGCGAGAACATCTCCGAGCCGATCTTGATGGTCAGCTTGGCCTTCTCGTCATCCATGATACGGACGCGAACCGAGCGATCGTCGGCCACGGCGATATAGGCCTGAAGGAACCGCGAGGAGGATGCGATCTCGTGCCGCCAGGCATCGTTCTTGACCAGATACTTGCGCTCGATTTCCTGTCCCATAGGTCCCGTCTTGGTTGTTGAGATGTACCGTAGCGCAAAGATGCACAAGGGCAAGAGTATCGGCAAGAGCATGGTAAAGCGGTGCTTCGGCCGGGTCCTCAAGAGAAGCACGTAAGGGGCGATAGGTTGCGTCGATCGGGGGATTTGTCCTCGACAATGACGTGATCGACCGTTATTTCCGGGCAAGGGATTTCAATCGTTTTAGGGAGTGTTCTTCATGGCTGACCAGAATCCGGGCCAGAACCCAAGCAAGACTGAAAAGCTGCTGACCATCCTGAAATTGCAGCCCGTCGTTCCGGTGCTGATCGTTGACGATGCGAAGTCTGCTGTCGGGCTTGCGCGGGCGCTGGTCGCCGGCGGACTGCGGGCGATCGAGATCACCATGCGCACGCCGGCAGCGCTCGACGCCGTGAAGGCTGTTGCAGCCGAAGTCGAAGGCGCCAATGTCGGAGCAGGCACGATCCTCAACGCGAAAGACTGGGAAGCCGCCGTCAAGGCCGGTTCGACCTTTATCGTGTCTCCGGGCGTTTCTCCGGGTGTTCTCGCGGCCGCCAAGGATTCGCCGGTTCCGCTTCTTCCGGGTGCAGCGACTGCCAGCGAAGTGATGACGCTCCGGGAAGCCGGTTACAACGTGATGAAGTTCTTTCCTGCCGAACAGGCCGGTGGCGCCGCCTATCTGAAGGCCCTTTCGTCGCCACTCGCAGGCACGCTGTTTTGCCCGACCGGCGGGATTTCGCTGAAGAATGCCAACGACTATCTGTCGCTCCCCAACGTCATCTGCGTCGGCGGCTCGTGGGTAGCACCGAAGGAACTCGTCGCAGCCGGCGACTGGGCCGCCATCACCAAACTCGCGTCGGAGGCCTTCGCGCTCAGGGCTTGACGCCGTTCTGACATTTTCGTTATCGGCAGCGCGGGAAAATTGTTTTCCTGGGCTGCCGTTCCTATCTCCGTGTTCGAATTCAACAGTAGGAGATACGGATGTTCGACGCGAAGAAGCTTCTTGACCAGTTCCTGGGCTCGCAGGTTCCCGGTCTTTCGGGAAGCGTGAAGGGCCGGGCTGGGCAGTTCGGCGATATGGCGAAGAACAATCCGTTGAAGTCTGCAGGCATTGCCGCAGCACTTCTCGGCACCAAGACCGGCCGCAAGATTGCCGGCAATGTGGTGACCGTGGGTGGCATCGCAGCCGTCGCGGGTCTCGGCTATCTCGCCTACAAGAACTACAAATCCGGGCAGTCGCCGCAGGCCGCGATTCAGCCGACGCCGTCTGCTGCAGAGCCTATCGCGCTGCCGCCGCCGGACAGCCCGTTTTCGCTGCAGTCGCCTGAGCTGACCAACGATTTCGCCCTGACCCTGGTGCGCGCCATGATCGCCGCCGCTAAGGCAGACGGTCATATCGATGCGGCCGAGCGGGCCAATATCATGAACAAGGTGCATGAGGTCGATCTCGGCGACGAGGCGGAAGCCTTCATCCGCGACGAGCTTGCGAACCCCGTCGATATCGACGATCTGGTCGCCGCTGCCCGCACCGAGGAGCAGAAGGTGGAGCTTTACACCGCGACCCGCATGACCATCGATCCCGATACACGGGCCGAGCGCGGTTACCTCGATCTTCTCGCGGGACGCCTGGGTCTGCCCGATGCTCTGCTCGAGCATATCGATGCGACGGTCACCGCGGCAAAAGTGCCCGCTTAAAGGGCGAGAACATGGGTAACGATCTCGGTGACATCTACCGCGATTACATCCATTGCCTGAACCGGCAGGACTGGGAGCGGCTCGGGGACTTTGTGGATGACGGTGTCATCCATAATGACCGGCCGCTCGGGCTGTCCGGCTACCGCGACATGCTCGTCGGAAATTTCAGCGATATTCCCGACCTTCGCTTCAGCATTGATCTGCTGGTCGTCGATCCGCCGCATGTGGTCAGCCGGTTGCTGTTCGATTGTTCGCCTCGGGCCGAGTTTCTGGGGCTTCCGGTCAATGAGCGCCGGGTGTCGTTTAGTGAAAACGTCTTTTATCGGTTCCGCGACGGCAAGATCGTGCAGGTCTGGTCGATTGTCGACAAGGCCGCCATCGAAGCGCAGCTGTGAGCTCCGTCGATCAGCTTCGGCCGGTTGCCTTTCGACAGGCGCTGGCCTAAGCCTTGAGGCCTCATCTGCAGGGGTTGCGAGGCAGCCCTTGCGCAGCTTGCTGGAACCGCCCGAATGCGCGATCTCGCCAATTACAAAGTTGCCGCTCCGACACCCGTCACGCTGGCCGGACGGTTCTTGACGCTCGAACCCTATGACCGGGAGAAGCATCTGGCTGATCTTTGGGATGCACTTGGGGGTGCCGAGGGGATCAACGAGCTGATCCGCTATTTTCCGAACGATCAATATTCGAACGCCGAAGAGTTTGGCGCGTGGCTGGACAATGTGAATGCGAACCTTGGCTTCGTAACGCTGGTTGCGCGTGAAAACGCCTCTGGCGCGGTTGTCGGCATGGCGAGCTATATGCGGCCGGACCCGAAGAACGGTGTGATCGAGGTGGGGTCCGTGGCGCATGGGCTTGCCATGAAGCGGTCGCCGATGTCGACGGAGCTGCATTACCTGATGGCTCGCCACGTGTTCGAGACGCTGGATTATCGTCGCTACGAATGGAAATGCCACAACGAGAACGAGCCTTCCAAGGTGACCGCGCTGCGTTACGGCTTTACCTTCGAAGGCGTGTTCCGGCAGCACATCATCTCGCGCGGTGCCAACCGCGATACGGCCTGGTTCTCGATGATCGACAGCGAGTGGGCGGTGATCAAGGCCGGGTTCGAGGCCTGGCTCTCGCCCGATAATTTCGATGAAGACGGCCGGCAGAAAAAGCGGCTGGAAGATCTGAGGGCCGAATTTGCCGGCGGGAAAACCACATGACGCCAGAAGCGAAAACACAGGCGATCGCGGCTGCGGCCATTCTCTTTGGTGCGGCGCTGGTCATCTATCTCATGCCGACCATCGTGCTGTGGATCGGCAATTACTCGCCGCTGCTGGCGTTTTTCGTCGGCGCGCTTCTGGTTCTCGGCTTCTTCCTGATCTTCTGGCTGCGGGCCCGGTATCAGCGGCGGAAGTAAGTGCGAGATTTAGTCGGGTCGGGCGAAAGCCTGAAACGTCCTCATCCCTGTGTCTGCCACAGGGATGAGATAACCGTGGTGAGCTAGCAGCCCACCTCAGGCCGGCTTGGCGCCGATCGCTTCCAGCTCCGCCATCACATCCGCCGACAGTTCGATGTCGGCGACGGCGAGGTTTTCGCGCAGGTGCCCGCGCGACGACGTGCCCGGGATCAGCAGGATGTTCGGCGAGCGCTTCAGCAGCCAGGCCAGTGCCACCTGCATCGGCGTTGCATCGAGCCTTGCTGCGACATCCGACAGCGTCGAGGATTGCAGGGGCGAGAAGCCGCCGAGCGGGAAGAAGGGGACGTAGGCCGTGCCTTCTGCCGCCAGATGATCGATGAGGTCATCGTCGTCGCGGTGCGCGAGATTGTACTGGTTCTGGACGCAGACGATCTCGGTGATCTTGCGGCCATCCTCAACCTGCTTTCGCGTCACGTTCGACAGGCCGATATGCTTGATGAGGCCCTCGCGCTGGAGTTCGGCGAGGACTGTCAGCGGTTCTTCCAGCGAGCCTTCGGCGGGGCCATGGACATCCAGCATGGAGCGCAGGTTGACCACCTCCATCGCATCGAGACCGAGGTTCCTGAGGTTGTCGTGGACGGCCTTCGTGAGTGCTTTTTTCGAAAAGGCCGGGTTCCACGATCCGTCGTCGCCTCTGATGGCGCCAACCTTGGTGACGATGACGAGACCGTCGCTATAGGGATGCAGCGCTTCGCGGATGATCTCGTTGGTAATATGCGGACCGTAGAAGTCGCTGGTGTCGATATGGTCGACGCCGGCTTCGATCGCTTCGCGCAGCACCGCAACGGCTTCCGCGCGGTCTTTCGGCGGGCCGAACACGCCCTTGCCGGCAAGCTGCATGGCGCCGTAGCCGAGACGTTTTACGTGTCGGTCGCCGAGTTTATAGGTGCCGGCTTTTTCGAGATTGGTCATGGTTTTACTCCCTGTAGGATGAGGCAGAGATAGGGCTATCCAGGCCGCGCGATAATCGGTTACAATTCGGACGGGCTGTACGACAGGGCGGACAATGAAATACGACGCTGGTGATCTCGGGGCATTCGTCGCGGTAGCGAGGACCAGAGGGTTTCGCGATGCGGCCCGGCTGACCGGTGGCAGCGCTTCCGGGCTGAGCGATGCAGTCCGGCGTCTGGAAGAAAAGATCGGCGTCCGGCTTCTCAACCGCACGACCCGCAGCGTGACGCCGACGGAGGCGGGGAGGGCACTGCTCGACCGGCTGGGACCGGCGCTATCGGAAATGGAAGCGGCGCTCGACATGGCTGCCGGGTTTCGGGGGCGGCCGGCGGGACTGTTGACGCTGAATGTGCCGGCCAGTGCGGCGCGGATAGTCCTGCCGCAGATCGTGCCGGCGTTTCTGGCTGCCTATCCGGATATCCGTCTCGACATCATGACTGACGAGAGCTTCGTCGATATCATCGCTGCCGGCTGCGATGCCGGCATTCGCTATGACGAACGGCTGGAGCAGGACATGATCGCCGTGCCGATCGGTCCGCGCGTGCAGCGTTTCGCGCTCGCGGCATCGCCGGCCTATCTTGCCGCGCGGGGCTATCCGGACCATCCGCGCGATCTGTTGGCGCATTCCTGCATCCGGAGCCGGTTCAGGGACCGTCCGGTCACGCCCTGGGAGTTCGAACGCTATGGCGAGGAGGTGGTGGTGGATCCGCCGGCGCAGCTGATCGTGCAGGCGGGTGGCGGGTCCGATCTCGGTGTGGACGCGGCGATTGCCGGCACCGGTATCGTTGCGCTGTTCGAGGACTGGCTGAAGCCGCATTTTGACAGTGGTGCGCTGGAGCAGGTGCTCGAGCCGTGGTGGCCCTCATTCTCAGGGCCGTTTCTCTACTATCCCGGGCGACGGCTGGTGCCGGCTCCGCTGCGCACCTTCATCGATTTTATCAAGGCGATGCCGCAGCCGGGTTGAGCGTTCAGCCCTGCAGCGAGGCGCCGAGCAGGGAAAGGCCGATCAGCAGGATGAACAGGGCGCCGCCGATCTCGATCGCATGGCCGATGCGTCGTCCGCTGCGCGAGCCGGGGCCTGCGAATTTCAGCGCGATATCCTTGGCGCCGACGGCTAGCGTTGCAAGGATCGTCACCGTGATCGCCGTGCCGATCGACATGGCGAGAACAGACAGCACGCCGCCAAGGTAAAGCCCGTTCAGAAGCGAGAAGCTCATGACAAGAATGGCGCCCGAACAGGGACGAAGTCCAACGGCGATAATCGCCGACCAAGCTTCCTTGAGGTTGAAGTTGCGGGCGCCCAGCGTCGACGGGTCCGGCATGTGGCTGATGCCGCAGGCCTCGCAGGTGTCGCTGTCTCCCTGAAATGCGTGGTCGTCGATCTCGACTGCCTGGAATTTGAGACCGGTCGCGCGTCGTCCGTTGGAAGAGCCGTCGAACAGCATGGCGGTCGATCCGCCGGCTGAAGTCGCCGCTGCCGCTGTCCGGCCGCGGTCTGGAGCGCGCACGACCCGCATGCGGAGTGCCCGGATCTTCTTGACCAAAAGCCAGGCGCCGAACAGGGAGACCATGGCAAAGCTTGCAACCTCCATGGTCCAGGTGGCCTGGGTCATGGTGATGCCGGTGCCGCGGAGCAAGACGAAGGCAGCGCCGACCACGAGGATCGCCACCAGGCCCTGCAAAAGCGCGGAGATGAAGGAGATCGTGACGCCGCGGCGCAGTTCGACTTCGTTGGCGATCATGTAGGAGGAAATCACCGCCTTGCCGTGGCCGGGGCCGGCGGCGTGGAAGACGCCATAGGCAAAAGACAGGCCGATCAGGCCGACAAGCGCAGACGGATCCTCGCGCATCGCCCGCAGTGCGCCGGTCAGAGAGCGGTAGAAGCCCTGCTGGTAGGCGTTGATCCACTGGAAGAAGGGGGCGAGCGGGCCGCCCACCGAGAAAGAGGGTTCCGCTGCACCGACGCCGAGCGGCGACTGGGCGTGGGCGGCGGTGGCGACCAGCGTAGCCGCGAGAGCGGCAAACAGCAGGCCGGTCGACGCTTTCCTCAGCATGTCACTTCCATGCGGGTGGCAAAGAGCTTTGTCATGTCGGTCCCCGTCGGATCGTTGAAGAAAGCATCTGTCAGAGACGCGCTGTTTTGCGAAATCACGTCGTCTGGATCGGGCCGTACGACCTTGTGCTGGCACTTCTCGAAAGCGGCACCCTTCAGCACCAGATCCTTGTCGGTGGGGAAGTCGATCGCCGTGTACATGGTGGGGTCGTAGATGCCGAAGGTGAGCTTGCCCTTGAGAGGGACCGGCTTTTCAGGCTTCACCGCAAAGATCAGCATCAACTGCTTGTCCTGCATCGTGGTATGAAAGACGTCCGGCTTCTGGATGCCGATCTGTGCGCCATCCAGCGTCACGGTGGAGAAGTAGTGGTAGTCGGCAAGCGAGGTGCGGATGGTTTCGCCGAGTTCGGCGAGTTCATGCGGATCGAGCTTGAGATCGCCGTTCTTGTCGAAATCGAGGATGACGCTCGAGGAGAACACTTCATCGAAGCGCCAGACATTGCGCAGTTCCTGCACGGTGCCATCGGCGCCTGCGACAATTTCCAGCCGCGCCTCGGCGAAGATATGCGGATGGGCAAGAGCCGGTGCGGGAACGGCCAGGGGTGCAGCCAGGGCCGCTGCCGTCAGAATTGTCGCAAGTCTGTTTCGCATATCCGAGCAGGTCCAGCATATTGCGCAGCGGCATTGCGTCCGGACCTGCGCCAAATCAAAAGGGGTGTCGTTCGTCCGTCCGCAAGCTGTGGTCTGGCCCCGAAATGGGACGGAATTTCGACTTCGACGTTATAGAATTACAGGTCAGCGCGGTTGGCGGAACCAGTTGGCGAGGAAATCCACGAAGCTTCTCACCTTGGCCGGGAGGTAACGGCGATGCGGATAGACCGCATAGATGCCGCGTTCACGGGTGATGTATTCGTCGAACAGGTTGACCAGTTCGCCCGACTGGATCGAGGCCATGGCGACGAAGTCGGGGATGATCGCGACGCCGAGACCGGCGCGGGCCGCGCGCAAGGTTGCCTGCGGACTGTTGACCTCGATCGGGCCCGAGACCGCGACTGAAATCATCGAGCCATCAGGATCGACGAAGCGGATATTGTTGTGCCAGCGAGAATTGGTGTCGATAATGAACGGTACCTTGTTCAGCTGCTGCGGATGCGTAAGGGGCCCGTATTGCGCCACGACATCGGGCGTTGCGACCGCATGGACCCGGAAATCGGCAAGCTTCTTGGCGATCAGGCCGGAATCCTCCAGGCGGGTGATTCGGATCGCCAGATCGAAATTTTCCTCGATCAGGTCGACAAACCGGTCATCGGCGACGATTTCCAACTGGACGTCCGGATGCGCCTTGGCGAAGTCGATGAACGACTGGCCGACATCCGCATCGATGAAGGTGCGCGGCACGGAGATCCGCAGGCGGCCCTTGAGATCGGCATTGTTCTCGCGCACGAGGTCGGCAAGATTGTCGATCTCCTTCAGGATATCGGCAGCCGTGCGATAATAGGTATGGCCCGCCTCCGTCATCGAGAACTGGCGGGTGGTCCGGTTGAGAAGAAGCGCGCCGAGATCGTCTTCCAGTTCGCGGACATATTTCGACAGCAGCGCCTTGGAACGGCCGGTGCGGCGTGCGGCGGCCGAAAAGCCCTCGGCCTCGACCACGTCGATGAAGGCGCGCATGCGGGTGAGTGTGTCCATGTGGCGAATCTGCTCCGGGAAATCGATCAGCCTTGAAGGCCTAGCGCATAGGTTAGCGCCACATTCAGGCGTAATATATCTTGTTGGCTTAGGCAGCCGATGACGGCACCGATTTTATGGCGAACCACCGTTGCCGGTTTGTCTGCCATAATATCGGACCTGACACGCAGCCCATTTTCTGGAGTTGGATCAACCGTCACACGAAAGTCGGCCAGTTCGTTGATGGTTGAAGTTAGTTGGCAGACTGCAACAGCTTGATGGCCATCTTCCAGGAGAGCATTTTGCGTGACGATGACCGCAGGGCGCGGCTTTCCAAAATCTCCCGCCGTGGCCACCGTTACGACATCGCCGCGCTTCATTCCAGATCGCGGTCCTCATTGTGGAACATCGACACAGCCTCTATCCAGCGCATCACATCCGCTTCCTCTTCGGGGTCCATAGCGGCAATGGCTGCCTTGAGACGAGCGCGGAAGACCGGATCGTTTGCATCCGGGACCGACACCAGTCTTTCAGGGTGCAAGACCTCCCTCAACGGCGTCTCGACGGCTTCTGGCTTTCTTGCTGTAGGCATCTGATTTCTCCAGTCGTGCCTCTATTTCCGTAATGTAAACCGACGCGTGCCCGTGCGCAAATTCTACCGGGGGCTGCCTTCCCATTATTTTCCCCCCGGCCCAAAATACCGCTTGATTATGACCGCGAATATTCTTATCTCCCGTGCAGCCCAAAGTCGCACGTGCCCGTGGGTGTCCGCCGACCCTCTATTTGGTGAGGTCATCGGTAAGGTACCTGGAACTAACCCCTCCAGTCGCTATTCCGGCCATCCGGGAAATGCGAGGACATCTAAAGCAACGACGGTGCGGGCCTTTTTGTTCTCTCCCGGCTTTCCAACAGCCGGGGTTACTGAAGAGGCACACCATCATTGCCGGAAGTGCGGTAGGGACCTCCCTCCAATCCATGGCAGACAAAGCCGGATTTTCGTTCTTGGCGGAACGTTGATCCACTTACCGCGCGTTTGAGCGTGTCAGGGAACCGGTGTCTCCACCGACTGGATCCTGGCGCATGTTCATCCGTCCTTTGTCCTCCGGTTCGCAAGCCGGAGCCTTTGAGATTTGGAAGGGACTGACCATGACCACTGCCCGCATCCTCGACTTCATCAAGACCCAGCGTCCCGAAGGTCCCTACCTCGTGGTCGATCTCGATGTCGTGCGCGACAATTTCAACGCCTTCCGCCATGCCCTGCCGGATAGCGCGATCTACTACGCCGTGAAGGCCAATCCCGAGCCGGCTATCCTCAAGCTTCTTGCTTCGATGGGTTCCAACTTCGACTGCGCCTCCGTCGCCGAAATCCAGATGGCACTCGATGCCGGTGCAAACTCATCGCGCATCTCGTTCGGCAACACGATCAAGAAGGAACGCGACATTGCGCGTGCTTTCGCGCTCGGCGTTGGCCTCTACGCCGTCGACAGCCATGAGGAAGTCGAAAAGATTTCCCGTGCAGCTCCCGGTGCAAAGGTGTTCTGCCGCGTGCTGACCGATGGCGAAGGCGCCGAATGGCCGCTGTCGCGCAAGTTCGGCTGCGTGCCGCAGATGGCCGTCGACGTTCTCGTCTACGCACACCAGCTTGGTCTCGAAAGCTACGGCGTCTCGTTCCATGTCGGTTCGCAGATGACGAAGGTCGATGCCTGGGATGCGGCTCTGGCCGATGCCAAGCGCGTGTTCAGCCAGCTCGCAAAGCAGGGTATCGTTCTGCAGATGGTCAACATGGGCGGCGGTTTCCCGACCAAGTACCTGCGTGACGTGCCGAAGGCTGAAGAATACGGCCAGGCGATCTTTGCTTCGCTGCGCAAGCATTTCGGCAATAACCTGCCGAAGACGATCATCGAGCCGGGTCGCGGCATGGTCGGCAATGCAGGCGTCATCAAGGCTGAAGTCGTTCTCGTGTCGAAGAAGTCCGACAACGACAACCACCGTTGGGTCTTCCTCGACATCGGCAAGTTCGGTGGTCTCGCCGAAACCATGGACGAGGCTATCCGTTACCCGATCCGCACCGAGCGGGACGGCGACGCGATGGAGCCTTGCGTTCTGGCCGGCCCGACCTGCGATTCGGCCGACGTGATGTACGAGAAGAACATGTATCCGCTGCCGATCTCGCTTTCGATCGGCGACGAGGTTCTGATCGAGGGCACCGGCGCCTACACGACCACCTATTCGGCGGTTGCGTTTAACGGCTTCGATCCGCTCAAGGCCTACGTCATCTAAGGCGTTACAAGCGTCACTACTTTCGCGGTTCCCGACCTCCAGACGGGAGCCGCAAATTCACAATGATCGTCCGATACCGTTTGAAACGGTTTTAAGTGCGGGAGGCCAAGATGGCCACTGTTCTTGATTCTGTCCGTGCGCTGTTTGCGCCCGCGTCCACATTCACCATCACTGCCGAAACGCCGGCCGACGTGGTGGCTCGTGAAACTCTGCTCGATCGCGCCATGGGCGCCGACCGACGCTTGAAGTCGTCCGAAAAGATCCGCCAGAACCGCGTGCCGGCCGAAGGCCTGGCGCTCGTTGCGCGCGATGAGGACGGCCATGTCATCGGCACGGTACGTCTGTGGAACATCGAGGCCGGCATCTCGCCAGAAGGCAACGCCATCGACGCGCTTCTGCTTGGACCGCTCGCCGTCTGCTCGTCGCATGAGGGCAAGGGCATCGGTGCGGCTCTGATGCGTGCGGCGATCGGCCAGGCGCATGATCGTGGCCATGGCGCCGTGCTTCTGGTCGGTGACGCCGCCTATTACGAGCGCTTCGGCTTCTTCGGTGGCAAGACCCAGCATCTGGTGATGCCAGGCCCCTGCGACCGTGCGCGCTTCCTGGCGCTGGAGCTGAAAGCCGGTTGGCTGGAAGGTGCCGCCGGCATGATCGTTGCGAGTGGGCGCAAGCTCGCCTGAGCTGCTGCTGATCGAAATAACCATAGACCCCGTCTTCCCATAGAGGAGGCGGGGTTTTTCGTTTTCCGGCCGTCGACGGGTGGCGCAATGGTCTCACGCTCCGTCACCTTCGCGTGAATCTCGGGGCTCGGCCATAGTCGCGTGCGGCTCTCGACCTAGATTGGCATCCATGATCACACGCCGCACAGCCCTTCTTGCCACTCCCTTCGTCCTCACATCCATGCGGGCCTTCGCGCAGCAATCCGGCGGGACTGGCGTGGCGCAGGCGCCGCAGGCGTTGAAGGCCGTGCTCGGCCGGGCGGCTGACCTCGAGCCGTTGAAGGTGGTGATGGTGTCGCGCAAGGGCGAGACGATCGCCAGAGAAGCGTTCAACGGCAGCGGCCTCAACGCCTCGACCAACATCAAGTCGGCGTCGAAATCGATCATCTCCTGCCTTGTCGGCATCGCGATCGATCGCAAGCTGCTTGAAGGGCCGGACCAGAAGATTGCCTCGATCCTGAAGGCCGATCTGCCGCGCGATGCGGATCCGCGTCTCTCCGAGGTCACCATCGGCAATCTTCTCTCCATGCAGGCCGGTCTGTCTCGCATGTCCGGTCCGAATTACGGGCGCTGGGTGGCCAGTTCCAACTGGGTGCGGTTTGCCTTGTCGGAACCGTTCGACGGCGAGCCGGGCGGTCAGATGCTTTATTCGACGGCGTCGACTCATCTTCTGTCGGCTATCCTCACCCGCGTCGGCAAACGGCCTACGCTTGCGCTGGCGCGCGACTGGCTGGAGCCGGTCGACGGGTTTCGCATCGGGGCCTGGGAGCGCGATCCGCAGGGCATCTATCTCGGCGGCAACCAGATGGCGATGACGGCGGCATCCCTGCTGGCATTCGGCGATCTCTACCGCAACGGCGGGAAAACCAAGAGTGGCCGGCAGGTTGTCTCTCAGAGCTGGATCGACCAGTCCTGGACCCAGCGCACGAACTCGCGCTTTTCCGGCGATGGCTATGGCTACGGATGGTTTCTGCGTGAGATGGGCGGACACGATGTGAAGTTCGGTTGGGGTTATGGCGGGCAGATGGTCTACGTGGTTCCGTCGCTCGATATGACCGTGGTGATGACATCAAGGGAAAGCGGTCCGTCTGCCCGAAACGGCTACCGCGACCAGTTGCACGACCTTCTCGCCGAGATTATCGGCGCTGTCGCGTCGGCGTGAGCGCCAAGCTCCGCCGTGATATGGGGGACTAGCATGCGGGGCAGACCCCGCATGTTTCACTGGGAATTTAGACAGTCGGCTCAGCCGGAAATGTCGATCACGCCGCAGTCGCCGGCTTCAGACGAGAATGCGAGCAGCTTACCGCTGGCACTCCAGCTCAAGCCCGTGATGGCGCCCTTACCGGGCCGGCGCAGCAGCGCTTCCTTGCCGTCGGCAATGCGCACACCGAGGACCATGCCGTCGATAAAGCCGATGGCGAGTACTTCCTCTAGCGGATGAAACCCCACCTGCGTTACCATGATATTGGCGCGCGTGCCGAGTTCCATCGGTGCCTTGCCCATGGGGCCGTCCTTGGCCGAAAACGGCCAAACGATCGCGGCCGGCGCGCCGGAGGAGGCGAGCCATTTGCCCTTGACCGACCAGGACAAAGATTTCACCTTGGCCGGATAGCCGGTCATCCGCATATGGCGGCTTTCGCCCGACTTGCTGTCGAGCTTCCAGCCGTGCAGGGCGTTTTCCTGCATCATGGTCACGAGGAAGCGGCCGTCAGGCGAGAAGGTGA
>Ga0213836_100247_pt1 | contig 49646 bp, 36 predicted proteins | sample SWPATP03_FD_160578 | JGI IMG/M metagenome (GOLD analysis project Ga0213836, IMG submission 160578) | Coastal seawater microbial communities from Marineland, Florida, United States - SWPA TP0 #3 | ecosystem: Environmental > Aquatic > Marine > Coastal | place: USA: Florida | collected 2016-08-05
GATATGAACCCAATACAAGAAAGCGTTACACCATGTGCGGAATAGTCGGGATTTTTGATACCCATGGCAACCGGCAGATCGACCGGCAGGTCCTCACACGCATGAACGAGAGCCAGCACCATCGTGGACCCGACGAAGGCGAACTGCATATCGAGCCTGCGCTGGGCATGGGCCACCGCAGGCTGTCGGTGATCGACATCGCCACCGGCCAGCAGCCGCTGCGCAGCACCGATGGCGCGATGACGCTGGTGTTCAACGGCGAGATCTACAATTACCGCGAACTGCGCGCCGAACTGATCGCGCTCGGCCACGCATTCCGCACCAAGTCCGACACCGAAGTCGTGCTGCAGGCCTACCGCGCCTGGGGCGCCGATTGCGTGCTGCGCCTGCGCGGCATGTTCGCCTTCGCGGTCTGGAACCGCAGCGAAAAAACCCTGTTCCTGGCGCGCGACCATGTCGGCGTCAAGCCGATGTTCTATTCGCTGCTGCCGAACGGCTACTTCGTATTCGGCTCGGAACTGAAATCGATCATGACCTTCCCGGAACTGTCGCGCGCCTTGAATCCGCGCGCGGTCGAGGATTATTTTGCCTACGGCTACGTGCCGGAGCCGAAGACGATTTTTAACAACGCGTACAAGCTGCCCCCGGGCCACCGCGTGACCCTGCGTGTGGGCAGCAAGAGCGTGACGCCGGAACGCTACTGGGACGTGCCGTTCCAGCCTGCCGCCGCGCGCCCGGAAGCCGAGATCGAGGCGGAGCTGATCGAACGCCTGCGCGAAGCGGTACAAAGCCAGATGGTGGCCGACGTGCCGCTCGGCGCCTTCCTCTCGGGCGGCGTCGATTCGAGCGCGGTGGTGGCGATGATGGCGCAGCAGAACCCGGAGACCGTGACCACCTGCTCGATCGGCTTCGACGATCCCGATTTCGACGAATCGACCTTCGCTAACCAGGTCGCGCAGCGCTACACGACGCGCCACCACGCACAGATCGTCGACAAGGACGATTACGGCCTGATCGACACCCTGGCCCACCTGTACGACGAGCCCTTCGCCGACAGCTCGGCGATCCCGACCTACCGGGTTTGCCAGCTGGCGCGCAAGCACGTCACGGTGGCCTTGTCCGGCGACGGCGGCGACGAGAATTTCGCCGGCTACCGCCGCTACCGCTACGCCATGGCGGAACAGGGTGTGCGGGCGCGCCTGCCACTTGGCTTGCGTAAACCCCTGTTCGGCACGCTGGGCAAGCTCTACCCGAAGGCCGACTGGGCGCCGCAGATGTTCCGCGCCAAGACGACCTTCGAAGCCCTGGCGCGCGACCTGGTCGAGGGCTATTTCCACGGCGTGGCGAAAATGCCGGACCGCGTGCGCGACGAGCTGTTTACCGATCAATTCCGTACCGACCTGCAGGGCTACCGCGCGATCGAGGTGATGGAAGAGCATGCGGCGAATGCGCCGACCGAGGACCCGCTCTCGATCATCCAGTACCTCGACTTCAAAACCTGGCTGCCGGGCGACATTTTGACCAAGGTCGACCGCGCCAGCATGGCCCATTCGCTGGAAGTGCGCGTGCCCCTGCTCGACCACAAGTTCGTCGAGTGGTCGTCCAGCCTGTCGCCGTCCATCAAGCTCAAGGGCAGCGAAGGCAAGTACATCCTCAAGAAGGCGCTCGAGCCGCACCTGCCGCACGACATCATGTACCGCGCAAAAAAGGGGTTTTCGATTCCGATCGCCGCCTGGCTGCGCGGCCCGCTGCGCGAGCAGGTGCGCACGGCGGTGCTCAGCCCGCTGGTGCTGGACACCGGCATCTTCAATGAGCGCTACCTGCGCCACATGGTCGAACAGCACGAATCGGGACTGAAAGACTATAGTGTTGGCCTGTGGTCGATGCTGATGTTCGAAGCCTTCCTGCGCGTCAGCGTCAATGGCTGAACATGACCTTCCATTTGAACTCCCTGCCTGAAAGAGCGCCAAGCCGTGCGTGACGCCATTCTCTTCCTGCTCCTGATCGGCGTAATTCCGTTCATCTTCAAGCGCCCGGTGGTCGGCGCGCTGGCCTATGCCTGCGTCGGGCTGATGAATCCGCACCGCCTGACCTACGGGCCGGCCTACGATTTCCCGTTCGCGATGATCCTGTGTGTCGTTACCTTGTTCAGCCTGCTGGTCTCGAAGGAACGCAAGCTTATCCCGATGACGCCCGCGGTGATTGCGCTGCTCACCTTCATTGCCTGGATGTCCTTCACCACCCTATTCGCGCAGGAGCCGGTGCTGGCGGAGGTGGAATGGGTCCGGGTGATAAAAACCATGTTGATGGTCGTTGTCGCTGTGCTGACCGTGCGCACGGTGAGCGACGTCAAGGCGCTGACCCTGGTAGTGGCTCTATCGCTGGGATTCTGGGGCTTCAAGGGCGGGCTGTTTACCGTGCTGTCGGGCGGGACCAACAGGGTGCTGGGACCGGCAGGCAGCTACATCACCGATAACAATACGCTAGCCCTGGCGATGGTCACCGTCTTGCCGCTGCTGATCGCGCTGGTGCCGCTGGCGCCCAGCAAGTGGCTCAAGCGCGGCGCCCAGGCACTGGCCATCCTGACCGCCGCGGCAGCCATCGGTTCTTACTCGCGCGGCGCCATGCTGGGCGGGGCAGGCATGTTGTTTTTCCTGTGGCTCAAGTCACGCTCGAAAGTGACGACCGGCCTGGCCGCGCTGATGCTCGCTCCCATCATCTTCTTCTCGATGCCGGAGCAATGGACGGGGCGTATGGCGTCGATTGACGACTACCAGGAAGACAAGTCTTCCATTGGACGCATTAATGCCTGGCATTTCGCGATCAACGTGGCCAACAGCCTGCCCACGGGAGGGGGGTTCGGGGTCTTCACGCCGCGCATGTACCACGTGTACGCCCCCAACCCCGAAAGCTTCTTCGTCGCGCACAGTATCTATTTCCAGGTACTGGGCGACCACGGCTACATCGGCCTGGTCCTGTTCCTGCTGATGCTCTTCTGCGCCTGGCGTACTGGCGGGCGCGTCATCCGCTACTGCGCGGGTGACGCGGACAAGGCCTGGGCCGCGAACATGGCGCGGATGTGCCAGGTCAGCCTGATCGGCTTCATGCTGGCGGGCGCCTTTCTGTCGATGCCGTATTACGATCTGCCGTATTACGTCATCGCGATCCTGGTCACGCTGGAAAAGGTGCTGATGATTGCGCCGCAGCCCGACAATACCCCGCCTATGCGGCTGCCGTTCCTGAGCAAACGCGACATGCGCAAGCCCGCATGACAAAAACAGCACGGTTCACCGTGCTGTTTTTTTATGCGCTCAGACCAGCACTTCGACCGCCGCCGGATGGCTGAGGAAGCCCCCCGGGCTGGCGCTGGCGCCGTAGGCGCCCGACTGGAATACCACGATCAGGTCGCCAATTTCCGCATGGGCCAGTTCCAGCTTGTCGGCTAGCACGTCGAGCGGCGTACACAGCGGGCCGGTGACGGTGGCCAGGCCGATGCCGGTGGCGGCCATCCGGTTGCCCACCGCGACCGGATAATTTTTGCGGATGATCTGCCCCAGGTTGCCCGAGGCGGCCAGATGATGGTGCATGCCGCCGTCGGTCACGATGAACACCTCGCCGCGCGAGACCTTGCGGTCGATCACGCGCGCCACGTACACGCCGGCTTCTCCCACCAGATAGCGTCCGAGTTCGAGCGCCAGGCGCGCCTCGGGCAGGGCTGCCGCGATGCGCGGCAGCCAGCCGTCCAGGTGCGCGGCAATCGACGTCACGTCGAGCGGGGCCTCGCCGGGAAAGTAGGGAATCCCGAAACCGCCGCCGATGTTGAGCTGGCGTAGCGGGCCCGGTGCAGCGTCGGCCAGTTGCAGCGCCAACTCGATGCTGCGCGACTGGGCCTCGATGATGGCGTCGGCGCGCAGGTTTTGCGAACCGCAAAAAATCTGGAAGCCCTCAAAGTCGAGCCCCCGTGCGCCGACTTCGCGCAGCACGCGCGGCGCTTCCTCGGCATCGATGCCGAATACTTTTGGGCCGCCACCCATCTTCATGCCCGACGACTTCAACTCGAACGCCGGATTCACACGCAACGCCACCCGCGGCCGCAAGCCGAGCGCCTCGCCCAGGCGCGCCACCGCCGCCAGTTCGCGTTCCGATTCGAGATTGATGCAGATGCCGGCGGCGACGGCCTGCGCCAGTTCGGCGTCGGTCTTGCCGGGTCCGGCAAAACTGATGCGCCCGGGCGCCATGCCGGCGTCCAGCGCCACTTTCAGTTCGCCGCTCGAGGCCACGTCGAGGCCGTCGACCAGGCCGGCCATGTGCTGCACCAGGGCCGGCATCGGATTGGCCTTGATCGAATAATGCAGGCCGACCGCCTGCGGCAGTTGGCGCCGCAACTGCGCGACGCGCTCGCCGCACAGGCTGCGGTCATAGGCAAAGAAGGGCGTGCGGCCGACCCGCTGCGCCAGGCGCGGCAGAGTGATGCCCCCCACTTGCAGGCAGTCGTCGATCACAGGGAACTGGGTCGCAGGCGTGTGGCGGGGTTTGTTAAAGCCGGTCATGAAGTGGAAACGTCGTCGAATTGCAGGTTGAGGGACTGGCGCAGCAGGTTGCGGTCGATCTTGCCGTTCGGGTTGCGCGGCAGGTTGTCGCTGCGCAGGGAAATGTGCGCGGGCACCATGTAGGCCGGCAGGCGGCGCCGGCATTCCTTGAGCAGCGCGGCCACGTCGGCGGCGTTATCGCCCGCGTCGATCGCCACCGCGACCACCGCCACCGCCTGGCCCAGCAGCGGGTGCTCGACGCCGAAGGCGGCCGCTTCGCCCACCAGGCCGGTTTCGTACAGCACCGCTTCGATTTCGGTCGGGCTGATGCGGTAGCCCGATACCTTGATCATGTCGTCGCTGCGGCCGACGAAGTACAGGTAGCCGTCCTCGTCCTGGCGCACGGTGTCGCCCGACCAGACGGCCAGTTCGGTGATCGGCAGCGCCGGATCCTGGCCCGGCGCCGGCCGGAAGCGCTGGGCGGTGCGCGCCGGGTCGTTCCAGTAGCCGAGCGCCACCAGGGCGCCGCGGTGCACCAGTTCGCCAGGCTCGCCGGGCAGGCAGGGGCTGCCGTCCGGGCGCACTACCATCACTTCGGCGTTCGGAATGGCGCGTCCGATCGAATCGGGACGCCGCGCCAGCTCCGCAGGGGGCAGGTAGGTCGAGCGGAAGGCTTCGGTCAGGCCGTACATCAGGAAGATCTCCGTCTGCGGCAGCGCGGCGCGCAAGGCGTCGACGGTCGGCAGCGGCATCGCGCCGCCCGAATTCGTAATCAGGCGCAGCGTGCCCGACGCCGGCCACGCGAGCCGCGCCAGCTGGTTCCACAAGGGCGGCACCGCAGCCAGGCCGGTAATGCCTTCCCTGGCCACCATCTCCAGGATGTCCTTCGGGAACAGGTAATTCATCAGCACCGCGGTGGCGCCACGCAGGAAGGCGATGTTCAGCTGGCTCAGGCCATAGTCGAAACTGAGCGGCAGCACGGCCAGCAGGCGGTCGGCCGGGCCGATCTCGAGGTAACTGGCGACACTGTGCGCACCCGCCACCAGGTTGCGGTGTGACAGCACCACGCCTTTCGGCGCCCCGGTACTGCCCGAGGTGTAGAGGATGGCGGCCATGTCTGAGTCGATGCGGCGATGCGCAGGCGCCGCTGTCTCGCCGCTGTGCGCGCGCACCTGGGCCCAGTCGATCCGGCGCAGGTTTTCAGGCAGGGGCGCGCGCTGGCCCTCGGTTGCCAGCAGCACCCCTTGCAGGTCGGGGCAGCCGGCCAGCACCGGCGCCAGCAGCGTCAGGCGCTCAGCCGTGGTGACCAGCAATTTGACATTGCAGTCGGCCAGGATATAGGCCACCTGGTCGGGCTTGAGCAAGGGATTGACGGGCACGAACACGCAGCCGGCGGCGGCGGCGCCGAACATCGCCGCCACGTTCTCGATGCGCTTTTCCATGTAGACCGCGACCCGCTCCCCGCGTCCCACGCCACTCTCGAGCAGGACGGCGGCCACCTGGCGTACCAGTGCCGCCAGCTCCGCGTAGCTGCAACGCTCGGCGCCATAGACCAGTGCTTCGGCGGCCGGGGTGCGGCGGGCGGAATCGAAAATGAAGTCGTGAATCAGGTCGCTCATCAATGCCTAGTCTCGTAATGCGTCGTGCTCCCGCAAGCAGGAACAGGCAGGAACGGCAAACCGCCATCTTACCAGTTCGCGCCGCCAGGCAAGAAGGCCGTGCACGCGCTGCGGGCCGCCGGCGGGGCGAACTTGCAGGTTATACTAGTTCATGCCGACAACAAACGATAGCAAAACGACCGCAGTTGCAACCCGCCGCGCGATTCCGCCGGTGCCGGTCCTGTCGCTCGGCGCGTTACGCCGCGCCGAGCCGGCCTCCATCGCCCTGCCCTCCCTGCTCGATGCCGGCGCCGCGCGCCTGGTCACCAGCGGGCGCATCGCCATCGGCCTGGCGCTGCGCGAGATGGGCATTGGCGCCGGCGATACCGTACTGGTGCCGGCCTATCACAGTCCGTCGATGATCCCGCCGGTGCTCTGGCTCGGTGCGCAGGTCGTGTTTTATCGGATTCACCCGGACACCACGGCGGACTTGAACGACATCGCCGCCAAACTCGACCCGTCGGTGAAAGCCGTGATGGCCACCCATTTCTTCGGTATTCCCCAGGACCTTGCGCCGCTGCGCGCGCTCTGCGACAGCCACGGCACGGCGCTGCTCGAAGACTGCGCGCATTGCTTCTTCGGCCGTTTCGGCGAGACGCCGGTCGGCACCAGCGGCGACTACGCGATCGGCAGCAGCATGAAATTCTTCCCGATCTACGAAGGCGGCTGCCTGGTGTCGGCGCGTCATCCACTCGATGCGGTGCGCTTGCGCTCGGCCGGAGCCGGCTTCGAAGCGAAGGCCGCGCTGGCCGCGCTCGAAGCTAGTTTCGGTTATGGCCGCCTGCCGGCAGTGCGCGCCTTGTTGGCGCTGCCGCTGCGCCTGAAAAGCGCGCTGTGGGGCGCGCTCAAGGCGCGCCGCGCGGCTGCCGGCGGGGGTGACGCGGCGAGCGCCCTGGCGCCGGACTCCTCGGACAGCAGTTTCAATTTCGACCCGCGCTGGATCGACAAGCGCTCCTCCATATTTTCGCGCATGACGCTGCGCGCGGTGTCGCACACGCGCATTGTCGCCCTGCGGCGCCGCCATTACCTGGCCTTGCAGGCGGCGCTGGGCACGCTGCCCGGCTGCCGCCCGCTGTTTCCAAGCCTGCCCGATGGCGCCTGCCCGTGGGTGTTCCCGCTGCTGGTGGACCAGTCCGAAGTCGTCTGCGCGCGCCTGCAGGCGGCCGGCGTGCCGATGGTGCGCTTTGGCGCAAGCTTGTGGCCGGGCGTCGACGCCACCGTCTGCGCCAACAGCATGGCCCTCGGACGCCACCTGATTGCCTTTCCCTGTCACCAAGCCTTGCGCGAGGCCGAAAGCCGCTGGATGATCGCGGCCGTCAGGGATGCGCTGGACACGACCTCGAGGGTCGCGGCATGAGCTGGACTGTCGTCCCGGCGCAGGATTTCGGGCGCCACGCCGCGCGCTGGCAGGCCTTGCACGAGGCCAGCGCCGCGTCGCCGCTGCTGGCGCCGGAGTTCGTGGCAGCGTTGTTGAGCGCTTTTGGCAGCGGCGCCGAAAAGCTGGCCTGGTATGAACGCGATGGTACAACCCAGGCCATGACGGTGGTGACGCCCACGCGCCTCGGCATGTGGGAAACCTTCCAGCCGGCGCAGGCGCCGGTCGGCCTGTGGCTGCAGCGTACTGCGGCGGCGCCTGTCGACCTGGACAGCCTGCTGGGCGCCCTGCCCGGCATGGCGCTGGCGCTCGGCGTCACGCAATGCGACCCGATGCTGCTGGCGCGCCCTGCCGACGGCGCCGCGATGCGCACCCTGGACTACATCGATACGGCGCGCATCACGCTGGCGAGCGACTTCGACACCTACTGGAATGGGCGCGGCAAGAACCTGCGCAGCAACCTGAAAAAGCAGCGCAACCGCCTGCGTGCTGACGGCGTCGAGACGCGTCTGGAGATCCTGCGCGCGCCGCACGAGATGGCCGCGGCCGTGGCCGACTATGGCCGGTTGGAAGCGAGCGGCTGGAAGGCCGCAGGCGGCACCGCCGTCGCGGCGGACAATACGCAAGGCCGCTTCTACAGCAGCATGCTCGAGGCCTTTTGCCGGCGTGGCGCCGGCAGCGTGTACCGTTACTGGATCGGCGACAGGCTGGCGGCGATGGATTTATGCGTCGAAGGCGGCGGCTGCCTGGTGGTGCTTAAAACAGCATATGACGAAGGCATCGACAAGCAGCTGTCGCCGGCCCTGTTGATGCGCGAAGAGGCCTGCCGCTTCCTGTTCGACGAAGGACGCTTCGAACGTATCGAATTCTATGGCCGCATCATGGAGTGGCACACGCGCTGGACGGACGAGTCGCGCACCATGTACCACCTGAACCGCTACCGCTGGCCGTGGCTCAAGCGCCTGCATGCGCGTGGGCAGGATGCCAAGCCCGCGCCCTGAGGCGCCGCGTCAGGCGGCTTGCCGTTCGCCGCGCTGCGCCAGCATCATCGCGTGCACGCCCGACACGGGCATGAAGCTGCCGCCCATCTCGTCGCGGAACCAGGTGCAGTAGTCGCGCACGACGCCGAGGAAGCGCTCGAGATCGGCTGCGGTGCGCACATACGGGGTATGCCCCGCCACCATCGAGGGGCTGTGGTAAGTCAGCGAATAGACCTGGCAGCCGCCCGGCATCAGGGCGCGGGTCAGGCGCTGCATTTCGGGCAGTGTGGTGCCCTCCGGGCTGAGGCGGATGCGCTCCAGTCCGCGCGTGCGCGCCAGCACGCCGCCAAGCCGCGCCGTCCTTGCCAGCGGGCGCTGCGCCAGTTCGTATAACGGGGCGCCGGCGGCGCGCAGCCAGCCCGCATAGCCGGTGGTGACCGGCAGCTCGAGCAGGGTGCGCTGTCCGGCATCGAACCAGTACGGGTGCTCGTCGAAGCGCCGGAAATCCGGTCCGTCCACGTCGGCGAAGGAGGTATACGGGACCACGCTGGCGTCGACTTGGTAACCGAGTGCGGCCAAGGCATCGGCGGTGTGCGGCCCAACGCCATAGCGGCCCGCCTTGAACGTGGTTGGCGCGCGCCCGAATCCCTCCGTAATCGCCTCGGTCAGCACGCGCAGCTTGTCATATTCGAGCTGGCGCGGCAGGTTGCCCGTAAACGAGTTGAAACGCGATACCTCTTCGTCATGGGGCGGCGAAACCCACGGATGCAGGTGGGTGCCGATTTCGCAGCGGCCCTGCTCCATCAGGGCGCGCAGCGTGGCGCGCGCTTCGGTGCCTGTGGCCACCGGATAGTCGATGACGTAAGTCGGGACGATCCCGAGCGCATCGTAGACCCGCTCGTGCATCAGGGGCTGGGCGGCGATCGCGCTGGTACCGGTACTGGCACGGTTGAACGGCTGGTCCCAGGCAAATTCTTCTTCGGTATCGACGATGACCACCAATACCGGGCCTTGGCCGGGCGCCAGGCGGGCGGGCACATGCGTTTCATGGGAAAGCATCGTCCGGTTCCTTGTTCAGTGAGTGAGGCGAGTGGTCATCGCCTGTGCCATCCGGGCCAGGCAGGCGTCGATGCGGTCGTAGGTCGACATGAAGGTCGCCTCGGTCTTGCCCTCGGGATCGAGGATCTCGACGCCATCTGCGCCAGGCGCGAGCTCGCCCAACAGGAACACCCGATTGCGCAAGGTCGGATAGCGTTGCCGGATGCTGCGCAGGTTGATCTGGTCGAAGACGATGATGATGCTGGCCGCTTCGAGCAGCTCGGCAGTGGCATGGCGCGAGCGATGCGCCGACATGTCCACGCCATGGGCCGCGGCGGCGGCGATCGCCACCTCCGGCGAGCTACGCCGGTTGCGCGGCAACATGCCTGCCGATGCGAAGCGCAAGCGCTCCGTCCCCACCAGTTGCTTCGATTTCAGTTCCGCGTAGCTGCTGCGGTTAATATTGCCTTGGCAAACGAAGAGCACCTCGGCCGCTTCGCGCGCCGGGTCCAGCTGCGCCAGGCGGGCCGCCAGGCCGGAACCGGGCTGCGGTTTGCTGCGCAACGCAGCCAGGCGGCCGCCCACCAGATCGCGCAATTCGGCCAGGCCGGGCTTGGCGTCATCCATCACCAGCGTGTCGTGGTGTTCGCGGCCGAGCAGGACCCGGTGGAAGCTCCAGGCCCATGCCGCGCAATAAGCGAGCAACTTGCCCGGCTGGCGTACCAGCGGGCCGGCGCCGGACTTGGCCTGGTACATGTCGAGCAACAAGTTACGGCAATAGCGGTCGGCCGGATAGTCATGCGGCTGGGTCTGCTCGCCACGGGCCAGCAGGCGATACAGGCGATACGGAAAATCGACGCCAAGCGACACCGGCAAGGGCAGCGAGCCCCAGGGCCGCGCGTTGACTTCGATCAGGATCCATTTGCCGCTGGCGGGATCGACCTTGAATTCGAACATCGCAAGACCGGTATAACTGCTTGCCTTTGCCATGCGCCTGACGGCGTCGAGCCGCGCCGGATCGAGTGGTGCGCTCTTGCGGTAGTAACTGCTGCCGTCGAGTTCATGCGCGCGGTGGTGCTCGAAGGCCTGGAGGATCGTGCCCTGGTCGCACAGGACCGACACGCCCAGGCCGAAACCGGGGAACATCTGTTCCAGCAGGATCGGGCCGTCGGCCGGGTCATGGCGTGCCAGCCAGGCGGCCAGCGCGGCGCGGCTGGGCAGGATCCGGGTGCTGGTGCGCGCATACAGCTCCGGGATCGCATACGACATCGGTTGCTTGATTACGACCGGCAGGCCGATGTCGGCCACGATGCTGTCGACCGTATCGTGCAGCGTCAGCATGCGCCCCGGCGCCACCGGGACCGCCACCGATTCCGCCAGTTCCCGCGTCTTGACCTTGTCGAAAAAGACATCCAGCGCATCAGGCGACGGGATCGCCAGGGTGCTGAGTTTGCCCAGATCGTCGCGATGCAGACACAGCGGCAGCAGGCCGCGCTCGTCGCACGGGATCACCAAGGAAAAATTGTGCTCGCGCAGCAGTGCGTTCGTCGCGTCCAGCCAGGCCTGGCCGCCGTCCAGGTAATACGGCAGGAAATGGCTGGCATGAATGTATTTCGATGCCAGCGCAGGCGAGGTGAAGTCGAAGGGCGCGACGTGCACTTCCAGCCCCTGGCGCCCGAAGGAGCGCACGGTGGACAGGAAACTGCGGGTGTCGTCGCCAATGACGAGTACTTTTTCGCGGCCGCTCATGCGGGTTCCTTGCGCAACATTTGGCGGCACATGAGCGTGACCGTGTACAGCCCCCATTTGAGGGAGCCGCGGGCGGCCAGGGCGCGGCGCGCATATTCCAGGCCGAGGCCGTGCTTGCCTTCGCGCGACAGCGATAACGACAGGTGGCGCAAGATGTCGCCCTCATAGGACAGGCACAGGGAACGGATGGCGGCATGGGTTACGCACAGCCCGATGTGCTGCGACACCAGCGCCGAGATCAGCCAGCGCTCTGCCTGGGAAAAACTGCGCGACAAGTTGTCCTTGCGGGCCGGATCGGGCACGTTGTGCTGCGCAACGAGCGCAGGGTTGAACACGATGGCGCGCGCACGGTCGACCGCGCGCCAGAAGAAATCGCGGTCTTCTTCGTACGAAGTACGCGTCCAGAAACCACCGATGGCGAGCGCCGTCTCCTTGCGCACCGCCAGGATATTCAGTTGGGCAAAGCCGCCGCTGTGCACCAGATCTTCGCGCGTGACCAGGAAGCCGCCGCCGGCGTCGCGGCCGCGGCCGCGCACCCTGGCCGTCAGCCCGGGCAGCCAGTCGGTCTTTTCGACATGGCCGGCGGCGGAGACCGCGGTCTGGTTGGCGATGTACATGTCGACACTGTCGCCGGCATCGAAACCATGCGCCAGTGCGGCCAAGTGGTCCTCGGCGGTCCAGAAGTCGTCGTCGTCGCAGAAGGCCAGTATGCTGCCGGTCGCCGCGGCGATCCCCGCGTTGCGAGCAACAGAGGGCCCGGCCCCCACCGCCCCGGGCTCTCCGAGCGGCAGCAGGATGAAGCGGCTGTCGAGCCGCTCCCACAGCAGCGGGTAGCCGGCGCGCGTTTCGGCACTCGATGCGTCGTCGACGACGATCACTTCAAAGGAGGAATACGTCTGCGACTGCATGTGCTCGAGCGTACGGGCAAGCAGGACGGGCCGGTTACGGGTTGCGACGATGATCGAGATGCGGAGAGGTACTGCTTGCTTGCGCTGGCCTGGCCCGGATTCGGTGTGGTGGGAAGGGGTGGCGCTCTGGACAGACAATTCGGTGCCTCTAATACGGTTGAGAAGACCGCTGCAGGCAGTCCATGATGTTGCCATCCTAACACACCGCAGATCCTTTGCGTATCGTGCGGGGCCCTCCTGCGCCCTCCTGGAAACACGGAACGGGACGGCCAGCCACCTGCCGCATGTCGGCGTTTTGTCGATCTGGAACCAGGCAGCGCTACATTACGCAATTATGCAAAAGCGATAAAAATTAACCATTCATCATATCAGACTTGAGCGGCATAGTATTTAAAGATAATTCAAGAATAATAACATTCAGATCATTTTATACAATATTTTCATTAATAAATACGCGCAATAAAAGAATATAAAAGTTGTCAGCTTTGCGCGTTTCGTTGGCAAAAACCAATATGTCTTATGGTCTTGTCTTTTCAAAATACAACGGCTATGTGCAGCCCTGTTTTGCCCCGTAATGTCGCGTATTCTCACTCTTGGCACCCTGTCAAAATTGAGAAATAGTTATTCATAAAATCCTAGGCAGATTAACGAAAGGTATGTAAAGTCATTGACCTTTCGCAATTTCTTATCCCACTAGAGATTCCAATGTGTTGTTTCTGTGTGGAATCTAAGATTCTTTTAGACAATAATCACGTCTTTCGACAATGAACGCGGTAGAGTTTAGTTCTTGTAAGAAATTTCTCCCGCTACACTTTCTATCGCCGTGGATTATCATGACCAAATTATCAATTAACGTGCAAATACTGAAACTTCGCCAACTTAGTGCCGTCATGGCTGGATTGATGATGACCGCTTGCGGCGGCGGGGGTGCCCAGGGCACCGATAGCGCACTGAGTTCGACCGCAGCTCCAGGTACAGTCACGACCGCTGCAAAAAGCTTTACGCCGACCACGCCGACGACCGTGACTGTCCTGACGCCAGTTACGCCGCCTGCCAATCCTGCACCTGCACCTGCACCTGCCCCTGCCACCGTCGGCGCCGTCATTACCGACATCAAGGTCCAGAACACCGGCGCCGCCCAGACTGCGGTGCCGTTCACCTTCGGGCAGATCTTCGCCGTCGGCCATCTGCAACCTACCGAGGGCTTGGCAGCCAAGCTTGCCGATGGCACGACTCTGGCATTGCAGGTGGATGTCAAGGCGACCCACGCCGATGGTTCCGTGCGCCATGCCGTCATCTCAGGCATGCTGCCGACGCTTGCCTCTGGCGAAACACGCACCCTGCAATTGGCCAAATCCAGCGCCGCCAGCGCTGCCAGTGCCACGACGCCGCAAAGCCTGGTTGACGCCGGCTTGAGCGGCAGTGTCAAGATCAAGGTCGACAACGTCCAGTACAGCGCATCTCTCGCCAGCGCTTTGGCGAGCGCCGCACCCATCAAGTGGCTTTCCGGTAGCATCGCCAACGAGTGGATCGTCAGCGCTCCACTTCAAACGGCTTCCGGCACGGTACACCCCCACCTGACTGTGCGCTTCGACGTGCGTTCGTATCCAGGCCTGGCCAAGCAGGCACGTGTTGAATTCGTCGTCGAGAACAACAAGACCTTCGCCGCAGGCCCCCGCAATTTCGTGTATGACGTCGATCTGGAGCTGGGCGGTAAAACGATCTATTCGAAGCCGAATCTGACGCATTATCACCATTCGCGTTGGCATCAACTGGCTTGGTGGAATAAGGAGCCTGCGATCCACCTGAAGCACAACACGCCTTATCTGATCGCCTCGAAAGCAGTGTCGAACTACGACCAGAGCGTCGTTCCAAGCGAAGCTTTGCTGGCATCCTATGCTGCTCAGCTTCCAAGCGTGGTCGGTCCAATGAAGATCGGCCCTATGCTTCCTGCCATGCCGACCACCGGTGGACGCGGCGACATCGGTCCGTTGCCTGTCTGGTCCGTCATGTACGTGCTGTCGATGGACAAGCGTGCCAAGGACATGATGATGGCCGTCGCCGATGGCGCGGCCAGCTGGTCCACACACTACCGTGACGAGAAAACCGGCTATCCGGTGCGTACGGACAACGAAGCGAACAAGTACATCTCGACGCACACGAATATGGCGGCGACCGGCCCGTTGCCTGTGCCACGCTGCGGCGGCACCACAGAAGCACAGTGCGGAACGCCCTACTCCGACGATACGGCGCACCAGCCTTCGATGGCCTACCTGCCTTACCTGGTCACCGGCGATTATTATTATCTGGAAGAACTGCAGTTCTGGGCAGCGTCGAATCCCTTGGGCACGGCGCCGGGCTATGCCGGTGACGGCAGTGGCCTGGTGAGATGGCAGCAAGTGCGCAGCCAGGCATGGTCGATGCGTACCCTGGGCCATGCAGCCTACATCACGCCGGACGCCAATCCACTGAAGGCGTATTTCGCCAAGCAGCTCGACAATAATCTCAACTTCTATCACGAGACCTATGTCGTCGGTAACCCGAACCAGCTGGGCGTGTACGACGGCTCGGGCAGGGACTCCTACGCGGTCTTCGCGTCGGCGCCTTGGCAGGACGACTTCTTTACCTGGAGCTTCGGTTACCTGGCCGAGCTGGGCTTCACCAAAGCCGCGCCGATCTTTCAATGGAAAGCCAAGTATCCCGTTGGCCGCATGACCGCACCGGGCTACTGCTGGACCGAAGCGTCCGCCTACAGCCTGAAGTACCGCGAAAACATGGATACGCCAATCTATAAAACGTTTGCCGAGCTGTACGCGGCGAACTACAAGAACGACGCCATGTACGACGACAACGGTCGCCAGGTATTCCACCCGCTGGGCCTGAAATATCTCGACCAGCCCTGCGGCAGCCAGGCACAAGCGGATTGGCGTGTGGCCGCGCACGGCACGCGCTGGCCAAAGGGCCGCATGATCGGGTACGCCGATTCGACCGAAGGTTATCCGGCAAATCTGCAGCCTGCACTGGCCCTGGCAGCCTCCTCGGGAATCGCAAATGGCGCCCTGGCATGGTCGATCTTTGCAGGCCGCGCCGATATCCCGAATTACAGCAACGCACCGCAGTGGGCCATCATCCCGCGCTAACGCCTGCACGGGCGCCGTAAGGAAAACGGCCGGCTTCCTGGATTTTCCTGGAAGCCGGCCGTTTTTTATGTGGCGAAAGGATGTACTTACCGTGGCGGCACAAAGTTGCACATGGGGAAAGTGCAGGTTTGATTATTGCGACATATAATGTCGCGTCGTCAAGGAAAGGGATTATCAGCGCCACCACGCGCTTCCTCTAATCGAAACACGGGAGAAGTGCCGATGTCGCTGCGTCAAAGAATCATTCAACGTCTCAGGCGAGACTATTTTCGATGGCATTTTGGTCGCACTGCGCGTCGGGTGCTGTCCACCCGTCCGCTCGAACGCGGCGCGCTTCCCTTCCTGCTGTTGTCCATGGTTCAACAGCGCGACCTGCTGCCCTACCTGCTGGCAGTAAAATCGTTCGCCCGCTTCGCCAACCCGCAACGCATCGTCGTCGTGTGCGACCCGTCGATCGACGAACACGACCGCGTCACCTTGAAGCAGCACGTGCCGCACGTCGAACTGCACGCGGCCGATGAATTTACCCACCCGGACCTGCCGCGACGTGGAACCTGGGAACGCCTGTTCGCCATCTCCGGCTTTGTGCGCGACGATTATGTCGTCCAACTCGATGCCGACACGCTGACGATCCAGCCGATTCCGGAAGTACTTCATGCAATTAGAAACAGGCAGGGCTTCGTTCTGGGCGAAAATGCGGACACGACCTTGCATTCGCTTGCCGTTACCCGGCAGAACGCTTTACCATGGCTGGGCCCCACCGAGCACATCCAGGATATTTCGGAAGCCGCCATGGTGACGCTGGGCTTGCCTGAGCAGGCGCGCTATGTGCGCGGCTGCTCGGGGTTCACCGGCTTCCCGCCCTCGAGCCTGATGCGCGAGCAGATGGTGGATTTCTCGCGGCGCATGGGCGGACACCTCGGAGCGAACTGGACACGCTGGGGCACGGAGCAGGTCACCTCGAATTATCTGGTGGCGAATGCCGCCGACACCGCCATCCTGCCTTTCCCCAAGTATGGCACGCCGGACAGCGTCGACGCGGACTCGGCCTTCATCCACTTCATTGGGTCGATGCGCTTCTTGGGCCGGCAATACGAAACAAGCGCGCGCCAGGCACTACGCCTGATCGCCAACAGGACTGCGTAGACCATACAGTGCAGTTCTTATTCACTATTTTTGTAGAAGTTTGATTTCATGGCAGATTTGCGTCGTTCGCTGGTCATTAATTTTTTCTCGTCTTCCGGTTCGGCGCTACTGCAGTTCATCGTCAGCGTGTTGATGGCACGGATCCTCAGTCCGAGCGAGATCGGCGTGTATTCGATGACCGTCGTGTTCGTCAACTTCGCTCATGTATTCCGTGATTTCGGCGTCAGCGCCTATATCCAGCGCGAACCGGATCTCACGCCCGAGAAAATGCGTTCGGCCATCGGCGTCGTGTTCTCGAGCTCATGGCTGATTGCCGCCCTGTTGTTCATGCTCAGTGGATGGATAGGAAAATGGTTCGGCGAGCCAGAAATTGTTCCCGTCATGCGCGTGCTGTCGATCGGCTTCCTGATCATTCCTTTCGGCGCCGTCACCAGCGCCCTGCTCGCGCGCGAATTCGCCGCTGAAAAGCAGGCCATCGTCGCAGTGGTGGGCACCTCCAGTTTCTGCATCAGCTGCCTGCTGTTCGGCTATCTGGGTTACGGCAGCATGAGCCTGGCCTACGCCAACCTGGTCAATATTCTCGCGTGCACGCTGGCCTATATTCCACTGCGTCCGAAAGGCGTGCCCTGGATGCCGGCCTTTCACCACTGGCGCAGCGTCGTTCATTTCGGTGGCGGCCTGCTGGTGTCGCATTGCCTGACGACGGTGAACAATGCGATCCCCGATATTTTGCTCGGCAAACTGGGCACCGCGCGGCTGGTCGGCCTGCTGAGCCGGGCCAACTCGACCGTGACGATTTTCACCTATGTCGCCGGCTCGACCGTCAACTATGGCGCGATATCGTATATGTCGCAGGCATACTACCGGGGCGAATCGCTGGTGCCGGTCTTCCTCCGCGCCACTTCCTTGTTGACCGGCGTCGGCTGGCCTGCGCTGGCCCTGACGGGCATGCTCGGGCATGACATCGTACTCGCCCTGTATGGCCCGGCCTGGGCGGAAGCGGTACCGGCGGTGATGCCGCTGGCGCTGGCGGCGGCCGTGATGATGACCTTCAACTATGTCTCGATTGCGATGACCGCCATCGGACGCCCTTATCTTGCCGCTGCGCCGACGCTGGTAACGCTCGTCACCCGCATCGGCTTTGGCGTGCTGCTCTTCGACGGCAGCCTGGCGCAGTTCGCCTGGGCCTTGTGCCTGGCCAGCATCTGCACCGCCCCGGCCGCGGCAATCCAGCAGTATTACTGTTTCGGCCTGTCGACGACGACCATGTTACGTGCCTTGGCGCCGAGCGCCCTTGTTACAATCGGCACCATGGCAGCGGCGGCGCTTCTGGCCTGGCTATTGCCGTCGAGTTTGCCGCCCCTGGTGCGCCTGCTATGCATGGCGGTGCCACTGGCGGCGGCCTGGTATGGATTGTTGCGTCTGACGCGCCACGAATTATTGGGCGAAGTACACCGGCTGGCCGCACCGCTCAAGACCCGGCTCGCGTTATTGCTTACTTAATATTATAAATTTACTGACTGGCGCGGCTGTCCCCACCGTTGCGTGCTTTACTGGAATAAAATGCAGAACATGTATCTCGATGAAGTAAAAACAATTGTCATTGATGTCCTCAGCCTGGGCGATGCCGGCCAGCGTCTGGAGGCCGGGTCGCCCCTATTGGGCGCGCTTCCTGAACTCGACTCGATGGCCGTTGTCAGCCTGATCGGGGCGCTGGAAGAACATTTCGGCATCACTGTCGGCGACGACGATATCAGCGCCAGTACGTTCGAGACGCTGGGCAGCCTGAGCGCGTTCGTCGCGCAAAAACAGGCCGAATGAGCCGGCGCCCGGGCGAATCCCGCGCGGAACCGTTCTTCCTGAAGGAAGCGGACGGCCAGCGCTTTTGCCTGTACCACCGGCCTGTGGGCATGTGCCGCGGGGCTGTCCTGTACGTGCATCCGTTCGCTGAGGAGATGAACCGCTCGCGCCGCATGGCCGCACTGCAGGCGAGCGAGCTGGCGGCGCTCGGCTATGGCGTCCTGCAAATCGATTTATTCGGCTGCGGCGACAGCAGCGGCGACTTCGGCGAGGCGCGCTGGGAACTGTGGAAACAGGATCTGGCCAGCGCTGCGGCCTGGCTCGCGCAACGCCTGGACCAGCCGGTGACGCTGTGGGGACTGCGCCTGGGCGCGCTGCTTGCGCTCGACTATGCGCGCGGCGCCACGCATCCGGTCGCCGGCGTCCTGCTATGGCAGCCAGTGTTGAGCGGGCCGGCCTTCCTGACTCACTTCCTGCGCCTGCGCGTGGCCAGTGCGATGCTCAACAATACTTCCGAGCGCGGCGGCACTAGCGCCTTGCGCGCGGCCTTGCAGGCCGGCGAGATCCTCGAGATCGGCGGCTATGACTTGGCGCCGGCCATGGCCGGCGCCATCGACGCCCTCGAATCGGTGGAAGCGATGCCGCCCAGCGCCCCCGTGCACTGGGTCGAAGCGGTCGGCGCGTCCGACGGTGCGCTGTCCCCGGCGCGCACGCGGGTGGCCCGGGCCTGGCGCATGCAGGGCGTGGTCCTGAACGTGCATCTGGTGCATGGCCCGGCCTTCTGGAGCACACCGGAAATCACGGTGTCCCCCGCCTGGCTCGATACCACCTCGTCCATTTTCATGGAAAACAAGCATGGAATTTGAGGAACAGGCAATCAGTTTTCCATGCCAGGGCGACTGGCTCTACGGTGTCCTGGGCCTTCCGCAAGGCGCCTGCAGCCGCGGCGTGATGATCGTCGTCGGCGGGCCGCAGTACCGTGCCGGCAGCCATCGGCAGTTCACCTTGCTGGCGCGCAGCCTGGCCGCACAAGGCATTGCGGCGATGCGCTTCGATTACCGCGGGATGGGCGACAGCGAGGGGGAAGCACGCAGCTTCGATACGGTCGATGACGACCTGCGTGCTGCGATCGACCACTTTATGGCTGCCGTCCCAGGCATGCGCGAGGTCGTGCTTTGGGGCTTGTGCGACGCGGCGTCGGCGACCCTGATGTACGCGCCCGGCGACCCGCGGGTGTCCGGACTGGTACTGCTCAATCCTTGGGTACGCACCCCCGACGGTTTGGCCAGGACCACCCTGAAACACTACTACCGCAGCCGCCTGCGCGAACCCGATTTCTGGCGCCAGGTCGTGCGCGGCCAGTTCGAACTGGGCCGCTCGCTGAGCTCGATGTTCAGCCTGATGCGAGCAGCGTTTGCGCCAGCCAGCGCGGCCAGCGCCGGCAGCGCCTCCCTGCGCGAACGGATGCATGCGGCCATGCGCCAGTTCGGTGGCAAGGTACTCATCATCGTCAGCGGCGCTGACCTGACCGGACGCGAATTCTGCGACCTCGCCGATCGCAGCCCCGAGTGGAAACGCCTGATCGAAGCCCCGCGCGTCACCAGGCGCCAGCTGGAGAATGCCGATCACACGTTTTCGCGGCGCGACTGGCGCGATCAGGTCGCCGCCTGGACCGGCGAGTGGGTGCAATCCCTGTCCGACCAGACGCCGCGCGACGCCGGCTAGGGATCAACGCGCCCGGCAGGCCGAAAAATCCTCGAAGGCGCCCAGGCGCGGGGTAGCTGGACGCGGCGTCGCGCACAAGTCTTCTCCAAGGCCAGACGCACCAGTGCGCCGCACCACATTCGAATCGAAGCCAAACGTGGCCAGGTTGCTGAACAGGTGGCGCACCGGGTGGTAGCCAAGGTATAACAGCGCGATCGGCGTGTCGCGGTTGTCGAGCGCACGCACCATGCCGTCGTTCCTGCTGCGGATGGCGCCATCGACCAGGTTGCCCTCGACATCGGCGCTGCTGTTCGCGAAGCGCACGCTGATGCCTCCAGTGTCGATCAGGCTGTTGTGGACGATCCTGCTGCGCGCTGCGCTGTTGAGATAAATGCCGTCATCCGAGCAGGAAGCAATCAGGTTCGATTCGATGCTGCTCCCTTCCTGCTCGACGATGCATCGGCTATCGCGGCAATAAGGTGCACCGGTCGCACCGCCCCCCAGCGACAGCCCTACCCGCTGTCCGGGAGCACCGTGCAGGCGCTGCTCGCACCAGACGATGTTCTGGGCAAAGGTGTTGCCCGAGCCCGCCCCTTTTGCGAAGCCGCCGTAGCTGATCCCGTCCCCGCCGCCCTTGACGAAGTCGCTGATCAGGTTGCGCCGGATAATCCAACCGCTCGCAGCCACGAGGTCGATCGAGACCACCGGATTGGCGGTCGCGCGCACCGCGCCGTTGCTTAGCGTATTATTTTCGATCAGCCCGTGGTCGGGAAAGCTTCCATCGATGCCATTGATCTTGAAGTGGGCGTTGAAGTCGGTGATGACGTTGTTGCGGGCAATGAAATGCTGCGCGGCGCCGACGACATGGAAGGCGTGTTCGCAATAATCATGCTGCGCGCAGGCGCCGCGGATCGCCAAGTTTTCGAAAGTCCAGTACGGCGCGTTCACGATAAACCCCTCGACCATGTCGAACTCGAGCTTCACGGTCCCGGGTTGCAGCGCGCCCAGCGTGATGCGCCCGGTAACCGAGCCGGGTCGGTCAACCGCCAGTTTGCCCTCGAAGCGGTAGGTGCCCGGAAGCAGGACGATGCGGTCGCCCGGCGCGGCGCCGGCGATCGCGGCGCGCACCTGCACAACGTCGTTGGTCAGCACATTGCGGCCCCCGACAGGGGCCGGCGCGCCCGCCGCTTGCGCGCCGATGCGCAGCTCGCCGGCGACAAATGGCTGGGCCGGCCCGCGGTCGAGTGCCGTCAAGGTACGCGCCAGCCATTGTCCAGTGCCGACAATCACCGGATTATGCCCGGACGAACGCCGTTCCACATAGGGCGCCAGCGAGCGCGGCGTCACGCCCAGGCTTTGCAGCACCAGGGCGCCGCACGCCGCCGCTGCTCCAGCCAGCACCAGCAGCACGGCGCCAACCTTCAGTGCGCCTGGAAACTTGGCCGTCGTCACGAATTCGGCGGCTTGATCGCGTGGCGGCTGAGCAGGTCGTACATTGTCGGGCGGCTGATCCCGAGCAGCTCCGAGGCCTTGACGATATTCCCATCCGAACGCGCCAGCGCCTTGACGATGGCCGTGTATTCCGCCTCGTCGCGGATCTGGCGCAAATTCAGAGGCTGTTCCGGCTGGTCGGGCCCGGCCAGGCCGAGGTCGTCGGCGGCGATATAGGCGCCGTCGGCCATGATCACCGCGCGCTTGATGCAGTTTTCCATCTCGCGCACGTTGCCGGGCCAGGGATGGCTCTCGATCACGCCGAGCGCCTCCTGGCTGAAGTGCAGGGACGGACGCGACTCCTGGGCGCAGAATTTGTTCTTGAAATAGTGAGCCAGCAGGGCCGCATCGCCGGCACGGTCGCGCAGCGGCGGGATGGTCAGCACGATTTCGGAAAGGCGGTAATACAAGTCCTCGCGGAAGCGGCCCTGGGTGGTCAGTTCCTTGAGCTTCTGGTGGGTCGCGCAGACGATCCGTACGTCGACCGGAATTTCCTCGTGGCCGCCGACGCGCTCGATGACGCGCTCCTGCAGGAAGCGCAGCAATTTCGCCTGCAGCGACATCGGCAAGTCGCCCACTTCGTCGAGGAAGAAGGTGCCGCCGTGCGCCAGTTCGACCTTGCCCTTGGTCTGTTTCGCTGCGCCCGTGAACGCGCCTTTTTCGTAACCGAACAGTTCGCTCTCGAGCAGGTTTTCCGGAATCGCGGCGCAGTTGATGGCCATGAAGCGCTGGTTGGCGCGTGGACTGGACTGGTGCAACGCGCGCGCCAGCACCTCTTTACCGGTGCCGCTTTCGCCCAGCAGCATGACCGAGGCCGAGGTCGGCGCCACCTTTTCCAGGCTGCGGCACAGCTTGAGCATGCCGGGATCACGGCTGATGATGCCGGCGGTCGGCGAATCGGCCTGCAACTGCTGCATGCGGCGGTTTTCCTGCTGCAGCGCGTGCAGGAAAAAGGCCCGCTGCACGACCAGTCCGAGCACCTCGGGGTCGCACGGCTTCTGGTGGAAATCATAGGCGCCCAGGCCGATCGCCTTGACCGCGTTGCCGTGGTCCTGGTTGCCGGTCAGGACGATGACGCGCGTATCCGGCGCCAGCGCCAGGATCTGCTGTAGGGTCGCCATGCCTTCGGTCGAGCCGTCCGGATCGGGCGGCAAACCCAGGTCCATGGTCACGACGGCCGGCTCATGGCGCCTGATTTGCGCCAGTGCCGCTTCGCGGTCGCCGGCAACGACGACGTCATAGGCATCGAAGCTCCAGCGCAGCTGCTTTTGCAGGCCCGGGTCGTCTTCAATAATCAATAATTTAGGTTTGTTCTGTGTCACTGCGATCCTCTGGCCGTCATGCGGCGCTTTCGGCAAGTTGGGTTTCTGCTGTGTAAAGCGGTAACAAAATGGTAAACGTGGTGCCTACGCGCGGGGTGCTGGCCACCACCATCTGGCCGCCCAGTTCCTGGATATATTCACGGCTTTCGAAGACCCCGATGCCCATGCCGGCCGACTTGGTCGAGTCGAACGGTTTGAAGAGGCGCTCGCGAATGAATTCCTCGCTCATGCCCTCGCCCGAATCGGCGATGCGGATCAGGACCGAGCCTTCCTGGCGTGCGAGGTGGACCGACACGCTGCCGTCCGGCGGGGTCGCCTCGATCGCGTTCTGGATCAGGTGTCCGATGACGCGTTCGAGGCGCTCGGCATCGGCCACCACCTTCAGCGCGGCGTCCTCGATCTGCAGCACCGGCATCGGCTCGTAGGCGGCCTTCAACGCGACCGCCTGCTTGACCAGACGGGCCAGCGCCAGTGGTGCGACGTGCTCCGGAGACTCGCTGCGGCTCAGCTTTTGCAGGAGCAGCCGCATCTTCTGCACGGAAAAGTTCACGGTGTCGATCATGTCGCGCTGGAATTCCGGGTTATCGCGGTGCTTCTCGGCGTTGCGCATCATTAGCGACAGCTGCGATACCAGATTTTTCAGGTCGTGCACGACGAAGGTCGACATCCGGTTGAAGGATTCGAACTGGCGCGCCACCATCAGCGCCATCGCCGCGTCTTGCTGGGCCAGGTAGCTGGCCGCCTGGGTGCCGGCAATCTTGAGCAGGTCGATCACTTCCCAGTTGAGCACGATCGAACTGCGTGGTTCGAGCAGCAGCATGAAGCCAAACAGGCGGCCGTGCGTAATCAGGGGCAGCACCAGCCGGCCGCGCGGGATCTCGCACAGCCACTGCGGCATGACGACGCCCTCGTATTTTTCCGGCTCGCGCCCGTATTCCTCGAGATCGACTACCCACTGTTTGGTTTCCAGATAATGGCAGAAGGCCGAATCTGCCGGCTCGGTGACGGGAACCGCAGGCAGGCGCCAGTGGGCGTGCGGTTCGAATCCTCCCGAATCGCGTCGCACCCAAAGTGCTCCGCCCGGGCTTTCCACCAGCCCGGCCACCGTTTCGATGGTGCGGGTTGCCAGTCCCGGTCCGTGATCGGACAAGGCCCGGGTAAAGCGCAACCACTCTTCACGGTAGTCGTAGTTGTAACGATAAAAATGCTTGCTGATGAAAACCTTCAGGCGCGAGCGCAGCGCGCCTGAAAACAGGATGGCGCCCAGCAGGATCAGCGCGCCGAACAGGAAGGTGACCTGCATCACCGTGCCCCAGCTGCCTCCCAGATAGCGCAGGTAATAACCGGCCAGGCCCATCGCCAGCAAATAGATGGCCGACCCGAACAGCGCAACGGAGTGGAACACCACGCGGCGCGACACGGCCAGGGCGGACGACCACGTGGCGCTGCGTGCAATGGCAACCCCGATCAAGGGCACAATCAATGCGTCGACGATACCGCGCGCTGCCCAGATATCGGCGTTGATCTCCCTGAACAGCATCGCATCGCTGTACAGGTAGAAGTCGAAGACGAACATGGCGCCGATGCCGAGGCAGGCAAACTTGATCGCCCAGCGGGCCTGTTCGTTGGTATTGCGGTACAGCTGCTCGACCAGCAACATGCCGAGCACCGAGACGCCAACATTCAAGGTGACACCCGGCACCAGACCGATGCTCAGAAGAAGCTGGTTGCCCCAGTCGCCACTGGCGGCCAGCACCAGCAAGACCAGGTAGCTGCCTGCGATCAGCGCCAGGGACGGCCGCAACTGGAAAGGCAGCGGACTGTTTTCAGTTTTGAAGTTGTCGATCAGAATGATCAGGAAGGCGGTCCAGACGCCACTGCGTAGCAGGCCGAGCGTGCCGGTCAGCGCAGGTAAGGCGGTAACGCGGGTTGCCTCCCAAGCCAGCGAGGCAGCCCATAACGTCGTGACAAGGCTGGCCACGGTAAGCATGGGCGCATGTCGGCGGCTACGGCCGCTTGTAAGCAAAAATATGCCCAGTGACAGGAAGGCCAGCGCGGCAATCGAATAGGTAAACGCTGCTATGTTGATCAACCTGCACCACCCATGACGACAACGATTACCCGCATGTGGCCGGACTCAGCGGCCGCTGCGGAACAGGACGACCTTGAGCGTATCGATTAACACCAGCACGTCCAGGAACAGACTGTTGTTTTTTACATAATAAAGGTCATATTGCAGCTTTTGCAAAGCATCTTCGGCGGAAGAGCCGTAGCCGTAGCGGACCTGGGCCCAGCCAGTGATGCCCGGCTTGATGCTGTGGCGCACGTGGTAGTAGGGCACGACTTCAATCAGCTGTTCGACGAAATACGGACGTTCCGGGCGGGGCCCGACAAAACTCATTTCACCTTTGAACACGTTGACGATTTGCGGCAGTTCGTCAATCCGCGTCTTGCGGATAAAGTTGCCGACACGCGTGACGCGCGGGTCGTTCTGTGCGGCCCACTGCGGCTTGCCGCCTTTTTCGGCATCGCTGCGCATGCTGCGGAATTTATGGACTTTGAAGGTCGCGCCATCCTTGCCGACACGCTCTTGCGAATAAAACACAGGGGCACGGTCTTCCAGATAGATCAGGAGTGCCGTCACCAGCATCACCGGAAACGCCGTGGCCAAAATGATCATGCTACAGATGATGTCGAAACTACGCTTCATGAAGGTGCGCATGAAACTCTGGTCGAAGCCGCCCCCGAAGACGAGCCAGCTTGGCTGCAGGGAGTCGACCCGGATCTGGCAAGTTTCGCGTTCAAAGAAGGTTGCGGCATCAGTTACCTTGATGCCCTGCAATTTGCACTCGAGCAGCTCCTTGATCGGGAAGCCGCCGCGCCGGTTCTGGACCGACACGACGATCTCGGCGGCGTTATAGTCACGCGCCAGGGTCACCATCGAGTCGCCATCCTTCATCTTCACCAGGTTGTTGGTCGGTACGCACACTTCTTCGGACGGGATAGGGACGAAGCCGGCGATGTCGTAGCGGTGGTAGCTGTTGCTTTGCATGGCCAAATCGCTGCATTCCTTGGCCAGCGGGCCCGAACCGAGGAACAGGATACGGGTCTGCAGATAGCGCAGCTCGGAGGTCTTGAAGAAGATGATCCGTGCGAGAAAAATCCCGACTGCGCCGATGGCGAACACGAAGACCAGCAGGCCGCGGCCGAAATACAGCTCGGGGGCAATGTAGAACACCAGCGTCAGGATCGCGAAGCCCATTGCGAACGAGGGCATCAGCTTCATGAAGAACGGGTTGCGCAAGCCTTCGCTGAAATTGAGCTGGTACATGCCCATCGCGCTCATGCTGAAGATGATCGCGCAAGCAAAAGCCAGGGCGGAAGTGAAAAAATGGTCCAGCGGCGGCAAGCCGGCGTTGCCATCAAGGAAGCGAACTGCGGCTCCGGCATAGGCCGCGCCGAGCAGCACCAGCACTTCTACAAACAACAACACAAACGCGATCTTTGACACGTAGTGGTTCGAAATTCTTAACACTTCAGCCTCCGGAAAACTTTCAAACGCACATCTACCGATAATCGGCAGGCCATTTACTTCAGGAAATGGCCCTGATTGAACGTCGCCCCGGCCGCGATGGCTCGCCGCTCGAGATCGTGAAATTTATTTTTGACAATTAGACAACAGCGAAGCTGGACATCAATGACTTACGCCACCGTTACCTGTAGGGCGCCTGCCGAAGATGTCGATTCGGCAATGCGTATTATAGTATTTATAACAAAATATGCCATAGCAAGTACGTGCTCTATGGAATTGTCAAATTTTTCGTCGACAACAAACATCTTTTTGACATTTCGAACTTAGCAAAAAAAATTCTCGCATGCAACTTTTCGCATCGTGCACGCTCACAATGTTGCATTTTGATATTTTTTCAATCCATGACTCGCGCGCGCGCTATATAGAAAGAATCGCATTCTAGCACTGACACTGGGTAAATTTTATTTAGTGCAAGCACGTGTGGCGGCAAGCATACGGCGCAAAACCGCCTGCATCATTTTCGTGCCTCATGTCTACAGAGTCTGAGCATGCGTTGCGTCGAAAATCCTTACAGCACAGCTTTAATAAAATGTACCGAAATCAACAAGCCATTGATTACGCACGGTATTTTTTTCAGGCATGAAAATTGCCTATTCTAGAGTTGCGCTTTAATTAATCAAACACGGGAGAAACACGTGAAGAAACATCTGATATCGATATTTTGCTTTCTAGTCGCCATCTTTGCATTGTCCGGCCCGGCTACGGCGGCACCGATCGTGCAAGACGGCACTACCTACACGTTCTACCTGGAAGGCGAACTAAGCGACAACTCGTTCATCGGACAAACTGTTTTTGATAACGTCGCCGGGCTCACTACCCGCGCCGGCCTGACCCTGCTCGTTACGGAAAGCGAGCTTGCACTCGCCGACGGCCGCAGCCGGATCCGCATCAACATCGCCGCGGACGGCGATTTATTCCCAAGTGTCGGCGAGGCCGCGGGGCTGGCGATCGGCCTCAATGGCGACGGCCTCGATCTCTTTCTCGACGTTGCCCTCGATGAAGTGCGCATAACGTTTTCCGACATTGCCGGCAACACCCTGCTCGTTTCGGAAGACCTCGCTTACGAAGTCGAACAGCGCAGCCCATGGACCGGCTTCTTCCCTGCACCTGCCAGCGCGATTGGCCTGGAGAACATTGGCGGCCTTGGCGCGAGCACCATTACCTTTGATTTCTTCGTAAGCAACATTGTAAATGACGTACCCGAGCCGAGTACGGCACTCCTGGGCATGATCGGCCTGGCGGGTGCATTCGCAGCACGCCGTCGCCAGCGCAAGCCTGCCATTCGGGCTTGATTTCGCGCACGACCCAAGCGCTGCGATCATGCGGCGCAGCGTTGACCTCATCAACCGCTCCCCACCGCCTGCCGGACCTGGCGTCTGCTGAACGAGGAGCGGCTCCAGCCGCAAGTCCTGCCCCGCCCTGCGCCAAGCCTCGAACAAACGACGCCGAACACTCCACCTCTTGCGCGCCCGCATCGAATTGCACGAGGGCCAGGCCTTCTGCATTCAAGACCTGGCCCTCGTGCGATCGGCAAAAACCGTCTGCCAACCACTTATCCGGCGCCAGCCCGGATAAGTTGGGTGTTCCTACTTCGATGCCGCGACCATGAAATCGACCGCCGCCTTGACCTCCTGATCCGCCACTGCAGCACCACCTTTTGGCGGCATCATACCCGCCTTGCCCTGAAAACCCTTGATCGCATGCTCGTGGAGCACGGAAGCGCCCTGCTGGATCCGCGGCGCCCACGCTGCCTTGTCGCCCAGCTTCGGCGCCCCAGCAATACCAGCGCCATGACAGGCGACGCAGGTGGTGTCATACAGTTTTTTACCGACATCGGCTGCGGCCACGGCCGGCGCGGCAGCCGGGGCCGCCGGCGTGGCTGGTGCAACGGTCGCGGCAGCTGCCGGAGCAGCTGCGGCGGACTGGCCAGCGACGGCAGGAGCAGGCACAGCCGGTTCCTTGAACGAGGCGCCCGATTTATTCGTCATATAGACCACTGCGCGCGCGACCTCGACGTCGTCGAGGTCAGGATTGCCGCCCTTGGCCGGCATGGCATTGAAGCCCTCGATCGCGTGCTTCAGCAGAGTATCGTAACCTTTGGTAATACGTGCGCCCCAATTTCCCGGGTCGCCCATCTTCGGGGCGCCGGCGGCGCCGCTGGTATGGCAAGCGGCGCATACAGCAGCGTACACGGCTTCGCCTGCCTGCAACACTTTGGGCGCGTTCGCATCTCTGAGCGTGAATCCCGCGTCCGCGGCCGGGCGCAGGCGTGCATTGATGGCGTCGGCAGTCTGGCTCACCGAGCCTGCGCCGGGCAGCTTGGTGCTGGTAACGAACACAACCAGCAAAATGATACCGATGACAATAACCAGGAAGAAGCCAGCAACTGCAATGACTAGTTGCTTGGGGGTACGGATCAGGGATTCGTGCTCATTGTGTGCGTCGCTCATGATGTCCTTAGTACATGTTTTTCGAAGCTAGCTGTGTAGTTGTCGAACAGAATTGTCTCCACGCTGTTCAGCCGCTGATTATAGACTGGCAAGCAATATTTGTAACGAAAAACACCTTGTCAGGCGCTTTCCATGGACGGGCAAGTGGAAAGACTGTATCCTTCGGATCACTTCAAGTGCCTCATCGCGGCTGTAGCTCAATGGATAGAGTATTGGCCTCCGAAGCCAAGGGTTGTGGGTTCGATCCCCGCCAGCCGCACCAATCGCCGGGCATATCCGGTTTCCGCCTCACCCCCGCCTCTGTTCCCACCTTTAGTCCCGCTCGGGCGAGACCATCCGTTCATGGTGCATTACCGGCAGCCGGCCGCACCTGTCGTTTCACCTGCCCGAGCAGGTACGGCATCCATCGCAGCACGGCAGCGTAAATCGGCAAGCAGAGTGCGATTTCGACAATTGCAGTCAGCAAGGCGGCAAGCATGTCCGAGTGCGTGATCCGATAGGCATACCAGGTGAATGAGGGAAATAGCCGATAGGGCAGCAGCCCGAACAAGAAATGGATCGGGAAGATGACGATCGACGCCTGGCCAAGCGTTCCCAACAATCGAATGGATGCATAGCGCCTGGCTGTGCCCACCATCATCACGATTCCGGCAAACGCGCCGAGATAAAACAGAACCGGATTGCCGAGGATGCGTCCATTCATGTCGATGCGCCCGTTCAAGGCGACGCACAGGATGAAGGTGACGAGTGCTGCCAGGCCAATAAACGCACGCGCGCCAGCGCTCGCCGTGCGCGAGGCGGATGCGCCAGCCTTTAAATAATACCCACCCAAAAAGAATATCAGCGCAATGGGCGCGAGATCGAGGTTCCACGCGACAGAATAAAAACGCGGGAAGACGTAAAGGCAGGCAATGAGCGCCAACAGGCTGGCCGCAGCGATCTGCAATGCTTTCGTATTGAAGGCCGCCGTGATGACATAGAAAAGCAGGCGGACGCAAAACAGACAGGTGAAAAACCACAAGGGAACGTTATACGGCATGCCGTCTTCAGGTCCGGCTACACCGTAGACCATTTCAGACAGGGCTGTATGCCACGCAGCGCCCGATGCGATGGTCCCTTTGGAAGCAGTCCAGAAAACGATCGAGAGCGCACTGAAGACGAGATACGGAACGACGAGACTGTGAAGTCCACGCCAAGCCGATGGCAGAAACCCGGGGCGCCAGGCTTTCGCCGTGAGGCCAGAGAGAAAAAAGAACAAGGGCATGTGAAATGCCCAGATGACCGTCGCAGCCGTCGCGTTGGCTGGTAGCGCATGCCCAGCCACGACAAGACAAATACCGATACCTTTGGCTGCATCGATCCATTCGATTCGCTTGTTCAATACGAATCCAGCCGCTGTGAATTATGCGAACTGCATAAGGCCGAGGTCAGGAAGTGAAACACATCTTTGCCTCTCTATAAGATGGGCGCTATCGCTTGGAGTTGTAACGCTATTTTGCGAAAAGGCGGCGCCAATGGCCGCCATGCTTCATGCCGTTACCGCTGCTTGCTTGCGGTTCAGGATCGCCTTGAACAAATTGAGCTGGCCGGCGGTGGTCTCGTCCCAGCTGAAACGCTCAGCATAGCGGCGCGTGCCGGCCCGGTCCGGGTAATTCGCGCGCAGGCGGTTCACTCCCTCGGCCACGCCTTCCACCGTGCGCTCGGCCATCAGAACGCCGGCCTCGGGCGCCGCGACCACTTCCGGCGTGCCATACACGCGGCTGGCCACGACCGGCGTTCCGCACGCCATGGATTCGAGCAGCACGTTGGCCCAGCCTTCGCGGCTCGATGCCAGCACCATCGCATCGGCGGCGCCATACTGGTTGCGCAACTCCTGTTGCGATACCGCTCCCAGGAACTGGACGCGGTCTTCGAGCTTCAGGGTGCGCATCAGTTGTTCGAGCATGGAACGGTTCGGTCCTTCGCCGGCAATCACCAGGCGCACGCCCGGCAGCAGCGGCAGCGCGCCGATGATCAGTTCCTGCGCCTTGACCGGCACCAGGTGGCCCACGGTCACCAAGGTAAACGGCTTGTCCTCGACCCGTTCCGTCGGCCGGAACAGTTGCAGGTCGACGCCATTGCGCAGCGAGGTCACGCGCGCCGGATCGACGCCCAGCCCGATGACTTCGTCGCGCAAGGCGTTGCAGACCGTGATGATGCCGGCGGCGCGGTTCGCGGCCCAGCTGATCATCCGGCGCGGCAACGGGAATTTTGGAAACAGCGTGACATCCGAGCCGCGGGCGGTAATCACCAGGGGCTTGTTGAAATAGCGGCCGAGCATCGCCGCCGCCACGCCGTCCGGATAAAAGTAATGCGCATCGATCAGGTCGAAGTCGTAGCCTTCGTCGATCATGCGGCCAATCGTGGGCTTAGCGGCCTGGGCCAGCAGGAAGGGCGCCACGTTCATGCCGACCTTGGGCACCACAAGATAAGGCGGGTGCGCGACCGGGATACCATGGCGGACCTCGGCGCGCGGCACCCTGGCTTGGCGGGCATACTGCCCGAAGACGGGGTTACTCGACGGGAACCAAGGGGCCGGCGCCACCACGCGCGCTTCGACCTGGCCGCTGGCGACCAGGTGGCGCAAGCGCGTTTCGACGAAAATCCCGTGGCCGGGCTTTTCGCTGTTCGGGAACAGGGTGCTGAACGTTAAAATCTTCATGGAACCAGGGCGCCCGTCAGACGACCGTAAATATTCTTGTAGCGGGTCACGCTGACCGTCCAGTTACGCTCGCTTTCGACGTACTCGCGCCCGGCGGCGCGCAAGGCCGGCCACTGGGTTTGCGTATCGAGCAGCGTTCCCACCTTGTCGGCGAGCGAAGCCGGGTCATCGGCCTTGAACAGGATGCCGGTCTTGCCGTCGACGATCAGTTCGAGGTGGCCGCCGACGTCGGACGCGGCCAGCACGCGGCCTTGCGCCATCGCTTCGAGCGGTTTCAGCGGCGTGACCAGGTCGGTCAGGCGCATCGACAGGCGCGGGTAGACCAGCACGTCGAGCAGGTCGTAATACAGCGGCACCTGGTCGTGCGGCACGCGGCCCGTGAAGACCACCTTGTCGACAATGTTCAAGTCCTTGGCCAGCTGGCGCAGGCGCGCGTCCTCGGGACCGCCACCGACGAGCAGGATGCGCAAGTCGGGCCGGCCGGCGGTGAGCGCCGGCACAGCACGCAACAGGATGTCCAGGCCTTCGTAGGCATAGAAGGACCCGATAAAGCCGATCAGGCGCGCGCCCTGCAAGCCCAGCTTGGTCTTCAAGCCCTGGTCGGCAATGCCGCCCACGGCGAACTTGTCGATGTCGACGGCATTCGGGATGACCGTGACTTTATCTGCCGGAATGCCGCGCGCCACGATATCGCGGCGCAAGCCTTCGCAAATGGTCGTGACCGCATCGGCGTGTTTCAGCGCATAGCTTTCGAGTGCGCGTGTCAGGCGGTAACGCAAACCGTTTTCCGAGGCCGTGCCGTGATCGACGGCGGCATCTTCCCAGAATGCGCGCACCTCATACACCACCGGGATGCCGAATTTCTTACCGGCGCGCAGTGCCGCAATCGCATTCAGGGAGGGCGAATGCGCGTGCAACACGTCAGGTTTGATCTGCGGAATGATCTCCGACAGGCGGCGCGTGAGCCCGTCGATCACCTGCTTCTGGCTCAGCACCGGCAGGTTGACAAACGGGCCAGTCAGCGCCGGCGTGCGGTAAAAATGCAGACCGTCGACGGTTTCCTCGCGCTCGGCGCCGGCGTTTTGCTTGGAGCCGGTCACGTGAAACGTTTCCCAACCCAAGGCACGCTGCTCGCGCAGGATCGAGCGGGTGCGGAAGGTATAGCCGCTTTGCAGCGGAATCGAATGGTCCAACACGTGAAGGACGCGCATATCTGGTCTTCCTTTACAAGCTGCTATTAATTACCGGCGCCGAGAAAACCGCAGGTGTCGACGATCAGTTTGTCGGCGAACAGCGGTTTTTTGAGGGCCAGGAAGGGCTTGTGCGGAACCAGCATGACCACGATCTGGGATTTCGCCAGTGCGTCCTCGGGCGTACGCAGCTCGCCCTTGTCCAGGCTTGGCGGCAGCGTCGAGATATTCGGTTCGACGACGATGACCCGGCCCGGATGCGATTTCGCGATGGCGGCGGCGATGTCGAGCGCCGGGCTTTCGCGCAGGTCGTCGATATCGGGTTTGAAGGCCAGGCCGAAGCAGGCGATCGTGATATCGGATTCGTTGCGTCCCGGGTTGGCAGCGATGAAGCGTGCGATTTCTTGCTGCACTTTTTCCAGCACCCAGTGTGGCTTGTAGTCGTTGACTTCACGTGCCGCGCGGATCAGCTTGGCCTGCTCCGGCGCGCTATGGACGATGAACCAAGGATCGACCGCGATGCAGTGCCCGCCGACGCCCGGACCCGGGCGCAGGACGTTCACGCGCGGGTGGCGATTGGCCAAGCGGATCAGCTCCCAGACGTTGATGTCGAGCTTGCCGCAAATGACGGACAGTTCGTTGGCGAACGCGATATTCACGTCGCGGAACGAATTTTCGGTCAGCTTGCACATCTCCGCCGTTCGCGAATCGGTCTCGATGCATTCGCCTTCGATGAAGATTTTATAGAGCGAGATGGCGCGCGCCGAGCATTCCTTGGTGATGCCGCCGATGATGCGGTCGTTGACGACCAGTTCATGAATCACTTTGCCCGGCAGCACGCGCTCGGGGCAATACGCGATATTGATGTCGGTCGTGTCGTCCGGACCGGCCGCGAATTTCAGGTCAGGCCGCTCTTCGGCCAGCCATTTGGCCAGCTTTTCGGTGGTGCCGACCGGCGAGGTTGACTCGAGGATGACCAGGTCGCCCTTTTTGAGGACCGGCGCGATCGACCTGGCGGCCGCTTCGACATAGGTGATATCGGGTTCGTGGTCGCCACGGAAAGGCGTCGGCACCGCGATCAGGAAGGCATCCGCAGGCGGCGGCGTCGTGGTCGCTTTCAAATAGCCCTGATTCACCGCCGCGCTGACGATCATGTCCAGCTCGGGTTCGACGATATGCGTCTGGCCGTTGTTGATGGTATCGACCGCGCGCTGGTTGATGTCGACGCCAATCACGTTCTTTTTACGCGATGCGAACATTGCAGCAGTAGGGAGGCCGATGTAGCCCAGGCCGATCATTGCGATAGTATCAAATGTGCTGCTCATGTTTTTCTCTTAAAAAGTTGACGATTTTGGTACCTGAGGTCCCGTCACCATACGGGTTTTCCGCATTGCTCATTCGCAGGTATTCGGCAGGGTCATCCAGCAGCCCACGGATCCCGTCGACGATCGACCGCACCGTGGTACCGACCAGGCGCACGGTGCCTGCGGCGACCGCTTCCGGGCGCTCGGTGGTATCGCGCATGACGAGAACCGGCTTGCCGAGCGACGGTGCTTCTTCCTGGATACCGCCGGAATCGGTCAGCAGGATGGTCGCACGGTTCATGAGATAAACGAAGGGCAGATAACCGATCGGGTCGATCAGGTGCACGTTCGGATTGTTTTTTAAAATACGCTGCACCGGGCCCTGCACATTCGGATTCAAATGCACCGGATACAGTACCTCGACGTCCGGCCATTGGCTGATTTCGGTCAGGGCATTACAGATGTTTTCGAAGCCGTCGCCGAAATTTTCGCGGCGGTGGCCGGTGACGAGAATCAGCCGCTTCTTGCTGTCCAGGAAGCTGAACTGCGACTCCATGTCGCGCCGCAGCTGCTGGTCCGACTCCAGGCGTTGCACGACATCGAGCAGGGCATCGACAACCGTGTTGCCGGTCACGCAGATGTTCTGCTCCGGTACGCCTTCGTTGAGCAGGTTCTGGCGGGCATGTTCGGTCGGGGCGAAATGCAGGTTCGCGATCACCCCGGTCAGGCAGCGATTGACTTCTTCCGGCCAGGGCGAATAGATGTTCCCGGTGCGCAGGCCCGCTTCCACGTGGCCGACCGCGATACGTTCGTAATAGGCGGCCAGGCTGGTCGCAAAAGTGGTCGTCGTATCGCCGTGCACCAGAACATAATCGGGACGCCACTCGCGCAAGACGCTGCGCATGCCGAGCAGGACGTTGGCGGTGATATCGGACAGGTCCTGGCCCGGCGTCATCAGGTTCAGGTCGAAATCGGGAACGATGGAAAACAGGCTGAGCACCTGGTCCAGCATTTGCCGATGCTGGGCGGTGACGCACACCTTCACTTCGATCCCGGGGCAGGCCGAAAGCGCGCGCACGACCGGCGCCATCTTGATCGCCTCGGGCCGCGTTCCAAAAACAGTCAGTACTTTAATAGTCATCTGTTGTCTACGTTAAAAATGTCGGCTCACTACTGCGCAACCGGAATCGCGCGATGGAGCCCTATGAATGGCAAAACAGGGGCAGTGCATCAGGCTGCGCTTGCCACGGCATGCAGGCGTTCGGAAAACCGCCGGATGTAATGGTCACGCGAAAAACCCGCTTTCAGGGAGCTCCTGCCGTTTTCTCCGAGCGTCGCCTGCAAGGCGCGATCGTTCCACAAGCTGCGCAGTTCCTCGCGTAATTCGTCCGCATTTTCCGGCGTCACCAGGATGCCATTCTGACGATGCTGCACGAAGTCGGCGGTGGTACCGGTGCGCGAAGCAATCAGGGGTTTTCCCATCGCCATTGCTTCGAACACGGCCGTAATTCCGCTCGGATAGTCGACCGCCTTGATGGGAACGACGACAATCGTAGCGCGCGCGTATAACTCGCGTAACTCCCGGTAGGACTGGCGTCCCAACACGGTAATCCCGGGAATGTTCTCCTTGAGCTCAGGCAGCCTGGCGCTGCTGCGCAGCTTGAGCGGCACACCCAAGGCACGGCAGGCGGCGATCAGGGTCGGATAATCCCGGCTGACGTCATCGCCCACGGCCAGCACATACGGTTCGCTTTGCCCTTCCACTGCCAGCGGCGAAAAAAAATGGTCGTCGATGGCAAAGCCGACGATGTCGGCCGGTGCTTTCAAGCGATAAAACGCATCAGCAATCCGCTTTTGGTCCTGGGTCAGCAGGAAAAGCCGGTCCGCGCGCGGCACCACAAAATCGAGCACCTGGTCACGCTTTGCCCATCCGCGGCCGGACACTTCCCACAAGACGACCTTCGGTTTGAAGAAGAACAGCTTTCGAAGAAGCAGTATGAAGAACACATTGCTTTCGAAGACCGAGACGATGACGTCAGCGTCGCGATCGAAGAGCAGCACTTTCAATGCCCGCAATGGATCGAAGCCCGCGAAAAACGTCCCCTTTTTTGCCAGCGGATTGAACGGGTAGATATGCAGGTCGCGCTCATGGAAAGCGATTCCGTTTTTTGCAAAATCCTCGGCTTCGCGGCGCGGATCGGGGCCGCCTTCGGCAATCAGGCTCATGCGGCGTTCGCGCATCCTGACATTCGGTAGAAAGACGACTTTCAAGGGCTGTGGCATCACGGGACCGCCGTCGTTTTTACGTTAGCCGTAGGCAAGTCCGTCGCCCGCAGCTGCTTGCGGTGGAGCCAGGCGGCGACCCGCAACAACAGCTGGACTGGCGCCGGCGCCTTGCGCGCCAGGTTGACCGGACCGCCCTTGCCTCTTATAAAATCAGAGATGCCCAGCAGGGCCATGTCGGCCTGCCGCTGCATGCCGCGGCGGCGCAGGCGATTCACGTTGAACAGGGATTGATTGACGAGTTTCAGCCATAACAGCTTCCTGAATTCCTGCGGCATGTTCGTATGCCAGAAGAACAGCTCATTGCGGTACATGAGATAGAAAAAGTACAGAGGCCGCTCGGTCAGCTCGGGCAAGCCGTGCGTCGTGGTGGCCTCGAACACGACCTTGCTGTGCCATCCTCCCTTTGCCAGGCGCGCGCCGAGATCGTTGTCGTCGAAATAAGCGAACAGGCGGTCGTCCAGCAGCCCCACTTCACGAATTGCCTGGACGCGCAACAAGATGGCCGTGCCCGCCAGCGAGATACGCTCCGGATGACGTTCGTGCAGCGCGCGCGACTCGGCTTCGCTCTCGATCCAGGCAACGTTACGCGTCTTCCAGTCTTGCGTGAAACCCCAGGCATTGTCGGGACGGCCGTCGTCGCCCGGACTGATCACCGGCGACACGGCGCCGCAGCGGTCATCGGCACGGATGGCCTTCACCAGTTTGACCAGGGTATCGGGCAGGACCGTGGCGTCGTTGTTCAGCATCCAGACGAAATCGTACTGCTTCTCGAGCGCGAACTTCAGCGACTCGTTCTGTCCGCCCGTAAAACCGAGATTGCGTTCGACCCTGCGCACCTGCATCCAGTCGGCGCTGATCGCATCGCGCAAGGTGACGTAATCGGCCTGCTCCGATCCGTTGTCGATCACCAGCACATCGACCCGCATGCCGTCGCGCTCCATCTCCAGCAGGGAAGACAGGCATTGCAGCGTGATCTGCGCTTTATTCCAATTCAGAACACTGATTAATACGCTCGGTTTTTCCATGAATAGTTCCTAGGTGCGCAGCCAGCCCTTGTACCACCCGGCGAATCGGGCAAGCCCGTCCGCAAGCCTGGTGGCCGGCGCATAGCCGACCCAGTCCTGCAGCTTGCGCGTATCGGCATGGGTGGCAGGGACGTCGCCGGCCTGCATCGGCTGGAAGTCGAGCGTGGCCTTGACGCCGAGCGCTTCTTCCAAGGTACGAATGAATTCGAGCACCGTGACCGGCTGGTTGTTGCCAATGTTGAACACTGCATGGCGCGCCCCGTTACCTTCCGGCTGCGGCTTGAACAGCAAGCGCACCACGCCTTCGACGATGTCGTCGATGTAGGTAAAGTCGCGGCGCAGCAAGCCCTCGGCGAAGACCGGAATGGTCTTGCCCTGCAGCATATTCTTGGAAAAACTGAAGTAGGCCATGTCCGGCCGGCCCCACGGTCCGTAGACAGTAAAGAAACGCAGGCCGGTGGCAGGGAAACCGTACAGGTGGCTGTACGAGTGCGCCATCAGTTCGTTCGATTTCTTGGTCGCCGCATACAGCGACACGGGCTCATCGGTCTGGTCGTCTTCGCTGAACGGCGTCTTGGCATTGCCGCCATACACGCTGCTGCTGCTGGCATACAGCAGGTGTCCGATCTTGTGCTGGCGGCAAGCCTCCAGGATATTCCCGAAGCCGACCAGATTGGATTGGATGTAGGCCGCCGGGTTTTCCAGCGAGTAGCGCACCCCCGCCTGCGCCGCCAGGTGCACGACCAAGGTCGGCTGCACGCGCTCGAACAGGGCCGCGACCTGGCTGCTGTCGGCCAGTTCCACCGTTTCGCAAGCGACACCGGCCGGCGCCAACAGCGCGGCCAGGCGGTCCTGCTTGAGCTGCGGGTCGTAGTAATCGTTGAAATTGTCGCAGCCGACGACACGGTGCCCCATCGCGGCCAGGCGCACGGCCACATAGCTGCCGACGAAGCCCGCCGCGCCGGTCACGAGGATCGTCTGCTGGTCCGTCACTGGGCAGCTCCGCGGCTCATGCGGCCAATGCCTTCGTAGGTCAGTCCCGCAGCGGAAACTGCCTCCGGATCATAGATATTGCGGCCGTCGAAGACGACCCGGCTGCGCAACTTGCTGGCCAAGTGGCTCCAGTCCGGCGCCCGGAATTCCTTCCACTCGGTCACCAGCACCAGGGCATCGGCGTCCTCGAGCGCCTCGTCGGCCGACCCGGCAATCGCGATCAGCTCGGCGCATTTTCCGGCGCCGTGTTCGAGGGTCAGGACCCGCATCGCTTCGGTGCTGGCAACCGGATCGTAGGCCACCACCTTGCAGCCCGCCGCCATGAGCGAGCGGATCAACATCAGGCTTGGCGCTTCGCGCATGTCGTCGGTATTCGGCTTGAACGACAAGCCCCACAGCGCAATCTTCTTGCCGCGCAGCTCGCTTTGGAAGAAACGCTCCAGCTTCTTGAAGAGCACGTTCTTTTGCGCGTCGTTGACCTTCTCGGTCGCTTCCAGCAAATGCAGCGCCTGGTCGTTATCGCCGGCGGTCTTGATCAGCGCCTTGACGTCCTTCGGGAAACAGGAGCCGCCATAGCCCATGCCGGCGTACAGGAACTGCGAGCCGATCCGCGGGTCCATGCCGATACCCTGGCGCACCGCTTCGATATCGGCGCCCAGCACTTCGGCCAGGTTCGCCAGTTCGTTCATGAAGCTGATGCGGGTGGCGAGCATGGCATTGGCCGCGTACTTGGTCAGCTCGGCGCTGCGCACGTCCATTTCGACCAGCTTTTCGTGGTTGCGGCTGAACGGCGCATACAGCTGGCGCATCAATTTGGTCGCCGCCGCGTCGGCGCTGCCGACCACGATGCGGTCGGGACGCATGAAGTCCTCGATCGCAGCACCTTCCTTCAGGAATTCCGGATTGCTGACCACGGCGAACTCGACGTTGACGCCGCGTTTCTGCACTTCTTCCTGGACCGCCGCTTCGACGCGCTTGGCGGTACCAACCGGCACCGTCGACTTGTCGACGATGACCATGCGCTTGGTGATGCGCTGGCCAATGCTGCGCGCCGCCGCCAAGATATGGGTCAGGTCGGCGCTGCCGTCTTCGTCGGGCGGCGTGCCGACCGCTAGAAAGATCACGTCGGCATGCTCGACGGCTTCGTCGTAGCTGGTCGAGAACTTGATACGGCCGGCCGCGGCATTGCGCGCTACCAGGGCGTCCAGGCCCGGTTCGTGGATCGGGATGCCGCCGCTGTTCAACATCGCGATCTTGGCTTCGTTGACGTCCAGGCACAGCACGTTATTGCCGACATCGGCAAAACAGGCACCCGACACCAAACCAACGTAGCCCGTGCCGATAACAGAAATTTTCATGATGTGATTTGTTTAGGTTTTGTGAATGAGTTGCCGGCGCGGACACTACATGTGCCATGCGCTTTGATTTCCGTCAGTTACGTACTGCATAACCTGACAATATACCGCACAAATTGTCTTGCCCTAAACGACCGTGGCGTGCTGGCAACTTTTGACAGGTACGGAATGGAATTGCGGTTTAATTTTTTTATGGAATCAGTGCGGGGGCCAACGAGGTTGCCAAAAATATCATATTTTACCAGCATCCGGGGAGCGAGCCGGCAAGCGTGCGCGGCCTTTGTAGCGCGCGCTCGACGCGCCTATATATACGAAGCGCGAACGAAATGCGCCAGCTCCGCCTTGAGCAGTTGTGCAACCCCGATCACCAGGCTGGTATCGGGCAGGTCGGGTGCCTGTGTTGATTCGATCGAGCGGAACTGGATCCGCCGGGTATACAAGGCAGTCTGGCGGCTGCTGCTGGTCACGACCAGGGGCGCGCGGCGGGCGACGCGTTTAAAGGTCGCAATGATTTCGGCGATCGTTGTAGGATTTTCCGATGCGATGATCTTGACCACCTGCCGTTTTGCCGGGGACAGCCCGCGCAAGCCAAAGACCAGTCGTGCCGCCGCATCGGCAGCGTGGATGTAATCGCGGATCGTATCGAAGGGGACGAAGATCTGGATCGGCTTGTTGCGCACGAGGCTGCGGGCGATGTGGGTCAGTAACCCCTGCTTCTTGCCCTGCCCCTGGCCAGCGCCATACAAGGTGGAAATGCGTCCCAGCAGCGCGCTGACGTTGGCATGCACGTCGACGAAGGCGCGCACCAGCGCTTCCTGTTGCAGCTTGGCGCGCGCGTAAGGCGTGGTGGGAGCGACTGGCGTGTCTTCGGTAATGATGTCGTCGGTGGCGCCGGCATAGATCGCCCCGGCCGAACTGGCAAACCCGATCGCACCGGGCGCGCATGCCAGGCGGCTGTTCGCACCCAGCAAACGCAGGAGGATTTCGAGCGCCTCGGTTTCGGGCACCAGTGCTTCCGCCGGACTGGCCATGGTCCCGACACCGGCGGCCCAATAGATTTCCCACCGGTCAGACGGTTCGATGCCGGCGGCAAAGACCGTGACGGCCGCCTCGAGCTGTGCGGCCAGGATGGCGCGGTCACTCCAGCACAGGCTGACGCCGTGGGCATAGAGTGCATCTCCCTGGCCGGCAAGGCAGGTGCGCAGCGCAGACCCGAGCAGTCCGCCGGAGCCGATCACCCAGGCTGTTCTCATCCGCGCGGCGCAGGCTTGACCGGCTTGCTGCTGACGACATACAGCGGCTTGCCCATCACAATGCCCATCGTCACGGCAAGATACTCGGCAATGACCCCGAGCGCGGCCAGGATGGTGCCCGAAAAAAAGGAAACGACGATTAACAATGAAGCCCAGCCCTGGATGGGCACTGCGCCCACGAATTTGCCGTAGAGCGCATAGGCCGCGATGGCCATGGCCAGCAGCATGGAGCCGAAACCGACAATCGTGATGAGGCGCAGCGGGCGGGTACCGGTAGTCAGGACCAGGCCCCAGAAATGTCCCAGCAATCGGTAGTAGGAATACCCGGACGGACGGTCCAATTCGTTACGCAGCTTGACCGGGCAATGCCCGACCCGCCCGGTGATCCAGAACAGTCCGACGTCGAGGTAGACGCCATTGCCGCAATAGGCTGCCAGGGTGCGCGCAATTTCGCCATCAACCAGGCGGAAACTGTTGAAGCGGCCAAGCGACTTATTCCCTAACAGGCGCGTGCTGATCGACTTGGCAAGGCGGCTGGCTGCATTGCGCAACCAGCCGTGTGGTGGCGGATTCGTCGGTTGCGCATATACCAATTGGAGCGAGGATTCGATCGCCACATCGAGCATGTGGACGATGTCGAGCGGATCTTGCTGACCGTCTTCGTCCATCGTCACCACCCAGTCGCCCGTGGCACTGGCCATGCCGGCCATGGTAGCCGCATGCTGGCCATAGTTGCGCGACAGCCATACCGGCAAGACGAACGGGTATTGCTCGGCGAGCGTCTGGATCGTCCGGTCCGAGCGATCTGGCCCGCAGTCGTGCGCCAGCAGCACTTCGCAAACGATAAAGCGGTTGCCTTTTGGCGTCACGCCTTCCTGTGTCAGCGCCACCGTTTCCGCAATGATCGTAGGAAGCGTTTTTTCGCCCCGGTACACGGGTACGACGACGGAGATACGATGTAGCGGTCCTTCACCCATGTCTGCAAACCTTTATTTATCAATATATTCGGTCCGATATCGGACCCTGTATGTGCTTATGCCTAGCTCAGGCACGCGGTGCGAAGCGGTAGAGTCTGTAGGCGCCACAAGAAAATTCCGGCCGCTGCACGAATTCCGCAGGCCAGGACACGGCCGCTCCGGGCGCCAGCAGATACCATCTGATTCCGCTTACGGAGGCAAATTGCTGCAGTGAACTCACATCCTGTATGTTCTTGAACTTCTTCATTTCTTCCAGGCGCGCCATTTGTACTGCGTTTTCGCCGCCGAAAGACACTTTTCCAACGTATAGCTGCCGCTCGGACAAGGCAGTGAACATGAAATCGGGATCGTTAGTGGAGTCCTGAACGATATCGGAGGACGCGCTGTGCTTCCGCAGATAGTGCGCGGACTGCACAAGACAGGATGGAACGGCCCACTTCTCGAAATTCGAGCGAGTGTGACGTTCAGGGAAAGTTTGCAGGTTGGGAGCCTGGTATACGGTGATCCCGATCGCAGCCAGGACGCCGGCTAGCAAAGCCCCTTTGACCACCTTTCCTCGCGGCGCTTCGGTGCCGATCAACATGTAGTATGCCGCAGCTGCAGTCCAGGTAGCGACAACGAAATACGCCCAGACGAGTGGCCTGTTAAGCAGTTCGTCAGGCGTGCCGACACCGCGCGAATCGACTGCCAGGCCGATTCCCATTACGATATAGTTGGCAACGACCAGCACAGGAAACCACAGGAACAGCGGCTCGATCTTGTTACGGGCGCGGACCAGTGTCGCTGGAAGCGCCAGCACCCAAAGGCCGAAGGTCGAGAGGAGCAGCATCCCTATCGCATACAATAGCTGCAGCGGTTTTCCGTGGGTCTCTTCAATGAACACCCGCTTGAAAAAGGTCTTCAGGATGCCTTCTTCATAGTCCCACAGCAGAACGACGATATACCGTCCGATTCCGCTTCCATCCAGGCGCAGCACTGGCACCCGTGGGTTGGTCTGGGAAACCATCACGATAGTTACAAATAACGCTGTTGCGGCAATCGTGATCAGAATCCGCCAGCGTGTACGCAAGGGCTGGAAGAACAAGATTGGGAACATCATCAACAGATAACTGTTTGCGACGAAAATATGGGCTTTATAGAAAAGGCATACGGCAAGGAAGGCGTAGCCTAGAACAATCAATCCAATTTTCCCTTTACGGCAGCCCTGGATAACAAAAATCCACGCAAGCGCCGCGCAAGCGATGCCATACAACAGTCCCAGATTCACCTGTGCCAAAAAGTTATAGCTCAGGTAGCGAGTGCCAAAACCCTGATGGTAACCATCCGGTAACAGGATCAGGGCGACGGCGCCGGCCACGCCTGCCCAAGAACCGAACATCAGCGACATCAGGCAATACGCAGCCAGTCCGGTAAGTAATATCCCGAAAGGCAAATGAAAACTGGCATACACATCCATCGCGGAGGCGCCGCTCATGGCCGAGATAGCGGAAGGAGAAAGGTAACTGGCGAAATGGTAGATAGGCGCCGTACTACCGGCCAGTTTGATGTCCTGGATCGTGCTGATTCCATGGGCTTGCGCAAACACGCTGATCTCGCGCGCATGGATGAATGTGTCGGGCCATACCCGGAACAGAACGTTGCTGTCCTGCAGCTGGATCGGTGTCTGAGCGTCGCCGCACCAAATCGTCGCACCAATTCCGGCAATCAAAATCGCTGCCAGCGCAGCCATTCGACTGCCTGACGGCGCTTTCAACACAGCCGGGGATTTCTGTTTAATAAAATACCCAGCCCCACCGATCAAACTTAATACCACCAGATTGACCGCCATGCCGAACGGCGAAGAGAGGGCCAAAACGAACAGCAAGCTATTGAATACAAAATAGCCAGTAAGAACTTGGTACGGCAAGCCAAGCGATGGAGAGAACAGCCGGGATGACGCCATTACAAAGAAACGGCCGTACGCTAGGCAGAGCGCGACAAATAGGCCGAGTGCGGCCAGCGCCTGGACGCTCAGGCTTCCTGTTATTCGCCAATGCCAAAAGCAAAGAAAAAACAGGATGATGCTGATAGAAGGCGCATCGGTGCGGACGATCCGAACCGCCGATGACGGCGCTTCAGCAAGAATAGCGGCAGACTGCATCGTACGATCTCGATAATTGAGGTGGGGTTACGCCGTCACTAATCGTGGCGTTATTGTGATTTTGTGACAGAAAAAACAAAATATTTCTGCAAAAAAAAGGATATCGCAGCAGTTGGAACAATTGCAAGCGCCCCCGCGGTATACGCATCCACACCGAGTTTCATGAGTGCTGCAATCATCATCGTATTCGAAAGGTAGAGCAATCCCCACATTGCGACGTAACGGAAAAACAATCCGCGCTCCGAATTCTTAAATACCAGCGCTCCCTGTGTCCGGAAACTGAAAAGGATGCCAAGAATGAGCGAGCAAAGATTGCTGACTGCAAAATTGACGCCCAAATACACTAGGCCGGCATACATACCATAGCCAAATCCAGTGTTAATACCACCAACGATCAGGAAACGCAACCAACGGTGCTGCTGCCAAATACGCCAAAACGCCGTCATGTCCTGCGCGTCTCCATTGCTAGGAAACGGTAAAGTACCGCTCGCAAGACGGCATTCACCTTCGACATGGATTTACCAGAGAGGATATCGAGCGAACTAGGCTTGAATGCCGTATTGGCGGCGACTTTGGAAATGAAAGACTGATATTCCTCGCTCTGTCGCGCGCCGATGCGTACGCTCCATGAGCCGCCCGATACGCGGAAGGACGCCAGCGCCTCGTTCAAGTAGTAGGCATCACCCTGGCCGAGAAGCTTGACCCAGTAATCGAGATCGAGCACATAAGGAATGCTGGCGTCGAAGCGTCCGGCCACTGCCGCAAGCTGTCGGCGGAACATGACGCTGCCAGGTTCGCCAACAACATTCGTACCGCGCCGTACGCATTGACGCACCAAGGTACTCGCGGGAATGATACCGCTACGCCGCATGGGGTAGCCACGCACCATGATGGCTCGGTCGCGTGCGTCGAGGATCGTACGTGCGCAAAACACTAGAGCTATACGCTGCTCCCGATCTTGTTCGAGCACCGCGATCTGCTTGGCCAAGCAACTAGGATGCAGCAAGTCATCTTGAGGAAGTAGCTTGAAATAGTGGCCTGTTGCCTCGTCCAGGCAACGATTCCAGTTACCGTCCGGTCCCAGATTCGTCTGGTTCTTCAGGTAGCGGATGCGGGGGTCGGAGAATGAGGCAACGACCTCGTCCGTATTGTCTGGCGAGTTATCATCGATGATGATCAGTTCAAAATCAATAAAGGTCTGTGCCAGCACCGATTCGATCGCCGCGCCCAGGTGAACGGCGCCGCGGTAGCAGGGAATACACACTGAAACCGCAGGTCCAACTTCCTTTGCCATACTTCTTTCCCCAACATTCCATCATAAAAAGGCATATCGCAAAGGAACTCACTAGCTCCGAAGCTACTGTCCATACAATACTCACAAGCTGTTATGATACAGGAATAACCCAGAGCTAAAAGAGAAATTACTTTTTTACAACACCCTGACTTATCTTGTAAGCACCCGTTGGCCTCCCACTGCGCCATGTCTCGATCCCGAGCGCACAGCTTCAAGCACCTTGGCCTGACTCCGCAGACGCATCCTTGCGGGCAAAAAAATGCCGTTCAGCTAGGCTGAACGGCATGGCGTCGGTGGGTCTATCGCACGAACGCAGCTTCAGGTGTTGCCCGCCTGGATCGTTACCAAACGATGACGCGCTCCTACAACCCCAGCGTAGTATTGCGGTTAAGTTTTGTTATGGGATCAATACGGAAAACTAACGAGATTGTCAAAAAATTCATATCCTGCAGAATCCGGGGTGGCCGAAGCAAACGTGCGCAGCCTGGTGCTACCGCCGGACGGGCCTGTTTTTACGAAGCATGTAAGAAATGCGACAGTTCTGCCTTAAGCAGTAGTGCCACAGCGACCTTAGGCAGCGCGCTGCAGTTGCTGGCCTACCAGCTCAGCGTCCTGCTCCCGGTTCTGAGGTTTCATGATCCGGTAGTCGCCAGGGGTTGCATAGAGCACCTCGGCCTGCGGTGCTCTTTCCCATCGCGCCGATCCTTGCAATGGCAACGGCGCCTGCCTTGCAGGCCGTACCATGGGCCTGGACCCGAACACGATACTGAACAGGCCGGGCACCGTCCACATCAGCAGCCGGAATGCGCCTACCAGCAGCGCGCTGGTCACGACCGGCGCCAGCACCCAGTACACCGGATAAGGGACATAGGCTGCGAACGGGGTGTAGACGAGCATGGTTACCAGCAACAGCGGGGCATGCGTAACGAAGATAAAGAAACTGTATTTGCTCATACGGGCCATCCAGCGGCCGACGGCAGTCGGCACCAGCAGGGAGGCCGCCGGCCAGATGAGCACAGGCGCCACCAGCCGCAGGAGACGCGTGTCGTGCAGGCGGAACCAGACGATGCAGGCGCACATACCGAGAAAAAGCGCCAGGCACAGCGGGGCATGACGATCGAGCGCACGCATGTTCCAGTTGCGCACGGCAGCCAGACCGCCACAGTAAAAGACCGGCCACATCTCGTTACGGAGCACAAAATCGCGGTCCAGGTCGAACTGGTAGATGAGGGACATCAGCGCCAGGCCGAGCCAGGGGTTGCGGCGCAGCAAGTAGCCCAGCAGTGGCGCCACCATCATCAGCGCAAGCAAGTCGCGCAGGAATTTGAGCGGGTAATTGATGGGCGCTTCCGTCAGCCCGAAGGCGGCGTCCAGCCAGGCTTTCCCGTCAGCCGGGATCATGTTGTTCGACAGCTGGATACCCCACGCATGGTGCAGCGTCAAGGCCGCCGCCAGCAGCCCGATGTTGAAGACAAGGAAAGGCACGACGATGGTCCGAAACTTCTTTTGCGCCAACTGGGCAGGTCTGCGGTCGAGCGCCGAGCGGAACAGCAGGTAACCGGAAATGAAGGTCAGCACGGGCACCGTCGTACGGAACACCGCGTGCTGGAAGAAGGCCTTGAGCAGGTCGAAAGGCGTGTTGGCGACCTCGGCAAGCGGCACATACGGCGGTGCGTGAAGCAACACGATCCCAAAGATCATCAGAAAGCGCAGCATGGCGATGCGCAGGCTCACGGCGTCCTGATTGTTCATCATTTTTTTAAAAAATCAATTCACATTGTTCTAACTTTCATAATAATACTTTATTAACAATACCCTAGGTGAATATTTAGTTCTATTGAAACGTATTGATACAAATCATTTTTGGAATAAGGCGAAAAAAATGCCGCTCAGGGTCACTGAGCGGCATGCGGCCGGCGGGCGTTCTGTTTGGGCGTTGTATTCAGCAACGCCCGTTCATGGTTACCAGATGATGACGCGCTCCTGCGGCGCCAGGTACATCTTGTCGCCTTCCTTGACCTTGAAGGTTTCGTAGAAGCCCGGCTGGTTCATCAGGGTGCCGTTGGCGCGGAACTGGCCCGGCGAGTGCGGGTCGGTTTTCACCTGGGCGATGCGGGCCGGCTCGCGCATCTTCTCGCGCCAGACCTGGGCCCAGCCCATGTACAGGCGCTGCTCGCCGGTCAGGCCGTCGATGACCGGCGCCTTTTTCCCCTTCAGCGAGATCTTGTAGGCTTTGGCCGCGATCGCCAGACCGGAGTTGTCGGCGATGTTTTCGCCCAGCGTCAGCGCGCCGTTGACGTTATAGCCTGGCAGCGGGCTGTAGCCGTTGTACTGCTTGACCAGCATGTCGGCCTTGGCCTTGAAGTTCTTGTGGTCGGCAGCGGTCCACCAGTCGCGCAGGTTGCCGTTGCCGTCGTACTGGGCGCCCTGGTCGTCGAAGCCGTGGCTGATCTCGTGGCCGATCACGGCGCCGATGCCGCCGTAGTTGACCGCGTCATCCGCATTTGCGTCGAAGAACGGCGGCTGCAGGATCGCGGCCGGGAACACGATTTCGTTCATCTCCGGGTTGTAGTAGGCGTTGATCGTCTGCGGCGTCATGCCCCACTCTTCGCGGTCGATCGGCTTACCCAGTTTGTTGATTTCGCGGTCGGCTTCGACCACGCGCGAACGCATCACGTTGCCCACCAGGTCGTCACGCTTGACCACCAGCTTCGAATAATCCTTCCACTTGTTCGGGTAGGCGATCTTCGGGGTGAACTTGGCCAGCTTGGCTTGCGCTTCCTTCTTGGTCGCCGGGCTCATCCAGTCGAGCTTGTCGATGCTTTGCTTGTAGGCGGCCAGCAGGTTCGCCACCAGCTTCTCCATGCGCGCCTTGTGCTCCGGCGGGAAGTATTCGGCCACGTACAGCTTGCCGAGCGACTCGCCCTGGCTGCGCTCGACGATGCCGACGCCGCGTTTCCAGCGCGGCTCGATCTGGGTCACGCCCGACAGGGTCTTGCCGTAGAAGTCGAAGCGCTCATCGACGAAATTCTTCGACAGGAAGCTGCCGTAGGATTCGATCAGGTGCAGCGACAAATACGCTTTCCAGGTATCGAGCGAGGTCTTGTTCGAGACGTCGACGAAGGCCTTCAGGTAAGTCGGCTGGCCGACGATCACGTAGGTCGCCTTGCCGGACAGGCCGGTGGTGTCCAGCCAGCTCTTCCAGTCGTAGCCTGGCGCGACCTTGTCCATGTCGGCCAGGTTAACCTTGTTGTAGGCCTTGACCGGGTCGCGCAGTTCGACCTTGGTCCACTGGATTTTCGCCAGTTCGGTCTCGAAGTCGACGATGGCCTTGGCATTCGCGGCGGCGTTCTTGTCGCCGGCCAGCGCCAGCATCTTCTCGACGTGCTGCGCATATTTCGCCTTGGTGGCGGCCAGCTTGGCGTCGTCCGCCTTCAGGTAGTAGTCGCGGTCCGGCATGCCCAGGCCGCCCTGGCCGATGTCGGCCACGTACTTGGTCGAATCCTTGTTGTCCTGGTGGATGCCGAAGTCGAAGGGCACGCCCACGCCGATTTTGCCCAGGCGCGCCAGCAGTGCCGGCAGCTCGGACTTGTCCTTCAATGCGGCGATCTGCGCGAGTTCACCCTGCAGCGGCGTGATGCCCAGGGTTTCCAGGCGTGGCTCGTCCATGAAGCTGGCGTAGAAGTCGCCAATGCGCTGGGCGTCGGTGGCGGCGGCCGGATTGGTCGCGGCCGATTTTTCAATGATGCCACGCAGGCGCGGCAAGGTGTTCTCGCGCAGCTGCATGAACGAACCCCAGCTCGCCTTGTCGGCAGGGATCTCGGTGTCCTTCAGCCACTTGCCGTTCAGGTATTGGAAGAAGTCGTCTTGCGGACGCACGCCTTGTTCGATGTATTCGGTGGCGACTCCCGACGACAGGACCGGGGCCTTGAGGCTCTTGGCGGTGGCGCCGGCGGCGCCGGTGCCTGCGGCAGGTGCGGCCTGGACGACGCTGGCGACCAGCGCCAGCGTCAATGCGCTCAGCAGATGTTGTTTCATAGTCTCTCTTTATTTTCTCGGTGATGGATAAATACCAGGTCGTCCCGGCACGGCGCTCGTGGCGCCATGCCGTGGTTTCACGCCTCGGCCGGGCATATGCATGTCATGCATACGTCTGGTAAGCGGCAGCATTTGCCCGGCCGATCGACGACTTTACCAGATCGTGACGCGATCTTTCGGCGCCAAATACATTTTGTCGCCTTCCTTC
>Ga0213836_100249_pt1 | contig 49575 bp, 41 predicted proteins | sample SWPATP03_FD_160578 | JGI IMG/M metagenome (GOLD analysis project Ga0213836, IMG submission 160578) | Coastal seawater microbial communities from Marineland, Florida, United States - SWPA TP0 #3 | ecosystem: Environmental > Aquatic > Marine > Coastal | place: USA: Florida | collected 2016-08-05
GCAACACGAATTTCTATAACGTGGGCGTGAGTGAATACGCCCGCATCATCGACTTCCTCGCCGAGGCGGCCGGGCCCGACACCTGGCTGTTGCCGTCGGCGGGTCCCGATTACGGCAAATTCGTCGACCAGGCCGCGATTCTCAAGTCGCGCGCGTTTCCGACGGCGATGCTGCTGCCGATGTCGTTTCCTTATACCGATGCCGGGTTGGCCGATGGCGTTCGCCGCTTCAGCGATATGCTCGGCAAGCCGGTCGTGGTCTACATCAAGACCGCCAACTATCTGGCGCCCGACACCGTGGCAGCCCTGGTGTCGGAAGGACGCATCGCTGCATTGAAGTACGCCGTGGTGGAAGCCGATCCGGCGCAGGATGCCTATCTCGACGCCCTGTTGCGGGTGGTCGACCCGAGTTTGATCGTAAGCGGCATCGGCGAGCGTCCTGCGATCGTGCATTACCGCAAATTCGGCCTGGCGAGCTTCACCTCGGGCTCGGTGTGCGTGGCACCCAATGGCTCGATGCGTTTGCTCGAATTGCTGCACAGTCGGCGCTTCGAGGAAGCCGAGGCGGTGCGGGCGCACTATATCGGTCTGGAAGACTGCCGCGACGAGATCAGCCCGATCCGGGTGCTGCACGACGCCGTGACACTGGCAGGCGTGGCCGACATGGGACCGATGCTGCCGCTGCTGACGGGATTGTCGGCGGCCGAACGGGCACGGGTGCAGCCCGTGGCGCGCGCCTTGTATGAATGGGATGGCGCCGCGGTCGCGGCATGACGACTGATGCGGAACGGGTGGCACCGACGGTCATGCCGTGCTTCGGAGCGGACGTGGCCGGCCATCTGCACGCGATAGCGTTACGATGACGCCTGGCCGCCCTCGAGGCGGCTGGTTTTCAGGAGTAGCACGTGGCGCGTAAAGCAGTACCGGCCGCAGGCCGGGTCGGCCCCGGTTCCGGTCCCGTCAATGAACGCGGACAGCGGGTGCGTTTGGGCGATCGGTTGTATGGTCAGATTTTCGACCGGATCGCGTCGGGCGATTTGAATGTGGGCGACAAGCTGCCGTCCGAACACGAGATCTGCGACGAGTTTGGCGTATCGCGTCCCGTGGTGCGCGAAGCGTTGCTGCGGCTGCGTGCGGATGGGTTGATTACGGCCCATCAGGGGCTGGGCACGTTCGTCAGCCATCAGCCGGCACCGCGCATCAAGAGTTTCAACGATGTGCAGAACATCGGCGCATATCTGCGTGCGCAGGAGGTGCGGATCGCACTTGAAGGCGATGCGGCACGGCTGGCCGCGATGCGTCGCACCGATGAGCAATTGGCCGATATCGCGCAGGCCCATGCGGTATTCGCCGACGGCATTGCGAACGGCCATGTGGTGCTCGAAGCCGATCTGGCGTTTCATACGGCTGTGGCGCAGGCCAGCGGCAACGACTTCTATCTTGGCGTACTCGAGAATATTCACGAATCGATCAGCGGCTTCATGCGGTTGACGTTAAGCCTCACACGCACCGGTTCGCGCGCCCGCGGTCAACGGGTGGTGGACGAGCATGCGGCCGTGCTGGCCGCTATCCGCGAGCAGGACGCCGATCGCGCTCGCATCGCCATGCAGTTCCACTTGGGCCAGGCGCGCTATCGCCTGGTGGATCGCGAACGCGATTGAGTGCTTTGTATTGGTGCGTGTTGGCGTGCCGCGCGCACCAACTTGATTCATCGCTTCCGGCCATTGCTGCGGGCGATGATCTTAGAAGCATCATAAGCCACTGATATCAATAATTAAAAACAAGAATTGGTGCGCTGCGAAAACTTGGCATACGTTTTGCTTTGAAGGTGATTGACGACCAACGGCGGTCGTCGACATGCCGCGTGTCGCGGTGAGGAACAACGACGTTCCGCAATGCCCTGGATTCAATTCGTGGGTGTGCGGAACGTTTTTTTTCGTCTGGAGCCTTGTGATGACGTTTGACGCAAAAACGCCCTTGTCCCCCGTATCCTCCGAGGCTGCAGCGCCTGTGGACAGTCACCGCCGCCAGTGGCTCGCGACATCCGCCAAGGTATTGGCCGGTGCAAGCCTGCTCACCCTGGTCGATCCGCTGGTGCGCGCCGGGGCTTGGGCAGCAGGCTCGGATGCGCCGGAAAAGACCGACGTGCGCATCGGCTTCATTCCGCTCACCGACTGTGCGTCGGTGGTGATGGCATCGGTATTGGGGATCGACAAGAAGTATGGGGTGACCATCAATGCCAGCAAGGAGGCCTCGTGGGCCGGCGTACGCGACAAACTCGTCAACGGCGAGCTCGACATGGCGCACGTGCTGTATGGCTTGATCTACGGCGTGCACACGGGCACGGGTGGGCCGAAGAAAGACATGGCGATTCTGATGGCGCTCAACCAGAACGGGCAGGCCATCACGCTGGCCAACAAGCTGCGCGACGCCGGGGTGAACGATGGCGAATCGCTGGGAAAATTGATGGCCGGCAAGAAGGGCGAGTACACCTTCGCGCAGACATTTCCGACCGGCACACACGCCATGTGGCTGTATTACTGGTTGGCCACCTACGGCATCAACCCGATGCAGGACGCGCGCGTCATCACGGTGCCGCCGCCGCAGATGGTCGCGAACATGCGCGTGGGGAATATGGATGGCTATTGCGTGGGCGAACCGTGGGGCGCTCGCGCCATCATGGACAAGATCGGCTTTACGGCCGTCACCACGCAAGAGATCTGGACCGATCACCCCGAGAAGGTGCTGGGCACGTCGGCCGATTTCGTGCAGAAACATCCAAATACCGCGCGGGCCGTGACCGCCGCGATCATCGAAGCCGGCAAATGGATCGACGCATCGCCTGAAAATCGCCGCAAGACAGCCGAAACGATCGCCGCCAAGTCGTACGTCAATACGGACGCCGACGTGATCATGGGCCGGATGCTGGGCACGTACGACAACGGCGCGGGCAAGAAGTGGGAAGACGCCCACGCCATGCGCTTCTTCGCCGACGGTTCGGTCAACTATCCGTACCTGAGCGACGGCATGTGGTTTCTGACGCAGCACAAGCGTTGGGGGCTAATGAAAGAACATCCCGATTACCTGGCCACGGCGAAGGCCGTCAACCGCATCGATATCTACAAGCAGGCGGCAAGTGCCGCAGGCGTGTCGGTGCCGAGTTCGGATATGCGTTCGACCAAGATGATCGACGGCGTGGTGTGGGACGGATCGAACCCGGCCGCCTATGCCGACGGTTTCAAAATCAAAGTCTGATTGACCTCACCATCGAAGGGGAATGCGTTATGACCGCCGTGGCATCCACTGCAGCACCCACTGTTCAACGCCGTTTGTGGTGGCGCGATCGCGCCGAAGCCGTGACGCGTGCCGTCATCGGTCCAATGGCGGGCTTTGCGCTGTTTCTGCTGGTGTGGCAGACGATCGCCATGCTCATTCCCGCCATTCCCACGCCGGGCGTGACGTGGGACGCCGCGAAGGTGCTGTTTGCCGATCCGTTCTATCGCAATGGACCGAACGATCAGGGAATCGGCTGGAACATCCTGGCGTCGCTGGAACGCGTGGCGATCGGCTTCGGCCTGGCCGCCATCGTGGGGATTCCCGCGGGCTTTGCGATCGGCCGCTTCGCCGCGATCAATGCGATGTTCTCGCCCATCGTCAGCCTCTTGCGTCCCGTGTCGCCGCTGGCGTGGCTGCCGCTCGGTCTGCTGCTCTTCAAAGCAGCCAATCCGGCCGCGATCTGGGCGATCTTCATCTGTTCGATCTGGCCCATGATCATCAATACCGCCACGGGCGTGCAGCGGGTGCCGCAGGATTATCTCAACGTGGCGCGCGTGCTCAATCTTTCCGAGTGGAAAGTGCTGACGCGGGTGCTGTTGCCCGCGGTGCTGCCGTATGTGCTCACCGGCGTGCGTCTGTCGATCGGGACGGCCTGGCTGGTGATCGTGGCCGCTGAAATGTTGACGGGCGGCACCGGCATCGGCTTCTGGCTGTGGGACGAGTGGAACAACCTCAAAGTCGAACACATCGTGATCGCGATCTTCGTGATCGGCATCATCGGTTTGCTGCTGGAAGTGGCACTGATCCAGTTGGCCCGCCGCTTCACCTACAACGAGGAGTAAGTCATGACGGCAAAGTTCGTGCAGGTCGAAAATGTCGGCCAAACCTTCACCACGCGCAAAGGCAGCTTCATTGCGCTGCGCGATGTGGACCTGACGATTGCGCAAGGCGAGTTCGTGTCCCTCATCGGTCACTCCGGCTGCGGCAAGTCCACGCTTCTCAATCTGATTGCGGGGTTGACGCGGCCCACTAGCGGTGTGCTGCTGTGCGGCGGCCGCGAGATCGCCGGCCCCGGCCCCGATCGCGCGGTGGTGTTTCAGAACCATTCGCTGTTGCCGTGGCTCACGTGTTTCGAGAACGTGTATCTCGCGGTGGAGCGGGTGTTTTCGGCGACCGAGAAAAAGCCGCAGCTGAAAGCGCGCACGCTCGCGGCGCTCGAGCTGGTGGGCCTGGCACACGCAGCCGCCAAACTGCCGCGCGAGATTTCGGGCGGGATGAAGCAGCGCGTCGGGATTGCCCGCGCCTTGGCCATCGAACCCAAAGTGCTGTTGATGGATGAACCCTTCGGCGCACTCGATGCCTTGACGCGCGCGCATTTGCAGGATGAGTTGCTCAAGATCGTCGCGCAGACGAAAAGCACCACGGTGATGGTCACGCACGATGTGGACGAGGCGGTGCTACTGTCGGACCGCATCGTGATGCTCACCAATGGCCCGGCCGCCACGATCGGCCAGATCCTGGACGTCGACCTGGCGCGCCCGCGCAACCGGGTGGCGTTGGCCAGCGACCCTGGCTACCTCGCCGCACGAGCGGCCGTGGTCGACTTCCTGCATCATCGACATGTGCCGGGCGGTGCCGCGCCGCAGGCCCAGGTGCCGATGGCGCCGGTGTCCCCAACGGCGGTCCACCAGGCCGCAACGCCATCGACCGCGCCCACACCCATGGCCTCCACCGCAGAAGTGAGCCTCCCAGCCGGGTCTGCATTGGCCGCATCCACACCGGTTGCACCTGCCCCGTCTGCACCCTTCGATGGCCGCGTGTGGCAAGCGAGCAATGCCCCGCGTTACGCCGCGAGCGTCGACCCGGCCGAGCCGATCCGCCACGCTTTGCTCAAGGAAACGAGCGCCTGACAGGGCGGCGCTAGGAGCGACGAGCATGACGCCAAAACGCAAACTGGTCGTGGTGGGCAATGGCATGGCCGGCATGCGCACGGTCGAGGAATTGCTCAAGATCGCGCCGGATCTGTACGACATTACGGTGTTCGGGTCTGAGCCGCATCCGAACTACAACCGCATCATGCTCTCGCCGGTGCTGACGGGCGAGCAGCAGTTCGAGGACATCGTTCTGAACGATGAAGCCTGGTACGCGGCCAACAACATTCGCCTGCAGGCCAATCGCACGGTGGTGAAGATCCATCGCGGGCGGCGCATCGTGTACGCCGACGATGGCACCGAGGCACCGTACGATCGGCTGCTGCTCGCGACGGGCTCCAATCCCTTCATATTGCCGGTACCGGGCAACGACCTTGACGGTGTGATCACGTTTCGCGACATCAGTGACGTGCAGCGCATGATTGCCGCCGCCGCGTCGCACCGCCACGCGGTGGTCATCGGAGGCGGGCTGCTGGGGCTGGAGGCGGCCAGTGGGCTGGCGGCGCGCGGCATGTCGGTCTCGGTGGTGCATTTGAGCAAAGGCTTGCTCGACCGTCAGCTCGACGACCATGCTGCCCGCTTGCTGCAGCAGACATTGGAAGCGCGTGGGCTGACCTTTCTGATGCCGAAGCAGACAGCGCGCTTGATCGACGACGGGCACGGCCGGGTGCGCGCGGTCGCCTTTACCGACGGCACCGATGTCGCGGCCGATCTGGTCGTCATGGCTGTCGGCATTCGCCCGAATACGGCGCTGGCCGAGCAGTGCGGCTTGTATGTCGATCGCGGCGTGGTGGTCAACGATACGCTGCAAACCTACGACCCCGTGGTGTACGCGGTGGGCGAGTGCGTCAGCCATCGCGGGATCGCCTACGGCCTCGTGGCGCCGCTCTACGATCAGGCCAAGGTGTGCGCCAATCACCTGGCGCTGTACGGCATCGGCCGCTATCAGGGCAGCGTGACCGCCACGAAATTGAAGGTCACCGGCATCGATCTGTTTTCGGCGGGCGACTTCAAAGGCGGCGAGGGCACCGAAGCGATGACCTTGCTCGACCCCCTTGGCGGCGTCTACAAACATCTGGTCATCAAGGGCGACAAGCTCGTGGGCGCTTGCCTGTACGGCGATACCGACGATGGCGCGTGGTACCTGAACCTGATTCGCGAAGGCCGATCTGTGGATGCCATGCGCGATGACCTGATGTTCGGCGAGCCGGGCTGACCATGGATACGCCGCTGCATCGCCTGGAAGGCATCGCGCCTGTTGCATCGGATAGCGCGATTTACCCGTGCGACCGTTCACCCTTTGGCCAGGCCATCGCGTCATCAGCGCCAGACCTGCCGCTTGCCGAAGACCCTGTACGCGAGATCGCGTCGATCTGCTGCTACTGCGGCACCGGCTGTGGCGTACGCGTGCGTACACAGGGCGATCGCGTGATGTCGGTCGCGGGCGATACGCTGCATCCGTCCAGCCGCGGCGCACTCTGCAGCAAAGGCACGGCACTCGCAGATACCATTCGGCGCGATGCCTCGCGGGTATTGCACGCCAGTTGGCGCGCCACGCGCAATGAACCGCGGCAAGCGATCACGGTCGACGCGGCACTCGATATCGCGGCCGAGAAGTTTGCCACCATCATCGCCGAACACGGACCGCACGCCGTGGCGTTCTATCTCTCCGGCCAGTTGTTGACCGAAGACTATGCGGTGTTCAACAAGCTCGCCCGCGGGCTGGTGGGCACGAACAATATCGACACCAATTCGCGGCTGTGCATGTCGAGCGCCGTCGCCGGCTACAAGCTCACCCTCGGCGCCGATGCACCACCGGCGTGCTACGACGACTTCGATGTGGCCGACACCGTCTTCATCGCCGGCTCGAACATGGCGTATGCCCATCCGGTACTGTTCCAGCGGATGATGGCCGCACGCGCCGTTCGGCCCGATATGAAAATCATTGTGGTCGATCCCCGGTGCACGGATACCGCCGCCGCCGCCGATCTCCATCTGGCGATCGCACCGGGCGCGGATGTCGCGCTGTTTCACGCGATGCTGCATGTGATGGTGGCCGAAGATCTGATCGACCGCGACTACATTGCGCGGCATACGCAAGGCTTCGCTGCGCTCGAAGCGCGCGTGCAGGCGTTCACGCCCGCCGCTGCAGCGGTGATCTGCGGCGTGGCCGCCGCCGATATCGTCCAGGCTGCGCGCTGGTTTGCACAGGCCGGATCGGCGCTTTCGTGCTACACGATGGGCCTGAATCAATCGGCAAGCGGCACGGCCAAGAACGCCACCTTGATTCATCTGCATTTGGCCACCGGCCAGATCGGCCGTCCCGGCGCGGGACCGCTTTCGCTCACGGGTCAACCCAATGCCATGGGCGGCCGCGAGGCGGGCGGCATGGCCAGCATCCTTCCCGGTCATCGCGATCCCGGCAATGCCGCCCATCGCGAGGAGGTGGCGGCGCTGTGGGGCGTCGATCATCTGCCGGCCGAACCGGGCCAACCGGCATTGGCGCTCTTCGAAGGCTTGCGGGCAGGGCGCATCAAGGCGGTGTGGATTGCCGCGACCAACCCGGCGCAGTCCATGCCCGATCAAACGACCGTGCGCGAGGCGCTGGCGCGCGCCGAGTTGGTGATCGTGCAGGAGGCGTTCGCCGGCACTGAAACCTTGGCGTATGCCGATCTGGTCCTGCCTGCCGCCACCTGGCCGGAGAAAGAAGGCACGGTCACCAATTCCGAACGTCGCATCAGTCGCGTGCGCGCCGCAGTAACGCCGCCGGGCGATGCGCGACCCGATTGGCAATTGGCCGCCGGTATGGCGCGCCGCCTGGCGGCCCGGCTGGCGCCTGCGAAAGCGGCGCTGTTCGACTACGCGACGCCAGCCGATGTGTTTGCCGAGCACGTGCGCACGACCGCCGGCCGCGATCTCGATTACAGCGCCCTGGATTACGCCACGCTAGACGCTCAAGGCCCGCAACAGTGGCCCTACGGCAAGGATGCCGGCAGCACGGCGCGTCTGTATGCCGACGGCGTGTATCCCACGCCGAGCGGCCGGGCGTCGTTTCTGGATCTCGATTACGTGCCGGTCGCCGAGGTCGTGTCGCCGGCGTTTCCCATGCGGCTCACCACCGGACGCCTGCGCGATCATTGGCACACCATGGCGCGCACGGCGCTCTCGCCGGCGTTGACGCGGCACGCCGAGGCCCCGGCGCTGGCGCTGCATCCGGGCGACATGCAACGCCTGGCGCTAAGCGACGATATGCTGGTCACCGTCACGTCGCGACGCGGCGCACTCACCGTCCCGGCTCGCGCCGACCCCACGATCCAGCCCGGCCATGCCTTTTTGCCGATGCACTGGGGCAGCGCTTTCATCTCGGGCGCCGGTATCAACGCCGTCACGCAACCCGCCGCCGATCCGATTTCGCATCAACCCGAACTCAAGCATTGCGCGGTAAACGTGACTGTCGCGCCCTTGCCATGGCGCCTGCACGCCTGGGTGCAGGGCGATGCCTCAACGCTGCGCGTGGCGCTGGCGCCATGGCTGCAGCGTTTTCCATTTGCCGCGATTTTGCCGGTGGCCGTTGGCGGCGGGGGCGTGCGCGTCTGGATCGGCGCGGCCCGGGCGCCCGAGCGCGCAGTCATCGATGCGCTCATCGACGACCTGGGCTTGCGCGCGCCAGCTGCCGCACTCGACGATCCGTCACGCATCGTGTTTCGGCGATTGGCACTCAATGTCGACCGCGTGACGGCCTTTCTTCTGGCGGGCGATGTGCGCGCCCACGATGCGTTGCTGGCGTGGGCCGATGGCGGCCCGGCGCCCAAGCAACTGGCGCATGTGCTGACCGGCCGGGTGGCCGGCGGCCCGCGGCCGAAAACGGTGTGCGCGTGCCATGGCGTGAGCGATCAGGCAATCGCTGCCGGCATCGGCGCCGGCAGCGGTCTGGCCCAACTGAAGCAGACGTTGAAATGCGGTACGGGATGCGGTGCCTGCGTGCCGGAGATCAACCGCATGCTGGTGCAGTTCAAGGAGACGGTGACATGACCCAACACCCTAACGATCCGCATCTCGCCGCCACCTCACGCGCACCGGGCAAGGTGTGGCTTGTTGGTGCCGGCCCGGGCGACCCCGAGCTGCTGACGCTCAAGGCGCTGCGCGTACTGCAGCAGGCCGACGTCTGGCTGGTGGACGATCTGGTCGGTGCCGAGGTGCGGGGCCTGGCCACGCCAGGCACCCGCATCGTGTCGGTCGGCAAGCGCGGCGGGTGTCGTTCCACACCCCAGGACTTCATCCTGCGGCTGATGGCGCGTTACGCCAAACGCGGCTGCATGGTTGCGCGTGTCAAAGGCGGCGACCCGTTCATATTCGGGCGCGGTGGGGAAGAGCTCGCATGGCTGCATGCTCAAGGCGTTGCAGCGCAAGCCGTGGCCGGTGTGACGGCGGGGTTGGCCGCGGGCGCTGCGCTAGGGTTGCCGTTGACCCATCGTGGCGTGTCTCGCGGCGTGACCTTTGTGACGGCCCACCAGCAGGATGGCGGACAACCCGATTGGCGTGCGCTCGCCGCCAGCGGCATGACCGTCGTCTGCTACATGGGCATGGCGCACCCGGAACGCCTGCAGGCAGCATTGCTTGCCAGCGGCTTTGCTCCGGAATTGCCGGTTGCCGTCGTGCAGCGCGTGTCGTGTCCCGACCAGCGCCATGGCGCCGCAACTGTTTCCACGCTGGCGGCGCTGGTCTGCGGGCAGGCGCTGGCGAGTCCGGCGGTGATCGTGATAGGCGAGGTGGTCGCGCATCGCGCGCAGGAGATTGCAACTTTGGGCTTGCAATCAATGGCCGCCTGAGACGGTCTTGCGCGCTTGCGCATTGACGAGCACTGGCGCTTCGACCGGCTCACTGGCTGAGAAGTATGAAGATGTCGCGCGGGGGATAACCAGAATGTTACTGGTCGGTAACTAACGTAATGACTTGATTGGTCAAGCTAGGAGGATGTTGTAAATCGGCAACCGTTTGCGATGGTAGGTCGACCGAAGGAATGATATTTTTTTTCAATTCTTTCGTATTCCTTCCACATTTCGCGTGATTGTCGGTGGCCGGGTTCTCGGCACGCTGTCCGGAACGCTTTCGATAGGGTTTCACTATGTCAGCGTTCAATCGGCGTCATGCGCTTCTACCCTTGTGTGCGGCGATCGCGGCGCTGGGCGGTAATGTGGCAACGGCCGCTTGCGTGAGCGGCACCCCGGGCGGGGACCCCTACAACCCGACTGCCGGGCAAAGTGTGTCGTGCACGGCAACGCTCCCCAATCCAGATCCACAGGCCATCGCAGCCCAGGCAGGCGCCAATAATGTAGCGGTGGTAATCGGCGCCGGGGCGCAACAGGCCATCACTTCAAACAACGGCGTGCTGCTGCGCAATCTCAGCACACTCACCAACGACGGTACGCTTTCCGCTACCGGTGCCGGCTTCGCGGGGGTGGTGCTCGCAGGCGGGGGCAATCAGGTACTCAACAACGGCACGATTTCGGGAGCGGCGGGCCTCACTGGCTCGGGCGGGGCAAATACGCTCACCAATAACAGCACCGGCACCATCATCGGCACGGCCGGCCCAGCTGTGTCGCTGTCGGGCGGCGCCGTAAACATCATCAATAGCGGCATCCTCACCGGCACGGGCGGCGTGGCCGTGGCAACCGGTGCCGGCACCGACACCTTCGAGATGCGGGGTGGCACGGTCAACGGCAACATCGATCAAGGCGATGGTGTCGATCAGTTCATCATGGCGGGCGGCACCGTCAATGGCGTCGTCCAGCAAGGCAACGGCATCGATGACTTTCGCATGACGGGCGGGCAGATCGGTGCCTTGCAGCAGGGCGATAATCGCGACACATTCTTTATGTCGGGCGGCACGATCGTCGGCGCGTTCGAAGATGGCGATGTGGCGACGATGACCGGCGGCACGATCGGCCGTGTCGACATGAAACTCGACAACAATATCTTCGACATGTCTGGCGGCCGGATCAACGGCAATCTGGTGGCGGGCTTCGGCAACGACACGATTACCGTGTCCAATGGCTTCATCGGCGGCAACATCAGCGTGAGCGGCGGCACGGATATCGTCACGATCACCGGCGGCGAGGTGGTCGGCGAAGTGCGGATGAGTACCGGCGACGATGTGTTTACCTGGTCCGATGGCGGCATCGTGCGCGGCTTCATCGATATGGGCACCGGTGCCGATCTGGCGACATTGCGCAATCTTTCCGCGGCCCAGGTGGGCACCACCGTCGGTATCAGCGGCGGCGTGACGGCAGGCAGCGATACGCTAGTGTTCGACAACACGCAGGCGGCAGGCGTCAATCGATTCACCAGTTTCGAGACGATCAATCTGCAACGCGGCTCGGCGCTCACGATGGACAATCGCTTGATTCTCGGCGATGCGGAAAGCCTGCCGAGCGTGCTCAACATCGACGCGACGAGCCGTCTGACGGCGGTGGCCGGCATCAATGGATCGGTCTCGTCTTCCGTCGCGACCAATCTGCCCACGGTCAACAATGCCGGCACGATCGATCTCACCGGCGGCAACGCCGCCAATCGCATGACGATCGTGGGCAATTACGTGGGCGCGGGCGGCACCTTGAAGGTCGACGCGATCCTGGGCGCCGACGGCGCGCCTGCGGATCGCCTGATCGTGAGCGGCGGTCAGATCAGCGGCAACACGACCGTTGCCGTCAACAATCTGGGCGGTTTGGGCGGACTCACCACGGCCAACGGCATTCAGGTCGTGCAGGCGATCAACGGCGCGACCAGCACCGGCGATGCCTTCGCCATGCCGACAGAACTGCGCGCCGGCGCTTATCAATATTTTCTCTTCAAGGGCGGTGTCACGGCCGGATCGGAAAACAGCTGGTATTTGCGGTCGAGCGTGCCGGCCACGGCGCCACCCCCGACCGCGCCACCTTTCACGCCGCCCGTCACGCCGCCGGTAGTGCCCCCGGTTGTGCCTCCGGTCACGCCGCCCGTCGATCCCACCGTGCCGCCGTTGGATCCTGCCGATCCCACGGCGCCAACGCCGCCGGTTGTGCCCAGCGATCCCAACGATCCAACCAATCCCACGCTGCCGCCCGATCCCGCGGCGCCGGTCGCTCCCGCTCCGGCAGGGGTCACGCCCACCCCGGCCCCCGGCCAATCGGCGCCATTGCCGGCCGCCGTTGCCGATGCCGTCCCGATCTATCGTGAAGAAGTGCCGGTATACGGTGCAGTCACGGCCACCGCGCGCCAGTTGGCCCTGTTTTCGCTGGGTACGTTCCACGACCGCCAGGGCGAACAGTCGATCCTCGGCGGCGAGGGTGGAGTGCCCGCAACATGGTCACGCGTCTTCGGCCAACACACCGAACGCCATTATTCCGGCGGTGCCCGGTCGGAATTCGACGGCAGCATGGGTGGCGTGCAGGTGGGTCAGGACCTCTACAGTGTGCGGCACGCCAACGGTCACCAGGATCGCGTGGGTGCCTTCCTCGGCTACTCGCACGCGAGTGGCGACGTGCGCGGGCTGGCCCTGGCCACCCCGCACAGCAAGGTGGGTTCGCTCAAACTCGATGGCTACAGTGCCGGCGCCTATTGGACGCACGTGGGTCCCGCGGGCGGCTACACCGATGCCGTGGCGATGGTGACGCGGCTCGATGCCCGGCTGCGATCGACCGCCGGCATGCGGGAGAAAACCGACGGCACCGCCACGACCCTGTCGCTCGAGGGCGGCTATCCGTTGCAGCTGACGGACCGCGTGGTGCTCGAGCCGCAGGCCCAGTTCATTGCGCAGTTCCTGTCGGTCGACAGCTTGCGCGACAGCGTGTCGCGGATCGATTTCAAGGACTCCGATACGTATACCGGGCGCGTAGGCTTGCGTCTCAAGGGCACTTACGACACTCAGGCCGCGCGCCTTGAGCCGTATGTGCGCGCCAATCTGTGGCGCGAATTCGCCGGCACCGACAAGACGGTGTACGACCGTCGCGATACCGTGGGCACGCGCTTTGGCTCGACCGCGCTGCAATTCGGTGCGGGCCTGGTCGCACAGGTCAACAAGACGGTAAGCGTGTATGCGGCCGCCGACTACACGACCGATGTCGATGGCAAGTACCGGCGCGACGTGGCCGGCAACATCGGCGTACGGATCAACTGGTGACCGGGGGCGATACCTGCGTTTGCAACCACGCGCTGAAGGCGCTGATGGCGGGCGCATCGCGGCTCTGGCGTCCGCACACGAAAGCATAGGCGCCGGGCTGCGGGTGCGCGGTATCGTCGAGCACGACGAGTTCGCCGCGCGTGACGGCGTCGGCCACCACATAGGGCGGCAGCAGTGCGATGCCCAGTCCGGCGCGCGCCGCATGCAGGCCCATGCTCAAAAGCGCGTAGCGGGGGCCCGCGCGGGCGGTCAGGGTGCCTTGCCCGCGCGACGCGCAGTAGCTGGTCCAGGCATCCGGCATCGATCCCTGATGCAACAAGGGCAACGTGGCCAGCAGCGTGGCGGGTGACGCCCGCTTATGCACGAGTGCCGGGCTGCATACCGGCAGCACCGTCAGTGGCAGGATCGGCTGGCACCAGAGATCGTCGGCCACGGCGCCTGCCACATACATGATCGCGGCATCCACATCGGGCGCGGGCAACGCGACGGTGCCGATCTTGGTCGAAAGATTGATGACGATATGCGGCGCGCTTGCGGCAAACTGATTGAGCCGTGGCAACAGCCACATGGCGCCGAACGTGGCCGGGACGGATAGGTTGAGGTGACCGCCCGCGCCTCGTGTGGCCATCACTTCAAGCGTGGCGCTCTCGAGTTCGGCCAGGGCCGGCTGCACCCGGCTCAGGTACTGCTCGCCGCAGCGCGTGGGCACAAGCTTGCCATCGCGCCGCTCGAACAACGACACATCCACAAAAGTTTGCAGATCGGCGATCTGCTTGCTGACCGCGCTTTGCGTCAGCGACAGTGCACGGGCCGCTGCCGTGATGCTGCCCATGCGCGCCACCGCATCGAAGGCAGTGAGGTGATTGACTGACGGAATGAATTTGCCGTGGGGACGCTTCATGACGAAATGGAATCTTTTTATTCGAAAAAAGTCGCTGCGCGATTGTTTGCCGAGCGCCGCATAATCAGCCGATGCGTCGGAGCGAGCGCTCAAGAACGCGCCATTCAAAGGGAAAACACACGTCATGCTACGCCGAAATTTTGTCCGCATCCTGGTTCTGGCTGGGCTGCTCGCCAGTCCATTCACGCATGCCCAGGCGGCCTGGCCCGATCGCCCGGTACGCCTGATCGTGCCGTCCGCTGCGGGCGGATCGCCGGATATCCTGTGTCGATACCTGGCGTCCGAACTGGCCAAGCGTCTCGGGCAACCGGTCGTGGTCGAGAATCGGCCAGGCGCCGCAGGCAATATCGGCATCCAGGCCGTGGCGCGGTCCGAGCCGGACGGCTACACGGTGGGCTATGGCAATATCGCCACGCTGGCGATCAACCGGGCACTGTTTGCCGATCTGCCCTACAACGTCGAACGCGATCTGATTCCTGTTGTGGCCGCCACGACGACCTCCAATCTGCTCGTGGTCAATCGCGATCTGCCGGTCAAGAACGTGGCCGAACTCATTGCCTACGCGAAAGCCCATCCCGGCAAATTGACCATGGCGTCGGCCGGCAACGGCACGACCAGCCATCTGGGTGGCGAGCTCTTCAAGACCAGCGAAAAAATCGATGTGCTGCATGTGCCGTATCGGGGGAGCCCACAAGCCATCCAGGATGTGATCGGCGGCAGCGTGCAATTGATGTTCGACAACTTGCCGTCGATTTTGCCCAGCGTCAACGCAGGCAGTGTGCGCGCGCTTGCCGTGACGGCCACCACACGCAGTCCCTTGTCGCCTGCGGTGCCGACGATGCAGGAGGCGGGGGTGGCCGGCTATGAGATGCAGGCCTGGGGCGGCTTCGTGTTGCCCGCCGGCACCCCGCAACCGGTGGTGCAGCGCCTCAATCAGGAATTCAACACCATGCTGGCCGACGACGCCGTGAAGAAAAAGCTCGGCGAATTGGCATTCGAAACGATCGGCGGCTCGCAAGAGGATTTCCGGGCGCTGATCGATCGCGAAACGCGCAAGTGGGCCGTGGTGGTGAAAGAAAGCGGCGCGCGAATCGACTGAGGCATCAACGACCATGCACTACGATCTTCTTCTTCTGGGCGGTACCGTGATCGACGGCAGCGGTGCGCCGCGGGTGCCGGCGGATGTCGGCATTGCCGACGGCCGTATCGCGGCGATCGGCGATCTGACCGCGGCCCAGGCGTTGCGCACCTTCGATGTGACGGGCCTGATCGTGGCGCCCGGCTTTATCGATAGCCACGCCCACGACGACTTCGCCGTGCTGGAAACGCCGGCCATGCCGTTCAAGGCTTTGCAGGGTGTGACCACCGTGGTCAACGGCAATTGCGGTTTGAGCCTGGCACCGCTGGTAAGGCAAGGGGAGGTGCCCGCGCCGCTCAATCTTCTCGGCGACGCCTACCGCTATCCCACGTTCGCGGCCTATCGCGCGGCGATCGACGCGGCGGACCCCGCAGTCAATGTGGTGGCGATGGTGGGGCATTCCACGCTGCGGGTGCGGCATATGGGCGCGCTGGATCGCGCCGCCACCGACGCGGAAATCGAGGCCATGCGCGCGGATGTCGCCCAGGCGCTGGAAGAGGGTGCCATCGGCGTGTCCAGCGGGACGTTTTATCCGCCGGCCGCGGCAGCTTCCGAAGCCGAGATCATTGCGGTGGCCGCACCGTTGCGGGAGCGCGGCGGTGTGTATGCCACGCATATGCGCGACGAAGGCGACCAGATCGTGCCCGCGATCGAAGAGTCGCTGCGCATTGGTGCCGCGCTCAAGGTGCCGGTCATCATCTCGCATCACAAGCTGGTGGGTCAGGCCAATCATGGGCGCTCGGCCGAGACGCTCGCGTTGCTGCGCCAGGCCGCCCGGCATCAGGACTTGTGCCTGGACTGCTATCCGTATGCGGCATCGAGCACCATGCTGCGCCCCGAGCGGATTGCGCTGTGCGATCGCATCATGATCACGTGGTCGGCACCGCATCCCGAGGTCAGCGGTCGCGATCTGCACGATATCGCCGCCGAGTGGGCCTGCACGCCGCACGAAGCAGCGGTGCGGCTGCAGCCGGGCGGGGCGGTGTACTTCATCATGTCCGAAGACGACGTGCAGCGCATTCTGGCGTTCCCGGAGACGATGGTGGGATCCGATGGGTTGTCGAAGGATGCGCGCCCGCATCCGCGGCTGTGGGGCACGTTTCCGCGCGTGCTGGGGCACTACGCGCGCGATGTGGGCTTGTTCTCACTGGAAGCGGCGGTGCATAAAATGAGCGGCCTGACGGCACTGAAATTCGGATTGGCGGATCGCGGCGCGGTGCGCGTGGGTGCCGTGGCCGACCTGGCCATCTTCGATGCGGCTCAGGTGGCCAGCCCCGCCACCTTCGAGTCGCCGGCCGAACCCCCGATCGGCATCCGGCACGTCCTGCTCGGCGGCCGCTTTACCGTGCAAGACGGCGCGCTCACGGGCGTTCGCGGCGGCCGCTATCTTGCGTCGGCCCTGGTGGCGGCGGCCCGCTAGCCGCCATCGCGGTCATCAGCCGGGACGAACGCCGACGCGAGGCGGGTGACGGATCCTGACACCGTCGAACAGGCTTGGCGCAGGCAACCGCAACTGCAACCGGAACCGGAACTGCAACCGCAACCGGAACCGGAACCGCAGTGTCGCTCCACATGCTTCGAAGCGCCTTTATGGCGCTTTTTTTATATCTTCTTTATGCGCCCGCCACGAAGCTTTACGCGGCGTTTATGCGCGTTTTTCTAAGCTCTCCGGTATCGGGGCATCGCCTGCGTTTCGCTTGGCGTCGGCCCGCGTTGTCTGCGGCGGATACGCCGCGAGGAGAAGCATTGTGGATGTCATCTATGCCGTCGCGTTCGCGGCGATCGTGGCCGTAACCATCGCGTTGGCGTGGTTCTGCGGCACCCTGGGTTCGGGAGCGCAATCATGAGCGGTCTGTATTGGTTGAGCGCCGTCGTTGCGGCGTTGCTCGTGATTTACCTGTGCGTTGCGCTCTTCAAGCCGGAGAAGTTCTGATGAATGCCGAATTTATCGGGCTGCTGGCGGTTTACCTGCTGGTGCTCTTTGCGATCGCCCCTTTCCTGGGCCGCTATATCCGCATCGTCATGAACGGCGATCGTTGTGTGCTGACCCGTTGGGGGCAGCCGTTGGAGCGGGGGTTGTACAAGCTCGCCGGCGTCGACCCCGCGGCCGAGATGGGCTGGAAGGTCTACGCGCTGGGCGTCGTCGCGTTCAACGCGCTGGGCGCGGTGGCGCTGTATGCCTTGCAGCGCCTGCAGGGGGGATTGCCGTTCAATCCCGCCGGCATGGCTGCGGTGTCGCCGGACTCGGCGTTCAATACCGCCATCAGTTTCGTATCGAATACGAACTGGCAAGGGTATGGCGGCGAATCTGCCATGAGCTATCTCACACAGATGCTCGGGATGACCGTTCAGAACTTTCTATCGGCCGCGACCGGTATTTCAGTGCTGTTTGCGCTGGTGCGCGGATTATCGCGGCACAGTGCCGCCACCATCGGCAACTTGTGGACAGACGTCGTCCGCGTCACCCTGTATGTACTGTTGCCGCTATCGTTCATTCTGGCGCTGGTGCTGGTCAGTCAGGGCGTAATCCAGAATCTGTCCGGCTACCAGGACGTGCAGACGGTTCAGGCGCAAACCTACGACAAGCCGGTGGTCGACGCGACCGGCGCGCCGGTGCTGGACGCCGCAGGCAAGCCCACCACGGTCGCTGCCACGACGCAAACGCAAACGATCGCGATGGGTCCGGTCGCGTCGCAGGAAGCGATCAAGATGCTGGGCACCAACGGCGGTGGCTTCTTCAATGCCAACTCGGCGCATCCCTACGAGAACCCCACGGCGTTGACCAACTTCCTGGAGATGCTGGCGATTTTCGCCATTCCGGCCGCACTTTGTTTCGCATTCGGGGAGATGGTCGGCAACCGGCGGCAGGGCATTGCCGTGCTGGCCGCCATGACGATCCTGTTCTGCCTGTTCGCGATCGCCACGTCGCATTTCGAATCGCAGGCCAATCCGATGCTGGCGCAAACCGGCGTCGATGCCGCGCATTCGTCACTGGCCCCCAGCGGCAACATGGAAGGCAAGGAATCGCGCTTCGGCATCTCGGCGACGTCGCTTTTCGTTGCCATCACCACGGCCGCGTCCTGCGGCGCCGTCAACGGCATGCACGATTCGCTGACGGCGATGGGCGGATTGCCGCCGCTGCTGTTGATGCAGCTGGGCGAAGTGGTGTTCGGCGGTGTGGGTTCAGGCCTCTACGGCATGCTGGCCTTCGCGATTCTCGGCGTTTTCATCGCTGGTCTGATGATCGGGCGCACGCCCGAATATCTGGGCAAGAAGATCGAAGCATTCGACATGAAGATGATCGCCATCGTGATTCTCGTCACGCCGCTGCTCGTGCTGTGTGGCACGGCGCTGGCCGTGTCGCTGGCGGCGGGCCAGGCCGGCATTCTCAATCCCGGCATGCATGGCTTCTCCGAAATCCTGTATGCCGTGTCTTCCGCCGCCAACAACAATGGCAGCGCTTTCGCGGGTCTTTCGGCCAACACGCCGTTCTACAACGTGCTGTTGGGCGTTGCGATGTGGTTCGGCCGTTTCGCCGTGATCGTGGCGGTGCTGGCCATGGCGGGTTCGCTTGCCGCCAAGCCGCGCGTGGCGCCGGGGCCGGGCACGATGCCCACCACCGGGCCGCTCTTTGTCGTGTTGTTGATCGGTGCGGTGCTGCTGGTAGGCGCACTCACGTATGTGCCCGCGCTGGCGCTGGGTCCCGTTGCCGAACATCTGCAACCTTAAATTCTGGGCAATGACCATCATGGCCAAATTCGAATCATCAGTTTCTTCTTCATCCGCGTCCGGCGCGCCCGTGACTGCGAAGGTTTCGCATGCGCCGGTGCCGGATCGGCCAGAAACCGGCACGGCAGCGGTCGCTGCGGCGCCGGCGTCAGTCAAGCCGGCGGGTCCATCGTCCAGCGCCTTGCTGGGGCCGGCGCTCATCGATAGCCTGCGCAAACTGTCACCCGTGGCGCAGATCAAGAACCCCGTCATGTTCGTGGTCTATATCGGCAGCCTGCTCACGACGGTGCTCTGGGTCATGGCGCTCAACGGCACGGCCGACGCACCGGCAGGCTTCATTCTCGCCATCGCCGTGTGGTTGTGGTTCACGGTACTGTTCGCCAACTTTGCCGAGGCGCTCGCCGAAGGACGCGGCAAGCAGCAGGCGGCCGCCTTGCGCGGGTTGCGCACGACCGTGGTAGCGCGGGTGCTGAGAGATTTCAAGACCGGCGACGCCGTTGCCGCCGCGCCGGCGGCGTGGCGCGAGCGCAGCGCGGCCCGGGCATCGGGCGATCTGCGTCGTGGCGATGTGGTGCTGGTGGAAGCGGGCGACACCATCCCGGGCGACGGCCTCGTCCTGGCCGGCGTGGCCTCGGTGGACGAAAGCGCCATCACCGGCGAATCCGCGCCGGTCATCCGCGAATCCGGCGGCGATTTTTCGTCCGTGACGGGCGGCACGCGCGTGCTCTCCGACTGGCTGTTCGTGCAGATCGCAGCAGATCCTGGCGAGAGCTTTCTGGACCGCATGATCGGGATGGTCGAAGGCGCGAAACGCCAGAAGACGCCCAATGAGATCGCATTGACGATCTTGCTGGTGGGCCTGACGATTGTTTTCCTGCTGGTGGTGATCACCTTGTTGCCGTTCTCGATCTTTTCGGTGGCCAGCGCGGGCGCAGGGGAGGCCGTTTCCGTCACGGTGCTGGTGGCCCTCCTGGTGTGCCTGATACCCACCACGATCGGCGGCCTGTTGTCGGCCATTGGTGTGGCGGGCATGAGCCGCATGATGCAGGCCAATGTGATCGCTACCTCCGGCCGCGCAGTGGAAGCCGCGGGCGACGTGGATGTCCTGTTGCTCGACAAAACCGGCACCATCACGTTCGGCAATCGCCAGGCCGCGACGTTCGTGCCGGCACCGGGAACGACCGCGCAAGGCTTGGCGCAGGCGGCAAGGTTGGCCTCGCAGGCCGACGAAACGCCGGAAGGGCGCAGCATCGTGATGCTTGCCGATCGCGTCGATCAGACGGCGAACACGACGGCCGATTCGAATGCCGTGTTTGTGCCCTTCACCGCGCAGACGCGAATGAGCGGCGTGGATCTGGGCAGCCGTCGCATTCGCAAAGGCTCGGTCGACGCCATCGAAAGCTGGGTCAGCGGCCAGGGCGCCACGGTGCCCGAGGCATGTCGGCGCGCGGCCGACGACGTGGCACGCCGCGGCAGCACGCCGTTGATGGTGAGCGACGACGATCGGGTGCTTGGCGTGATCGAACTCAAGGACATCGTCAAGCCCGACATCCAGACGCGCTTCGCCGAGTTGCGCCGCATGGGAATCAAAACGGTCATGATCACGGGCGATAACCGATTGACCGCAGCGTCGATTGCGGCCGAAGCCAGTGTGGACGATTTCCTTGCCGAAGCAACCCCAGAGGCCAAGCTCAAATTGATTCGCGCCTATCAGGCCGAAGGCCACCTGGTGGCGATGACAGGCGACGGCACCAACGATGCGCCCGCCTTGGCGCAGGCGGATGTGGCCGTGGCGATGAACTCCGGCACGCAGGCGGCGAAAGAGGCCGGCAATATGGTGGATCTGGACTCCAATCCCACCAAGTTGATCGAGATCGTCGAGATCGGCAAGCAAATGCTGATGACGCGCGGTGCGTTGACGACCTTCAGCGTGGCCAACGACATCGCCAAGTACTTCGCGATCATTCCGGCCGCTTTCATCACGGTTTATCCGCAACTGGGTCTGCTCAACATCATGGGCCTGGCCACACCGGCCTCGGCGATCCTGTCGGCCGTGATCTTCAATGCGCTCATCATCGTTGCGCTGATCCCGCTCGCGCTTAAAGGCGTGCGCTACCGGCCGCTGGGTGCGGCGGTCCTGCTGCGCCGCAATCTGCTGGTGTACGGGCTGGGCGGTCTGCTGGTGCCGTTTGCCGGGATCAAGATCATCGACCTGATCCTGGTCGCAGGCGGGTGGGCGTGATGCGGCCCGCATCGTTCTCGCCTACCTCGCTCGTCTTTTGATCCTGTTCGCCGCCCGGCGCACTGTGCGCCGGGCGGGCGCGTCTTACTCTGGAGTTCCTCATGGCTATCTCGACCTCGATTGAATCTCAAGCCCGTGCGGGCACATTTCGGCCCGCACTGATCTGCCTGGTGGCACTATCGGTGCTGACCGGGCTGCTGTACCCCCTGGCGACCACCGGCGTGGCCGCGCTCGTGTTTCCGCAGCAAAGTGCCGGTTCGCTCATCGAGCGCAATGGCGCCGTCGTGGGCTCGTCCTTGATCGGGCAAGCGTTCAGCACGCCCGAGTATTTCTGGAGCCGCCCGTCGGCCACGGCGCCCATGGCATACAACGCAGCGGCATCCGGGGGGTCCAACCTGGGGCCGAGCAATCCGGCGCTCGCGCAGGCCGTACAAGCCCGCGTGGCGGCGTTGCGGGCCGCCGATCCTGGCAATGAAGCGCCGATCCCGGTCGATTTGATTGCGGCGTCGGCCAGCGGCCTGGATCCGCATATCAGCCCGGCAGCGGCACAGTTCCAGGCCGCGCGGGTGGCGCGTGCACGTGGACTGCCGCTCACCGACGTGCAAAAAGCGATTGCCATGCACACCGAAACGCCAATGCTGGCTATATTGAGCGAGCCCACGGTCAATGTGTTGACGCTCAATCTGGCGTTGGACCGTATGGCGCCCGCGAAATAATGGCCTGTTCACATCTGAGTACCCTCGCCACCGATGGCCTTGACCGATAACGACCGACCCGATCCCGATCGATTGCTGCAGGCGCTCGACGTGGCCGAGCGGGACGCCGCCCGCGGCAAGCTGCGGATTTATTTCGGGGCGTCGGCGGGCGTAGGCAAAACCTACGCCATGCTGCAGGCGGCGCTCGTGCGGCTGGGGCAGGGCGCAGACGTCGTTGTGGGCGTGGCCGAAACCCATGCGCGCCGCGACACGCAAGCCTTGCTCGATCGTTTGCCGATCTTGCCGCGCAAGGCCGTGGCGTATCGAGGCCATGACCTGAACGAGTTCGATCTCGACGGCGCACTCGCGCGCAAGCCCGCGCTGATATTGGTGGACGAACTGGCGCATACGAACGCGCCCGGTTCGCGTCATGCCAAGCGCTGGCAGGACGTGCAGGAATTGCTGACGGCAGGCATCGATGTGTGGACCACCGTCAACGTGCAGCACCTCGATAGTCTCAATGAGGCAGTGGGCGGCATCACCGGGGTCCCCGTATGGGAGACCGTGCCCGACACCATTTTCGACGGTGCCGATGAAGTCATTCTGGTCGACCTGCCTGTCGACGAACTGCTCAGCCGCATGAAGCAGGGCAAGGTCTATGTGCCCGAACAGGCCAGGCACGCCACGCGCAATTTCTTTCGCAAGGGCAATCTGTTTGCCCTGCGCGAGCTGGCGTTGCGTCGTACGGCCGATCATGTCGATGACGACATGCAAGCCTATCGGCAGGATCGAGCGATCGGCGAAGTGTGGCGTACGCGCGAAGCGGTGCTGGCATGTGTTGGCGGCAACGACGATGCCGAAGCGATCGTGCGCAGTGCCCATCGCCTGAGCCAGCAGCTCGAGTGCGATCTGCATGTGGTCACGGTGGAAACCTTGCGCGTGTCGCCCATGCCCACGGCAACGCATGACCGCTTGCAGGCGGTGCTGGCCATGGCCACGGGCTGGGGCGCACGGTGCGAAACCCTGGGCGGTGGCGATCTGGTCGATGCGGTGGCGCAGTACGTCGAGCGTCACAACATCACGAAGGTTGCGCTGGGCCGTCGGCAAAGGCGGCCGCGCGGGCTGCGCTGGTCGTTATCGGGTCTGCTTGCAAGCGCCGTGGCACCTGCATGGTCCTGGCACCGGCATCGTCTTGCCGACCAATTGGCCGCGCGCTGTCCCGGCATCGATCTCATCCGTGTGGCCGCCGTGGCGCCGGGCACCGCGCGTGTCGCGGCGCCGACGGCCACGCCGAACGCGTTGCCGGCAACCCTGCCCGTAGCCGCCAACGGTAAGGGGCCCGCAGGCAGGATTCGTGAGGCCGGCGACACCAATGGGCGCAGCACGGGCGCACGTGCCGCAGCCGCCTACCTTTGGGCGACGATCTACTGCGCGCTGGCCGCCGGCATATCGGCGCTCGTGTTTCCGGTGTTGCACCAGACCAATATCGTCATGTTGTTTTTGCTCGCGGTCGTGGGCGTGGGACTTCGCCTGGGGCGGGGGCCGGCCGCCTATGCGGCCGTGGTGAGCGTGGCGCTCTTCGATTTCTTCTTCGTTCAACCCATCGCTTCGTTCGCCGTCTCGGATGTTCAATACCTGGTCACGTTCGCCGTCCTGCTGGGCGTGGGCATTCTGGTGGGGCAACTCACGGCAGGGCTGCGCATGCAGGCGGAACGCTCGGTCAAGCGTGAGGCCGATGCGCGGGGGCTGTACGAGTTCGCGCGGGAACTGTCGGCCGCGCTTGTGCCCGAACAGATCGTCGGTGCCGTCACCGCGTTCGTCGGCGCCGGATTCGGCTCGCATTGCACGGTCTATATTCTGGGTCTGGACGACCGCTTGCGTCTTGCACAGCCTGATAGTACGCAGCCCGTGCGACCCGATATCGCCGTTGCGCAGTGGGTGTGCGATCACGGACAGGCGGCCGGTGCCGGCACGGCCACGCTGGCCACGCAAACGATGTTGTACCTGCCGCTGCAGGCGCCCATGCGCACGCGTGGCGTGCTGGTCATGGACGATCCGGCAGCCGCAGGCCTGCATCATCCCGATAACCGCCGCCGCATCGAGGCATACGCCACCTTGATCGCGATCGCGCTGGAGCGCTTGCACTATGTGGAGGTGGCGCAGGCGGCGCTCATCAGCGTGGCCTCCGAGAAATTGCGTGGCGCCTTGCTCGCCGCCGTGTCGCACGACCTGCGCACCCCGCTGACCGGGCTGATCGGCACCGCCGAAACACTGCTGCACACGCGCCGCGATCTCGACGCTGGGGCGCTCGCCACGGTGGCCGATATCCGCGATCAGGCGCACCGGATGCATGCGCTGGTGGCCAATCTGCTGGATATGGCGCGCCTGCAGGATCGCGACACGCCGATCAAGCGCGACTGGCAATCGATCGAAGAACTGGCCGGCACGGCCCTGGCGTCGATGCGTGTCGCGATGGCCGGCCATCGGGTGCATGTGGGCGACCTCTCGGCGGTGCCGCTGGTGGAGTGCGATCCGGTGTTGATCGATCGCGTGCTGTGCAATCTGCTCGAGAACGCCGCCAAGTACACGCCGCCCGAAAGCGATGTCTGGCTCGACGCAGCCGTGCACGGGCGGGAAGTGTGGGTGAGCGTGGCCGACAACGGACCGGGCGTGCCGCAGGCGTCGCGGGCGCACATCTTCGAGAAGTTCGCACGCGGCGACCGCGAATCGGCAACCCCCGGCGTGGGCCTGGGCCTTGCCGTGTGCGAAGCCATCGTCACGGCGCACCGGGGCCGGATCTGGGTCGACACGACACCCGGTCAGGCGAGCGGTGCGCGGTTTGTCTTTTCCTTGCCGCTGCGTGATGCGCCGGCGGTGCAACCGGAGGCGGTGTAAGCGCCATGTTCGAGTATCAACCCAATATCCTGGTCATCGAAGACGATCCCGGCATTCGGCGTTTCGTGCGATCGGCACTTGAGAGCGAAGGCTGTGCGGTGTTCGAGGCCGACACGGTCAAACGCGGCCTGATCGAAGCCGGCACTCGGCAGCCGGATCTCGTGATCGTGGATCTGGGCTTGCCCGACGCCGACGGCATGACGTTGATCGCCGAGTTGCGCAGTTGGACTCAGGTGCCCGTGCTGGTGCTCTCGGCACGCAGTGCCGAGAGCGACAAGATTGCCGCGCTCGATGCCGGCGCCGACGACTATCTGGCCAAACCGTTCGGCATCGGCGAACTTCTGGCGCGACTGCGCGTGCTGTTGCGTCGGCACGCGCGCGCCGGCGAGAGCCGCGCCTCGGCGCTGACGTTCGGCGATGTGGCCGTGGATTTCTCGACCCGTGCCGTCACGCGTGCTGGCCAGCACGTGCATCTCACCACACTCGAGTATCGTCTGCTGGCCGTGCTCGCCGCGCGCCGCGGAAAAGTGGTCACGCATCGCGAATTGCTGCGCGAGGTATGGGGCCCCACGCAGATCGAGAACAGTCATTACCTGCGCATCTACATGGGGCACCTGCGCCACAAGCTCGAGGCCGATCCTGCGCAACCGACGTATCTGCTCACTGAGATCGGCGTGGGCTACCGTTTTGCCGTGTAGGTATTGACGAGATTTTTACGCGTTTGGCCTGCCATTTATTCGCGCCTTTTAGGCGCGAATTTCTATAGTGAAGGCGTCATCAATCACGCGCACCCGCTGCCTTCCAGGTGGCCCGCTTACATCCGACATGTCCATCAGACCGACGCCTTCACGTTCGACTTTTCCTCAGCTTGTGCAGCCTGTATCGCCGCCCGCCGTGCCGACGTCGGCCGCCGTGGTATTGACGCTGCGCGTCGAGAGCCTCGACGCCCTGGCGCTGCGGCGCGCCTTGCATGGCGCACTGGGCGACGATCTCGGCGTGTATGCGATCACGGTCGATCATGGGCATGGCCGCACCACCGTGCAGCTCAGCACCACGGTAGCGGAAATGGCGCCGGTGATGGACCGGATCATGCGGCACGTGCCCGCTGCCGAGTTCGGCGCCGTGCGCGTCGCCACGACTGCAGCGGTGCATTGACATGGCCTCGTCCACGCAAGCCATGCCCCTCGCGCAGGCCACGTCCTTTTCCGGAATCTGGTTGCCGATGATCACCCCGTTGCGCGACGGCCGGATCGATCTCGAAGCGGTCAGGCGGCTGCATCGGCACTATCGGCAAGCCGGTATCGACGGTCTGGTGGTTTTCGGCTCGACCGGTGAAGGCAACCTGCTGTCGGGTGCCGAGAAAGCGGCGGTGCTCAAAACCCTCGCAAGCGAGTCGCAGCCGCTGCCGGTAATGATCGGCGTGGGCGGCGTGGATACCCGGCAGATCGCCGCCACCGTGCGTCGTTTGAATGCCTTTCGGCCGGCGGGCTACCTGGTGCCGCCGCCGTATTACCTGGCGCCAACCCAGACGGGGCTGGTCTGGCACTTTCGGGCGGTGGCCGACGCCACCGATCGTCCCATCGTGCTCTACAACGTGCCCAAACGCACGGGCGTGGCGATCGCCGTGGAGACCATGGAGATCCTGGCGCGCCAGCCTGGCATCGCCGCGATCAAGGAATGCCAGCCCGCCGTGCTCAAGGCGCTGCGACACAACCCCGTACTGCCCGCGCTGTGCGGCGACGATGCATCGCTGGCCACGCATATGCTCGACGGTGGCATCGGTGCCATTCCGGTCATCGCCAATCTCTATCCAGAATGGGTGGTGGCGCTGGCCCGACATGCCCAGGCGGGCGATCGCGATGCCGCCTGCGCGCTCTTCAAGCGGTTGCGCGTACTGACGCGACTGCTGTTTGCCGAACCCAACCCCGTACCCGTCAAACGCGCACTCTCGCTGCTCGGTTGGATCGACGAGGAGGTGCGGCGTCCGCTGATGCCGGCGTCGTACACCTTGGGGTTGCAACTGCGGCGAGCGTTGCACGCCGTGGAAGCGAGCGGCGGTCTGGCCTGCTGCACGCGCAAGGAAGCCGCTGAACGCCACCTCCAGAGCAGGTCAACCCTCGTACCAAGCGTTGGTTTGTAGACCGATACATCAAAAATATTGATCTAGAAAGTCAGCGCTTTACGGTTTTCTTTTAGAACGTTCACGCCCATATTCCCAGGTTAGCGCTATAACGAGGGGGCTGGCCATCGGCGTGCCCGCGCGGCTTTATTGCCCGAGCATGCACCCGATTGTTCAGTTGAAGGCGAGCATACGCCTCGTTCGTCGGTCCCCGCATCGAACACGCCCTATCTGGAGGAGCAATGAAGAGTCTGCATAAGCAAGGGGCTGGCGCCGTCGCGCTGTTGGCCGTGATGTGCTGTACGGCCCCCGCCGCATACGCGCAAACCGAAGCGATCGAGAATTACCCGTCCCGGCCCATCTCCATCATCGTGGGCTATCCGCCGGGCGGCGCCACCGATGTGGTGGCAAGGTTGGTCGCCAGCAAGCTGACGCAGGCGTGGGGACGCGCCGTGGTGGTGGAAAACAAGGCGGGCGCAGGGTCGAACATCGCCACCGAGCAGGTGGTGCGCGCCAAGCCCGATGGCTACACCCTGCTGGTGGAAACGATCGCCAACGCCACCAATATGTCGGTCTATAAAAATCTGAATTACGACACCGACCGCGATCTGGTACCCATCATCCAGTTCATGTCGTCGCCCAGCGTGCTGGTGACGAACGCAGCATTGCCCGCGAAGGATCTGACATCGTTGATCGCGCTGGCGAAAGCCGAGCCCGGCAAGCTGACCTTCGCATCTTCCGGCGTGGGGGGCTCGCCGCATCTGGCAGGTGAAATGTTCAAGCTGCGCACCGGCGTGAGCATGTTGCACGTGCCTTACAAGGGTGCCACGCCCGCCATGACCGATGTGCTGGCCGGCAATGTGTCGATGGGCTTCATGACGTCACTGGGCGCCCTGGGGCACATGCAAAGCGGGCAACTGCGCCCGATCGCCGTGGCCTACGCCAAACGCCTGCCCGAACTGCCCAACGTGCCCACCATGGCCGAAGCGGGCCTGAAGGATTTCGAGGTGAATTCCTGGAACGGGCTTGCCGCACCCAAGGGCACGCCGCAGCCGATCGTGGATAAATTGAACAAGCAGATCAACGAGATCCTCGCCATGCCCGACGTCAAGCAACAGCTCCAGGGATTGGGTGCGCAGGCCGTAGGCGGCACGCCGAAGCAGTTTGCCGATTATGTGCAGGCCGAGACGCGCAAGTGGCGCGATGTGGTGCAAACCGCCGGCATCTCGCTCGACTGATGCGCACCGCATCCTCCAGAGTGGCGGTGGTCACCACGGGCGGCACCATCGTTTCGCGTATCGAGCCCACGACCGGACTCGCGATGCCGGTGATGTCGGGCGCGGCACTACTCGAATGCATCGCCGATCGGGTCGATGTGGAGACCATCGAGGTGCTGGATCTGATGTGCGTCGCATCGCCGCACATCACGCCCGAACATTGGTTGGCGTTGCAACGTGCGGTGGCCGAGTTGGTGGCACGAAGCGACATTGCCGGCGTGGTCGTCACGCACGGCACGAGTACGCTGGAGGAAACCGCCTGGTTTCTGGACGTGACGCTGGATACCGACAAACCTTTGGTGCTGACGGGTGCGCAACGCAACGCTTCGGAGCCCGATTTCGACGGCCCGCGCAACCTGCTCAATGCGATCCGTATCTGCCGCTGCCCGGAAGCGCGCGGTATGGGGGTGATGGTGGCGTTGAACGGCCACATCAATGCAGCGCGCGACGTACGCAAGACGCACACGCTGGATGTGGAAACGTTCCAGTCGGGTGAGTGGGGGTTCGTCGGCGCCGTGGCCGCGGACCGGGTGATGTTCCATCGTCGGCCGATGCGGTCGTTGTACGTGCCGCTGACGGGCGAACCGCTGCCCGAAGTCGAGATCGTCTCGATGTACGCGGGCGCAAGCGGCCGCTTGGTGGATGCCGCAGTCGAACTGGGCGCGCAAGGCCTGGTGATTCAGGCCGTTGCTTCGGGCCACGTCAATGGCGCGATGTTCGAGGCCATCGATCGGGCGCGCGCGCGCAATGTGCCGGTGGTGATCGCCACGCGCATTCCTGATGGCGGCACGCGTATCGGCTACGGGTTCGCGGGATCCACGCGGCAACTGGTGGACAGCGGCGCGGTGCTGAGCGGCGATCTCTCGGCCTGGAAGGCGCGCATCCTGTTGATGCTGGCGATCCAGGCAGGCTTGAGTGGGGTGGACGCGCTGCGCGACCTGTTCGACACGCGCACGGGCAATTAGGCCAGGCTCGCCGCCTTCTTGCTGTCGAGCTTGGTTGCGAACAACCACGCCTTGTAGTCTTCCAGATCGCCATCGAACGGCTGCACGCGGCCGTCGGCCACGATGATGAACTGGTCGGTCGTGGCGCGCAGCAGATGCCGATCGTGCGACACCAGAATCAGCGTGCCTTCGAACTGCGCCAATGCATCGGTCAGCGCTTCGCGCGTTTCCAGATCCAGGTGGTTGGTGGGTTCGTCGAGCAGCAGCAGATTGGGTTTTTGCCAGACGATCAACGCCAGGGCCAGGCGGGCTTTCTCGCCACCCGAAAACGGCTTGATCGATGCCGTGGCCATCGGGCCCGCGAAGTTGAAGCCACCCAGAAAGTTGCGCAGTTCCTGCTCGCGCGTCGTGGGTGCGATCTTGTTCATGTGCCAAAGGGGCGATTCGTCATGGCGCAGCATCTCGACCTGATGCTGTGCGAAGTAGCCGATCGACAGCCCCTTGCCCAACGTGGCCGTGCCCGACAACGGATCAATTTCTCCGGCGATCGTTTTGATGAGCGTGGATTTGCCGGCGCCGTTCACGCCCAGCAGACCGATACGCTGGCCGCTTTGCAGGGAAAAGCCGATCCCGCCGATGATGGCGTTTTCGCGGCCGGTTTCGGCATCGCGATAGCCGGCCCGCACATCGTCCAGAACCAGCAAGGGATCGGGCGCGCGCGCCGGTTCGCGAAACTGGAACGAGAATTCGGCGGCGGCGCGCAAAGGCGCCAGTTCTTCCATGCGTGCCAGGGCCTTGATCCGGCTTTGTGCCTGACGTGCCTTGCTGGCCTGCGCCTTGAAGCGGTTGATGAACGACTCCAGATGTGCTTTCTGGCGCATCTGCTTTTCCTGCTGGCCGGCTGCCAGTTCGAGCTGCGCGGCGCGCTGACGTTCGAACGACGAATAGTGACCCGAATACCGCTTGAGCTTGCGCTCGTCGATATGCACGATCACATTGACCACCTCATCGAGGAAGTCGCGATCGTGCGAAATGATGATCAGCGTGCCGGGGTAGCGCTTCAGCCAGTCTTCGAGCCAGATGATGGCGTCGAGATCCAGGTGGTTGGTGGGCTCGTCCAGCAGCAGCAGGTCGGACGGGCACATCAGCGCCTGTGCCAGATTGAGCCGCATCCGCCAGCCGCCCGAGAAACTCGTCAACGGCTGGTTCATCTGCGCCATCGAGAAGCCCAGACCCGTCAGCAACTGTTCGGCGCGCGATTGCACCGTGTAGGCGTCGGCATCGGCCAGTGCACCATACAGGTTGCCGATCGCAATGCCGTTTTCCGACGATTCAGGCTGTGCCTCGAGCGCCGCGAGCTCCTGTTCGAGCGCGCGCAGCGTGATGTCGCCATCGATGGCGTAATCGATCGCGGAACGATCCAGGGCTGGCGTTTCCTGGGCCACATAGGCCAGGCGCCAGTTGGGCGGGTAGCTGAGCTCGCCCTGGTCGGGATGCAGCTCGCCGCGCAACAGGCCGAAGAGGCTGGACTTGCCGGCGCCGTTGGCGCCGATCAGACCGATTTTGTCGCCGGGATTGAGAAGCAGATCGACGCTTTCCAGCAGGGGTTTAACCCCGCGGGCGAGCGAGACGTGTTGAAAACGGATCATTGGGAAGCAGTGTGGCGCCAGAAGGGCGCGTGCGGAGTAACCCGGCAGTGTAGTCAAAAGCGGGCAGGCGTGTAAACGTATGCCGGCCGTTGCGCGCTTTTAACGACACTTGGCGATCAGATCCCGCCGGCCACGTCGATGATGGCGCCGGTGGCGTAACTCGCCTCGTCGGCGCACAGCCACAACACGGCTGCGGCCACTTCGTCGACCTGGCCACCACGGCCCATCGGCACTTTGGCCGCCACGCGGTCCACGCGAGCCGGCTCTCCGCCGCTCGCGTGAATCTCCGTATAGATCACGCCGGGCCGTACGCCATTGACGCGGATGCCTTCGGCCGCCACTTCCTTGGCCAGGCCGATCGTCATGGTATCCATGGCACCCTTCGACGCGGCGTAGTCCACGTACTCGCCAGGGGAGCCCAGACGGGCTGCGGCGGACGAAATGTTGACGATCACGCCGCCGTGTCCGCCCGATCGGGTCGACATGCGGCGCACGGCTTCGCGCGCGCAAATGAACGGGCCCACCACATTGGCCTGCATGATCCGCGCCACGCGCGCGGCGTCCATCTCGTCCACGCGCATCTGCGTTTCCAGAATGCCGGCGTTGATGACCAGTGCCGTCACCGTGCCCAGTTCCTGATCGACCGTCTCGAATAGCCGAACGGTTTCACCTTCCTGCGATACGTCGGCGCGCACGGCGATCGCTTCGCCGCCGGCTGCGCGGATCTGGGTGACGACCTGCTCGGCAGCGTCCCGGCGCGACTTGTAATTCACGCATACGGCATAGCCGCGCGCCGCAGCCATCTTGGCGATGGCAGCGCCGATACCGCGGCTCGCGCCGGTCACGATCATGACTTCTTTCATTGGGTGTTCTTCAATGCGTTGGAGGGTAAGCGCCGCGGTCAAGCAAACGGGATGCCGGTATCGTATCCGCAATGCAAGCGGCGATCGCTGCGCCCGAGTCCGAAAGGCGATGCTGCACTGCAGAATTACACGAACCTTTCAACCGGGTTAACCATGATTGAGCGCAGGTTACACCTGGATTATTATTTTTTCCGATTTGATAATTTTTTTGGTCGGCCGGGTGCGGCGATTTATCTCCCAAACCCAAGGTTGTACCTAAGGGGATTTTGTGTACAACCCAGCTTCGAATTCGGACGCTGCGTCGCGGTCGGCAACGGGCCGACGCCGGTTCAGGATGCCGTGGCACACGGTGATTCATCGGATTTTCGTAGTCTTGATGTTCGCCTTCATGCTGTGTCCGCTGATCCTGATCGTGTGGCTCAGCTTCTTCAAAGACGCCATCCTGTATTTTCCGCCGTCCGGCTATACGGTGTCGTGGTACGTGCGTGCCTGGGAGAATGCGGCGTTCGCCAACGGCTTCCTGTTCAGCCTCCAACTGGCTGCGCTGTCGGCCGTGATCGGCGTCGTGCTCGGCGTGCTGGCGGCATTGGGCATCGCGCGCTTCCGCTTTGCCGGCAGCCGCAGCGTGAACACCTTGCTGCTCTCGCCTTTGTTGATCCCGGGCATCGTGGCAGGCATCGCCATTTACCTCTTCTACCTCCAAGCTGAAAACACGCTGGATCGCGACATCGTCGGCACCTTCGGCGGGTTGGTGCTTGCGCACGTGTGCCTGACGATTCCTTGGACGGTGCGCTTGGTCACGGCCGGCATGGCGGGGCTCGACGGCTCGATCGAAGAAGCGGCGCGCAATCTGGGCGCAAGCGGCCGGGTGGCGTTCATGCGCATCACGCTGCCGATGCTGCGGCCCTCGATCGTCGCGGCAGCGCTGTTCAGCTTCGTGGTGTCGTTCGAGAATCTGGAGCTGTCGCTCTCCCTGGTCGGCCCCGGCATGACCACGTTGCCGATCGCGATCATGCAGTATCTCGAGTTCAATCTCGATCCCACCATTGCCGCCGTGTCGGCCGTGCAGATCCTGCTGTTGGGCATCATCATGTTGGTGACCGACCGCTACGTCAAACTCAGTCAGGTAGTCTAATCATGGCCCAAGTCTCGATCCAAAATCTCAAGAAGCAATTCGGGTCATCGGTGGCCGTATCCGACTTCTCGCTCGACATCGCAGAAGGCGAACTGGTGGCGTTCCTGGGCCCCAGCGGTTGCGGCAAGACGACCACACTGCGCATGATCGCGGGCTTCATTCAGCCCACCGCCGGCAGCATCTTCATCGGCGACAAGGATGTGACGAACATCCCCGTCCACAAGCGCAATACCGGCATGGTGTTCCAGCGGTATGCCTTGTTTCCGCACATGACCGTGGCCGAGAACGTGGCGTTCGGCCTGGAGATGCACAAGGTGCCCAAGGCCGATCGCGACGACGCCATTCGCCGCGCGCTCGACATGGTGCGCATGACCGCCTTGCGCGATCGCTATCCACGGCAGTTGTCGGGCGGTCAGCAGCAACGGGTGGCGATTGCGCGCGCGCTGGCGATTCAGCCGCTGGTGTTTTTGCTCGACGAGCCGCTCTCCAACCTCGACGCCAAGTTGCGTGGCGAGGTGCGCGAAGAAATCCGCGCCTTGCAGCAGCGCCTGGGCCTCACCACGATTTTCGTCACGCACGACCAGGAAGAGGCGCTGGCCATCGCCGATCGCATGGCCATCATGCACGACGGCAAAGTGCAGCAGGTGGGCACGCCTGACGCCCTGTACGAGCGGCCTGCCAATCTGTTCGTCGCGGACTTTCTGGGCAAGATGAATTTCTTCCAGGGCAAGACACAGGCGGAGGGACGTTTCGTTTCCGAACAGGGCACCGCAATCGTGGTACCCGGCGCGACGACGGCCGTTCAGGTCGGCGTGCGGCCGGAGCGGGTGTATCTTTCGGCCGCGCCGACGTCGCGGGTGAACAGTTTTGCCGGCACGATCGAATCGGCCGTGTATCTGGGTTCGCTGGTGGATGTGCGCGTGGCGCTGCCGTCGGGCGAAAAAGTGCTCAGCCAGTGTGTGAACATCGGCGAAGGAAGCGGCAAGTGGGCGCCCGGCACGCCTTGCCACGTGTCGTTCGAGGCGGCCGATTGCGTCGCCTTCAATCAGTAAGGACGCGGCCATGAGCACGATTTCGCAAACCTCCTCGCGCGGCAAGGCGCTGGGCACGGGCCTGGCGTTTCCGGCGTCCCTGGTCGTCTTCCTGATCATCCTGATCCCGATCGTGCAGCTGTTTCGCTACAGCTTCAACCACTTCGATCCGGCCGAGATGATGCAGTCGGCCTTTACGTTCGAGAACTACATCAAGTTCTTCTCCGATCCGTATTACCGCAACATCTTCTTCACGACCTTGTGGGTCGCCGCAGTGTGCACCGTGCTCGCATTGGTGCTGGGTTTTCCGGTGGCCTACTTCATGGCCAAAACGCAAAGCCGCTACAAGAGCCTCTTTGTGATCCTGCTGGTTTTTCCGCTGCTGGTGGGCAACGTGGTGCGCGCCGCCGGCTGGATGGTGGCGCTGGGCAATGCCGGCGTGGTCAACAGCATCTTGATGGGCCTGGGCCTGATCGATCAGCCGCTGCGGATGATGTATACGCCGACAGCGGTGGTGATCGGCACGACGGCCGTCGTCATGCCGTACCTGATCCTCACGTTGCAAAGCGTGCTTGAGGGCATCGACTTTTCGGTGGAAGAGGCCGCGCAAAATCTCGGCGCCAATTTCTTCACGACGTTTCGTCGCATCGTGGTGCCGATCGCCGCGCCCGGGGTGGCCGCCGGCACGATGCTGGTCTTCATTTTGTGCATGAATGCGTACGCCACGCCGGTGCTCCTGGGCGGTTCGGGGATTACGATGATGGCGCCCGCCGTTTACGGCCAGATCACGCGCGCGTCCAATTGGCCGTTCGGCGCTGCTCTCGCCTTGATTCTGGTCGTCGCCACCCTGTTGATCGCGCTTTGCTCGAATTGGCTCATTCATCGCCGCTACGTCAAGACCATGGGGTCTTGATTCCAACCGCCGCATTAGAGATTGCAACCATGACCTCCGTTCTGATTAAAAACGCCAAGCTGCTGGATCCCACTGTCGATACGCTTCAGGACGGCTACAGCGTCCTGGTCGAGGACGGTCTGATCAAGGAAATCTCCGATCGCCCGATCACGTCGGCGAGCGCCGATGTGATCGACGCAGCGGGCCGCACGCTGATGCCGGGCTTGATCGACATGCACGTGCATGTGATGGCCACGCAGCTGAACCTCAGCACGCAGGGCGTGCTGCCGGATGCGCTGGTGATGATGCGCGCGGTGCCGATCATGGCCGCGATGTTGCGCCGCGGCTTCACCACCGTACGCGATGCCGGTGGCGCGGGCTGGGGCTTGAAGTGCGCGATCAACGAAGGGGCCGTGCGCGGGCCGCGCCTGTTCACGTCGGGCCGGGCGTTGAGCCAGACGGGCGGTCACGGCGATCCGCGGCCGCGCTCGGATCATTTGAATCCGATGAGCTACTGCGGCTGCTGCTTCCGTGCCGGCGATATCGGCCGCGTGGTCGATGGCGTGGACGATCTGCGCCGCGCGGTGCGGCAGGAATTTCAGATGGGCGCCGATCAGATCAAGATCATGGCCTCCGGTGGCGTGGCGTCGCCTACGGATCCGATCGCAGCCTATGGCTATTCGGAAGACGAAATTCGCGCGATCGTGGCCGAAGCCACCGGCCGCCAGAGCTATGTGATGGCCCACTCGTATACCGCCGAGGCGATCGAGCGTGCCGTACGTTGCGGCGTTCGCACCATCGAGCACGGCAACCTGATCGATGCGCGCGTGGCGGGCATCATGGCCGAGATGGGCGCGTATGTGGTGCCCACGTTGGTGACCTACGAAGCGCTGGCCAATGAAGGCGCGTCCTACGGTTTGCCGGAAGATTCGGTGGTGAAGATCGCCACCGTGCGCACAGCCGGCCTGGAGTCGCTCGAAATCTACAAGAAAGCCGGCGTGAAGATGGGCTACGGCTCCGATCTGTTGGGGCCGTCGCAGCGTTTGCAAAGCGATGAGTTCCGCATTCGCGCCGAGGTGCTCAGCAATCAGGAAGTGATCCAGAGCGCCACCACGATCGCTGCCGAAATCCTGCAGCAGACCGGCAAGCTTGGCCGCCTCGTGGCGGGCGCGCATGCCGATATGATCCTGGTGGACGGCGATCCCTACCGCGATCTGTCGTGCCTGCTGGGGCAGGGCGAGCATATCCCGCTGGTGATGAAAGCCGGCGAGATCGAGCACAACGAACTCGCTCACGCGTAAGGCCCGAAAGCGCCCCCTGCGGCGCGCATTCCCTTGCGCCGCAGATCGCTCCTCGCCTGCGCCTGACCGCCGATTACTCGATTAGGAATACGTTTCATGTCACAAGACAATCCCTATGCCCAGGCCGAAGTCGGCGAAGAGTCGCGCGACGTCAACGCCGCCAAAGGCTGGCATCCGCCCACGGCGCCGTCGCCCCGCGATCGCGGCGAGGGACCGTTCAAGCGGTTGATCCTGCGCGGTGCCACGATCATCGACGGCACCGGCGCGCCACCCTGGGGTCCGGTGGATATCGTGGTCGAGAACGACCGCATCGTGGCGCTGACCAATGTGGGCACGCCGCACAAGAAGATCGATCCGGCACGCCGGCCCGGCGCGGGCGATCATGAGATCGATTGCCACGGCAAATTCGTCACGCCGGGCTTTGTCGATGCGCATGCACACATCGGCACGCCGTATCACGCCATGAGCGGCATCGTGCCGCCGGCCGACTATATCTACAAACTCTGGCTGGCGCATGGCGTAACCACCGTGCGCGAAATGGGCGCCATGGGCGGCCTGGGCTGGACGATGGAGCAGCGCGAACTATCCGCCAGCAATGCCATCGCTGCGCCGCGCATGCTGGTGCATTCGGTATTTCCGGCGGTGAACGATCGGGTCAAGACGATTCACACGCCCGAGCAGGGCCGCGAGTGGGTGCGCAAGCTGAAGGCGCGTGGCGCCGACGGCATCAAGTTTTTCGGCGCGCCCCCCGCGATCATGGAAGCGGCCTTGGACGAAGCGGCCAAGGTGGGGCTGCGTTCGGGTTGCCATCATGCGCAGATGCAGGTCACGCGCGTGAATGCGCTGAAGTCGGCCAAGTGGGGATTGACGAGTTCCGAGCATTACTACGGCTTGCCCGAAGCCTTGTTCGAGAACCGCGTGGTGCAAGCCTATCCCACCGACTACAACTACAGCGACGAGTACTACCGCTTCTCGCTGGCGGGCCAAACGTTCCGCCAGGCCGCCGAGCCGGGCAGCGCGAAGTGGCGCGACGTGATGGACCAATTCCTGGAATCCGGCCACACGTTTGTCCCCACGTTCAATATCTACGACGCCAACCGGGACCTGATGCGTGCGCGCCGGGCCGATTGGCACGACGCCTATACCTGGAAAGCGGTGTGGAAGTACTTCCAGCCGCAGCGCGGGGGCCATGGCGCCTACTGGTATCGCTGGAGCACCACCAACGAGATCGAGTGGAAAGAGAACTACCGCATCTGGATGCAGTTCATCAACGAGTACAAGAACCTGGGCGGACGCGTGTGCGCCGGTAGCGACTCGGGCTTCATTTTCCAGATCTACGGCTTCGGTTTCATCCGCGAGCTCGAACTCCTGCAGGAAGCGGGTTTCCACCCCCTCGAAGTCCTGCGCGCCGCAACCTCGCAAAGCGCGGCATTGCTGGGCATCGAGGACGATACCGGGTCGATCGACGTGGGCAAGTGCGCCGACCTGCTGATCCACGATCAAAGCCCGCTCGAGGATTTCAAGCTGTTGTTCGGCACGGGCGCCATGCGTTTGAATGACGACACCGCCAGCGTCGAATGGCAACGTTGCCTGCGCTACACCATCAAGGGTGGCGTCGTCTATGACACCGCCGAGCTGCTCGCCGATGTGCGGGCGTTGGTCAAAGACAGCTGGGCCGGGGATCCGGAAGCGCCTGCCGATGTCCGTTGAACTCATCATCCTCTGCGGGTTCCTGGGGAGCGGGAAGACCACGCTGCTCGTCGATTACCTGCGCGCCGATACGGAAGGTGCCACCGGCGTCATCGTCAACGAAGTGGGCGAAGTCGGGGTGGACGGCGTGATCGTGGCCGACGGCAGCGAGAGTTTGCCGATGACCCTGCTGGCCAATGGATGCGTGTGCTGCTCGTTGCGCAGCGATCTGGTCTACACGATCAACACGTTGCTCGATGCACCGCGTCCCGAAGGCCGGCCGCCCCTTCGGCGCATCATTCTCGAGACCAGCGGCGTGTCGCGGCCGGGACCCATCATTGCCTCGCTGGCCGATCCCGATCTCATCGCGCGCCAGTTGCGCCTCACAGTGGTGAGCACCTACGACTGCTCACGTGGGCCGTCGATCGACGAGGCCTTTGAAGAAGCTGCCGCACAGCTGGCGGCAGCGCATCGCATCGTGTTGACCAAGGTCGATGAGGTGTCCGATGCGGCGCTCGCCGATGCGGCCGGCCGTGCCCGCGCGTTCAATCCGCTGGCCGATGTGGTGGTCGAACAGGATCGTGCGCGTGCCGTGCAAAGTGCGTTTGCGGACGATGCCGGCGCCGGCAGGTCCAGCGCCGATCTGGCGCTGCTCGCGTTGCAGAGCGGCGCTGCGGCGGCGCTGCGGCATCCGCGGATCCGCGTGTTTGCCGCGCATCCGGAAGCGCCTCTGGTGTGGACCGATTTCACCGAGTGGCTCGACAATATCGCCGGCCTGTGCGGCGATCGCATGCTGCGGGTGAAAGCGGTGGTGCGGGTGACCGATTGCCCCGATCCGATCCTGATTCAGAGTGTGGGCACTACCTTCAGCGGACCGCAACGATTGACGCGGCAGCCCGATGCACGACCGGTGGTTATCGTGATCGTGCGGGATATGGTTGCCGCCGACTTCGAGGATGCGCCCGACGCCTTGCTTCAGCTTCATGCCTGACCGATCCATTTTTCATGCGTCACGCTATCCGGCTTGACCATTTTCCATGCAGCGCTTCAGAGCTGCCATTTCTATCGAGGACGCTATGCAGAACAAACTCGTCAACCGCCGGGGATTTCTCAAAACGGCATCCGGCCTGGCGCTTGCGCCGGCCTTGCCCCTGATTCCGGGCGCCGCTTTCGCCGCCGAGAGCGACGTGGTCGTGGGAACGTGGGGCGGTGATTACCAGAACCTGCTCCAGCAAATCATTTCGCCGATCGTGGCCAAGAAAAACATCGGCGTGGTGTTCGACACCGGCAGCGCAGTGGCGCGTGTGACGAAACTGCGTGCCGAACGCAATTCGCGCCGCGGCTCCATGGACGTGGCGCTTCTGGGCGAAGTCGACATGTACGACGCCGAAAGCTCGGGCGCGCTGGAGAAGATCGACGCCAGCAAGTTGTCGAACCTGCCCAATGCGCTGGACACCCTGAAGACCCCGTACTCCATCCCGCATATCTTCAGCGCGATGACCCTGGTCTACAACACTGAGAAATTCCCGCAAGGCCCCAAGTCGCTGCAGGCTTTGCTCGACCCGGCGAACAAGGGCCGCGTTGGTCTGTCCGACATTCTTTACCTGTACAACGCCGTATTCGTGGGCTTGGGTGCTGGCGGCAACGCCAAGAGTTTCGAGGGCGGCAAGAAATTCCTGTCCACGTTCAAGGACAACAGTCCGCGCGTGTACCCGTCCAACGAAGCTGTTGCCACGGCGCTGAAGTCCGGTGAAATCTGGATGGCGTGCATGTGGAAGGCCCGTGCACTGCAGTGGCGCGACAGCGGCTTGCCCGTTGGATTCGTGATTCCGGAAGAGGGCACCATTCCGGTGTCGTTTGAAGCCGCAGTGGCCAAGAACAGCCGCAACAAGGATTCCGCCTGGGCCTACCTCAACGCGATGCTCGAGCCCGAAGGCCAGGTCGGCTTTGCGCAGAAGATGGGCTATGCACCCACGGTCAGCAACTCCACGTTGCCGGCCGACCTGCAAAGCCGCGTCGGCTTCACGGACGCCGAGGTAAAGCTCCTGCAAGCCTACGACCTGAAGGCCCTGACTGAAGGCAAGGCCGATATGCTCGAGTTCTGGAACAAAGACTTCAAGGCTGCCATCGGCTGATCGCGTAGCGGGTCCGGTATTGACGGATCGAACGGCGCCCCAGGGGGCGCCGTTTTGCATCGCGCGCGGCGCCTTGCAGGGATGCGACGGGATTCAGGCCCTGCAACGCGTTCCAGCTCAACCATTCACGCCATAGGGCAAGGGGCTTTACCGGGCCGTGGTCGGTGGTGATGCGGCTGATGGGGCCTGATTGCGCTACTTGGCCTATATGCATGTTTTGTGCGACATTATTATTTATTGTGATCGATAAAACATACATTAAATCCGAGATTTAAGTAGAGCTGTCCGATTTATCATGCATAAATTAAGTTTTTGCCCTATATTTAATACATGAAGAAGAAAATCTCCGTGAGCTTCGAAGGCGAGGCGGTGTTGCGTCAACTGGGTGCGCGACTCCGCACCGCTCGACTGCGCCGTAACGAATCCGAGTCGATGCTGGCCGAGCGTCTAGGGGTTACCCGCTCCACGATCAACCGCTTGGAATCGGGCGACAGCGGTGTGGCAATCGCCCTGGTGGTCGAAGCGCTCCTGGTCTATGGATTTGCCGATCAGTTGTTTGTGCTCGCCGATCCCGATACCGACGGCGTGGGCAAGCGTCTGGATGCGCTGCGGCTGCCGGTAAGGGGAACCGGGCGGCGTGTCGGCGGCAAGGCGGGCACGCCACGTCGTGAAGACCACTGAATCCAGGACGGGGAAATGATGTCGCGCGCACACAAGATCGTCGAGCCGCAACTCTATGTGTATGTCGATATCCAGGGCGAAGCCGTGCTGGCCGGCATGCTGGCACTGGATGACGAGGGTGAGCAAGGTTTTTTTGCCCAGTTCCAGTACGCGCAATCTTATGTGGACGACCCCAGGGCGTTTGCGCTCGACCCGATCAATTTGCCGCTCACCGACGCCCGACGAACGTTCCAGACTGAAAGCCGGTATGAAACGCTGGGCGCTATTTTCGATGCCGCGCCGGATGCCTGGGGCCGAAATGTGATGCGTGTGGATCGCGATGGCGCTGATGTGCGCGAGGACGAGGTGCTGCTCAAGGGCCGGGGCATGGGGGTTGGGGCGCTGTTTTTCAGCGCGTCGGTGCTCACCCCCAACATGCGCCGGGTGTATCGGCTTCCCGAAACCAGCGAAATCGACACCCTCGCCGGGCTGCTGGCCGATATCGACGCCGGTATCAAACCGAAGGGGCTTTATCGTGACCTGCTCGGCAGTTCATGGGATATCGGCGGTGCCCGGCCCAAAACGATCGTGCGCGATGACGCCGGCGAGATGTGGATTGCAAAGTTTCCGCGCGCCCGCGACAGTTACGATCGCCAGCGGGTGGAATATGCAAACCTGAGTATGGCGCGGGATATCGGGATGACCGTGCCCGACGTGCGCCTGATCGAAACCCCGTTGGGCGCCGTGCTCATGACGCGGCGATTCGATCGTGTGCAACTGCCCGCAGCCGCGGGCGACGAGGCCGTGGTGGCCCGGCGTCACTTTTTGAGCGGCGCGGCACTGATCAGCCCGTCGCCGCAAATCGGCAAGCGCGAGCTCGACAGCGCCCGGGGCCGCGCCACGTTTTCGTATGCGCGGCTGGCCGATGTCATTCGCCGCATTTCTTCGCATCCCGTCAAGGATTTGCAAGAGCTTTATGCCCGCATGGTATTGAACGTCGCCGTGCACAATACGGACGATCACCTTAAAAACGTCGGGTTTCTTAAGGACGAGACAGGTTTCTCATACCGACTCTCGCCATTATTCGACGTGGTGACTCAGGAAGGGTCGTCCAAACATTATCTTCATCTGGGTGCCGCCGGACGGGAAAGTACATTCGACAACGCGCTCTCGGAATATCGGCGCTTTGGATTGCGCACGGAAACCGCCGCACAAAGCATTATCGATCGCGTCAAGCAGGTGGTTAAGCATCGGCGCGACTATTACGTCCAAGCCAACGTGCCGCAGAAAGAAGTCGAGCGGGTCGAGGCGGCGCTGAGTGCCTGGCGCGTGTAAGGCGGGTGGGGATCGCGACGCGATTATCAGTGATGGGAGTGCGCGACCAGACGATACCCGCGTCGTGTACGTGTGCTGGCAATGGCGTGCAGCAGCGCCAGACCATCGTGAAAACTGGCGACCCGGTCGATCTTGCCCCCGCCGCGGGTGCTGGCGCCGCCCCAGCACTGCATCACCGACCATTCGCCGAACAGATCGGGCAGCAACGCGGCGATGTAGCGACGATCCGCGGACGCGAACTCCATCCGCCGGGGCGTGGGCACGTCTAGCGGTAGGGAAAGCGTAAATGAATCGGTGGGATCGATCACGGATAATGTTGCGTGAAGCCGGAGGGTCGGCATTTTAAACATCTTTTTAACAGCAGCACCAACCCCTCCACAATACGCTTTCACGCTTAAACAAGCTGCTGCCGGCGCATGACATCGAACGGCTATTGCGCCAGCTTGCGAAGGGTCCACGTGCCATCGGGTTTCAGATCCAGCACAATGCCGGCGCCCGTTTCGACCCAATCATTTGAGATCGCACTGATATTGACCTGATGCGTCACCATCAAATAGGGACCGCCGTTGGGCTTGAGGCCTTTAATGAACTTGAACAATGCGTCGGTCTGGCGTGCGCGCGACCCCGAGTCCTCGAAAGACGAGTTCAATTGCGGTAACAGGGCGACAGGACCCAGTTCCATCCGTTGGGCAGTTTCGATGCAGCGGCACCAGGCGCTGGTCCATACGCGCGTAGGAAAAATGCCGGCTTGCTTCCAGGCCCGACCGATCGCGGCGGCCTGTTCACGACCCTTGTCGTCAAGATTGCGTTGCGTGCTGCAATCGTCAAGGTTGTAGCCTGGGGGATCGCCAACACCCGGCGCATTGGCGTGGCGGATGATGACCAACACATTGCGCTGGGCCAGATCTGCCAGCGTCGCGACCCCGGACGGTGCCGCGGGATGCGGCGCGGCTGACGCCGCCTGCGCGTTACCGCTGGCGCTCAGGCGATCGAGTGGGGCCATGACGGCCAGCAGGGCCAGGGCACAGGCGGCAACATTCGCCAGGCGCTTCTGCGGGGCGCTACGTAACGGCACGTGCCGGTGCGCCGCGTCATCCGTGCGTGGGTGGGCGAGGGTCATGGCCGCTCCAGAAAATCTTGAAAATGGGTGAACGAAGTGTGGATTCCGCCGGTCTAAAATTTTGAATCGCACGTAGAAGAGCGCTGTCATCGATGCCGCCGATGCACGGATCAATCGTAGCGTAACAACCGCCCCAGCAAGAATTGGATGACGTCGCCACAGCCGAATTTCGGCACGACGAATGCTGTGACAGGTGCAGAAGTCGGCAGATCGAGAAGACGACTCACACTCCGCTCAGGAGGAGACACCATGACTATTCAATTTGCCGGCGTCCATGCGCCACCGGCCGCAGGCTTAGGGAGGTTGCCATGAGCCTCCCGAAAAACAATCCGCGCGTCGTGCCGCGGCCAACCGACGACGCCTTTGACAGCGACTTTGGATTGGGCGGCCCGGGAGAGGGCTTCGCGTTCAACGACCAGGATGACGAGCACCGCGACGCGCCGGTCACGGTGACCCATGGTGTGACCTACCTTCCGCTGCTTTCGCTTTCCGCTTACCACACCATCGCCTGCGTGCAAGCGGGTGCCGCTGAGGGGCGACGCGTGGTGCTCTGGTCTGCGGATGAGCAGAGCCCGGCCGATCAATGGCAAACCCCGGCGGCATGCTTGCTGATCGAAGTGGTCAATTTGCGCGATGCCGTGACGTTAGGCAGTGTGGCCGATCAGCTTCGAGCATTATTGGGGCCGGCACACATGCAGGGCATTCGGGATCCGAGACGCGCGCTCGATCGCCGCGTGCTTGAGGCGAACGGTTCATCGCTCGCCGAGCCTTGAGATCAGCGCGCGAGCTTTCGCAAGACTAGGCGGCTACCAATGCTTTTGCCATTCTCTGCAGCGTGATCAGCAGATCCGCCATCGGCACGGGTTTGGTCAGTTCATCGGCAAAGAGGCTGCTGCGGCCCCGCGCCGAGCTGTAGCCCGTGAGCGCCAGCGCCGGAATACCGGCGTTGCGTCCACCACGACGAATCGTCGTCAACAGCGCATAGCCATCCATTTCCGGCAGTCCGATGTCGGACACGAGGAGATCGAAATCGTGCTGGGCCAGTTGCCGCAGTGCGTCACTCGGGGCGGAAGCCGTCGCCACGATCGCGCCTTCCATCTCGCACAACGCGGTGACGGCATCGCGCACCTCTTCGGCATCGTCGACGATCAACAGCCGGATACCGCTAAGCAATCCGGGGGAGCTGCTGCTTGCGCCGAGAGGAATCGAAAAAGACCGGGTGGGAATCAGGTTCACGATGAGCGTTCCAGATACGTTGATCGATCGTATTCTCACATATGCTGCGGCGCAGCGAGCATCGAAAAGTAACCGTAGTTCGCTTGCCGTAGGGATGCGCTCCGGGCGCTACGCCATATTTCATCCTTACGGTTGAGCCATGGCGGCATCGCGCACTCATCGCGGCTGCACCGGGCGCGCTGGCTGTGCCGGCTGTCGCCGTGCGGCGAGTTTGTGCAGCAGGAAGGCCACGATCAGCAAGCCTGCGATGCCCAGGCCCCAAACGATCCAGACCAGCACGGCGATCCAACTGCCCAATCCGGCAGCGGCCGGGATGATGGCATTGAAACCTTGCACGGTGGCTAGTATGCCGTCCTGCACGGACTGCATCGCCTGTGGGCTAAGCCAAGGGGCAAGCCAGGCCAGTTCTGGCGAGACGGCCATGCCCTCGGCGCCGCCAGGCAGTTGCGCATTGCCGATCATGGCCAGCATCCAATCCATCAGTTGCAATGCAACCGCGACCACACCCGTCCAGATGGCGGCAAGGGCCGCGAACGTGATCCAAACGATTTTCTTCATGTACTGCTCCATTCATGGGGTTGGTGACGGGTTCGCAATGCACGGGATGTGCGTCGAATGCCCGGTTATGCCAACAGTGCCCTTACGCAGCAGCATCTGCGCCAAGCCACGCCATGAACGATAGCCGAATGGCAACGTTTGAAAAACCAGCAAGTCTGATCGATTAACATCGGAAAATGCGAAGTATTGGTGGCCGTCGAGCCCAGTCGCACGTTGCGACGTCACGCAACGTCGTGCCCCGCAATTGCGGCCAGCCTCGATCGCGGGTTACTGGCGTGCGGCCAGCAAGATGCCTTGGACAAGGGGATGGTGCTCGCCGCGTCGATTGCGGATGGCGTAGATATCTTCCCGCACATCGTCACACCGCCCCAGCAGGCGCAATCCACGCAGTTTGCCGATGTTGTCGCCACCCAGGCGGCTGATGGGAAAGACGCCCATGCCTCCCGCAGCGAAAACGGACATCAACGCACTGTCTTCAAATTCGCCCACCACGTTCGGACGCAAACCCTGCTCATCAAACCAGCGATCCAAGGTCGTGCGCAGCACGGAATGCCCGGTGGGGAGCAGAACGGGAAGCGCTGCCAGCACGGCGGGAAAGGCCTGCGCCTCGTTGCGGCGCACCCATTTCGCCGGACCATACCAATCGACGGGAGACGACACGAGCCGATCGCTCACCAGACGCAGCGTGGGATTGGCCGGTGCGCCTTGACCCGCCAGCACCAGGTCCAGATGATGCAGCGCCAGCTCGCCCAACAGTTGGTCGAATTCACCTTCGTGGCAGGTGAGGCGCAAATCGGGCGTATCGAGTACCGGACCGAGCAAGCTGTGCGCGGCCAGCTTGGATATGCCGTCGGATAGCCCGACGGACAGCCGGATCGTCGGTTTCGTCGCGGCGCTGCTGACGTCCTCGGGCAGTGCCTGCCCAATCTGAAAGATCAGCTCGGCGCGCGCAAAGGCCACTTGACCGGCATCGGTGAGCGCGATACCGCGTCCCGCAGGCTTGAGCAATTGATGGCCGAGGTTTTTCTCAAGCTCGCGCACCTGAGCGCTGATCGTTTGAATCGCCATATCCAGCCGGTCGGCGGCCCTGGCGAATCCGCCTTCCTTGGCGACGATCCAGAAGTAATACAGGTGGCGGTAGTTCAGCACCCTCAGCTCCCACTTCGGCTTTTACGAACTCAAATGCGAGTTGGCGCTGATTTTACGGCGCATTGGCCACGGATGAAGGATGCCAAAGGGCAGGCGGCGTCAGCTTAATTTTTCGCGCAAACAACCGTAATCAAAGCTCTGGCGGGCCATGCATGCAGGGCAAATGCCATTTCCCCTTTGAGCAGGACTTCTTCCGATGACCGACCCTGTGACGACTTCTGCGCTGACGGCTGTGGCGGGCGCATCCACCTTGTCGGCCAATGCTCATGCCAACGCAGCCGTTCCTCCTGCATTGGCGCCGGACGCGCAGGCGGACGCCGACGGCAACGACACTGGCGGAAACGATCGCAGCGATCAAGGGGTATCGGTGAGTTTGTCGGCGGAGGGCCGCACGATGGCGCGAATGTCTGGCGGCATCGCGGGCGCTGCACCGATGAAGCGCAGCGACAATGGCGATATCGACGACAGCGATCTGCCCCTGGGCATCAAGAACACGCTCAAGCAGATTCGCGAGTTGAAAAAGCAGTTGAAAGAGAAGATGGAAGAACTGCAGCGCACGATGTCCGATCAAACGCTCACCTCCCGGCAGCGTGCTGCCAAAGTGCAGCAGCTACAGGCCGAGATCGGTGCGATCAACACGGCGCTGACCGCGGCGATGAAAGCGCTCAGCGAGGCGCTGCAATCTTCCGGCGTGACCCCTGAGCAACAGCAAACCGCCGCGAAGCTCTCCATGGCCTGATCGGCGTCGTCGTCACGCTTGCCCGCGCGTGCGGACGGTAGGCGCCCGCCATGGCGTACGCGTCGTCGCGATGGTCGGGTTCGTCGGTCGCCGCCTCGTCGGCATGGGCAGCAGGGTAAAGCGCGATGTCGATCCAGACTTGATCGCGCACCATCTTGGCGATCAGATCGGCGAAATGCGCGGGCGCGGTCGACGCCACGCTCACGCCTTTCAGCAGTCGCGCAATGTCCACAAGCACCGGAATCGTGGGCAGGGCGTCGGCATCGTTGTGGGCGGCATCGCCACCGAACGACTTCACCACCAGATTCACGCCCCGATCCGCGCCGGTCGCGCGACTTGTCTCATCGAGGGAGGGCTCGAGATAGAGCTCGGTATGGGCATCGGCAAACAACGAATCGGCCAGTGCGCCCACATCCGAAACGATCTGGATCGTGTGGGGATCACCGGCAAGGGTCGGCGCCGGGGTCGACAGCCTGCCGGTCGGGCCAGACGCCCAGCGTTGCCCACTGCCTGCCGCAACGTGGTCTTCCGACGCGCTGAGTTGCAGCCGATGCTGCACCATCAACTCCGCGAACTGGGGAAAGCTCAGGAAACGATTGATCTTCAGCTTCCGGTTCAATGCGCGGTCGATCTGTACGCTTGCCATGGGAATCTCCTTACGGTTGAGGGGGCATCACGGTCTCGCTCAGCCGCTTTGTGCCGTGCGGTGCCGCAACAGGCCGACTGCCCGCGACCGCCGACCAATCGTCACGCTTGCCGAAATGTGGCCAGTCCGCGCGCGATCGGCCGACTTGGCGTCGATCGCTCCCGCGCGCCGGTGCCTGAAAGCGCCTCATGCGACCGTCTTCCTGTTTCGGTGGGTCGTGTACGGCCGCGTCGCTCGCCCGCGCGATGCCGGTGTGCCGGAACAGGGATCATGCTAGGGGAGTTCTGTTCCCCGCAGGATTACCAAAACATTACGGTTCGGTAATGCGGGGTGCGGGCAGGGCGAGGGTCGCGCGCAGGCCGGGATCGGCATCATCAATTTTCAGGCTACCGCCGTGCAGACGGGCAACGGCCATCACGCTCGCCAGTCCGAGGCCGAATCCGTTGCTGCCTTCGCTGGCGCGGTAGAAGCGCTCACCCAGACGGCTGCGTTTGGCGGCCGGCACCCCAGGCCCGTTATCGCACACGGCAAGGGTGGCCAGATTGTGGTGGACGTCGGCGGTCAGTGTGACGACTGCGCCCACGCCCGCATACTTGAGTGCATTCTCGACCAGATTGGCGATGGCACCGGCGAGCAGGTCGGCGTCGCCCATCACCGGTACGGCGCGATCGCCGTCATAGCGCAGCGTGATGCGCTGGTCCTCGGCCACGGCTTCGTAAAGGTCCACCACATCTCGTGCAATGGTGTCCAGACGGCAGCGCTCGAAGCGTTTGCGTTGCGCGCCCGATTCGGCTTCCGCAATCTCCAGAAGCTTTTCGAAGACGACGATGAGATTGTCCAGTTCGGCGATCGCATACGTATTGGCGGCCCGCAGATCGTCGGCACTGGCGCGATCGCTGGCCGCCGTGCGCAGCCGTGACAGCACCCTGGCGAGTGGCGTGCGCAGGTTGTGCGCGGCGGAATCCGACACATTGCGCACACCGGTCATGAGACGCTCGATGCGATCGAGCATGTCGTTGATGTCGTGTGTGAGCAATGCGAATTCGTCTTCGCGGTGCTGCAGCGGCACCCGCCGGGTGAGTTCGCCCGCGCCGATGCGGCGGGCCGTGTGGCGGATGATCTCCACCCGGCGCTGCAGCGTGCGGCGAAACCACACGGTACCCCCCACCACCAACAGCAGCGCCATGGCGGCGCCCAGCAGGCTGGCGTTCAGAATGCGCCGCTGCATGTGCTGCATATCGCGAATATCCAGTCCTACCAGCAGGATGGTGTCGTCAGGCAGGGTGCGCACCGCCATCAGACCGCGCGCCGACACGCCGTTGCGCAGCACATCGTGCTCGAACGTGGCGTCGCTGGCTGCATCGAACGGCGGCACGCGATCCAGATTGCCGGTCAGGATCACGCCCCCGGGTCCGATCAGCAGGAAGATCTCCGTATCCGAATCGACATTGTCGGCCAGCTCGAGGTTGATTTCCTCCATCAGGCTGGCGCGCCCGCCACGATCGAAGTGGCTGCTCAAGCGCTGCGCCGTCACAGTGATCTGGCGCGAAAACTGCGCCGTCAGCACATCGACGGTCTGGACGTAAAAGAACGCCAGCAACAGCAGCGCCGTCGACACCGCCAGCACACTGTAGTTGAGCGTGAGGCGAAACGATACCGAGCTCCACAGCCCGCGCAAGACGTGGCCTGCCCGGGTCATCGGTCGGCGTCGGGCAAAGCGGCGATGTGGCCCGGCGTCAGGGCGTAGCCGATGCCGCGCACGGTGTGGATCAAGGGATGATCGAAGCCGCCGTCGACCTTCTGACGCAAGCGGCTGATGTGCACGTCGATCACATTGGTCTGCGGATTGAAGTGGTAGTCCCACACCGAGGCCAGCAGCATGGTGCGCGTAAGCACCTGCGGCGAGTGCGCCATCATGTAGGTCAGCAGTTTGAATTCGCGAGGTTGCAATACGATGGGCTGGCCCGCGCGCTCGACCGTGCGCGTGACCAGATCCAGCTTGAGATCGGCGACCTGCAATTGCCTGCGGTCATCGGAATCGTTGGCACGACGCACCAGCGCTTCGATGCGCGCGGAAAGCTCCGGAAAGGCAAACGGCTTGGTGAGGTAATCGTCGCCCCCCGCCTTGAGGCC